>JAABUK010005023.1_pt1 | contig 21028 bp, 15 predicted proteins | sample 5559141 | NCBI WGS metagenome assembly JAABUK01 (sample SAMN10711869, study PRJNA513367) | rock metagenome | isolation source: Antarctica rocks | place: Antarctica: Victoria Land, Pudding Butte nord | collected 2016-01-03
CTTACGCGCGCGGTTGGGGGAGTTGCACCATCAAAATCATGAACTCCGGAATTCCCAATCTTGCCGATTTGCCGACTGAAGCGATCAATGCGCGCACGTCCGAGCTTTCGCGTTTGCCGACGATTGAGGCTTTGCGCTTGATGAACGAAGAAGACCAGAGCGTGCCTTTGGCGGTCAATCGAGTACTCGATTGTGTCGCAGAAGCCGTCGATGCGATTGCGTCACGCATGAAACTTGGCGGGCGTTTGTTCTACATTGGCGCGGGAACTTCGGGGCGCCTGGGCATGGTCGATGCCAGCGAATGCCCACCGACTTTCGGCACGCCGCCCGAATGGGTTCAAGGCCTTATCGCGGGCGGGCGCGCAGCGATGTTCCAATCGCAAGAAGGCGCGGAAGACATGCGCGAAAACGGCGCGCGCGACTTGCACGAAAGCGGTTTCACTGCGGGCGATTGTGTCATTGGTTTGGCGGCTTCGGGTCGCACGCCGTATGTTCTGGGCGCTCTGGAATACGCGCGGAGTTTAGGCGCGTGGACGGGCGGAATCACAGTCAACGACCAAGCGCCAATGAAACCGTTGTGCGATGTGTTCATGGCGCCGGTTGTCGGGCCGGAAGTGTTGGCGGGTTCAACGCGATTGAAAGCGGGCACGGCGCAAAAGCTGATTTTGAACATGATTTCAACCGGCGTCATGCTGCGTTTGGGTCACGTCGAAGGCAACTTGATGACGCATTTGCGCCCCTCGTGCGGCAAATTAGTCGACCGCGCCGCGCGCTTGATTATGAACCAGACGAACTGCGATGAAGCAGCCGCGCATCGAGTACTCGAAGAGTGCGGCGGCGATGTCCACAAAGCGATTGAACGACTGCGAAGTTGAGTAATGGTGCATGCAAGAAAGAAGCAAGGTGACAACTTGGCAATTTGCGAATGCAAGATTGTATCTAACGTAATGTGTCGGACAGACCGAAACTGGGTGCAAAGAAAACTGAATTCCAAAGGCCGCAAGCAGGCAACGCTAAAGCGAAACGATGATACGCGTTCGAGTACTCGAAGTAAGGCCGCAAGTTATTGTGACTTGAGGTTAGCAAAGGATGAATAACGTGAAATCTATAAAGATAAGTCGAGTCAGCGAAAAATTTATTGGTCTTTATTCTGTTGCGTTCTTTGCCGTCTTCTTCTTTCTTTGTTGGCGCATATACCCGTTTGATTACGACATTTACGGCGGTAAAATCGAAAACGGCAAATACTATTTTGAAACAGTTAAAGGTAAGTCGAGTTGGAAAGAAGTGACCAAAACAGATTACGACCGCTCTGTGGCATTTGACCAAACCTGTGTCGCGCTTTTAGCGTTTTGGGGCGTGACTTTTTGCATCATGTCGTATCCTGAATATCAAAAGATCTGCGAAGAAAAACGCAGAGCGAAAGAACAAAAAGAATCTTCGTAATCCTTGCATTTTGGCAAAAGGAGAGTTTGTGGTTGCACCGTCCCCGAAGTTCAGATATAAATGAGTAGTCCATTTTTGCAAAGGGCCGTTAGCTCAGCCGGTAGAGCAGGGGACTCTTAATCCCAAGGTCGCTGGTTCGACCCCAGCACGGCCCAGTTTTTGAAGGATGAAGGATGAAACCTGAAGGATGAAAACGAGCTTCGCGGCTCACTTCATCTCTCCTGTTTTATCCTTCATCCTTTTTCGTTTTGTCGAGGTATTCCGTATGAAAGACACCAAACGCGCCATTTTAGAAAAAGTGCAGCAGCATAATCCGCTGGCGTCGCGCAAAGACGAGGCGCAGGCGCGCGATGAAAGCGGCTTGATTTCGACGCACATCGAACCCGAGCGCGCTTTGCTGGCGCAACTGCTGATGGACGAAGAATCGAGTACTCGAACGTCGCAAAATGTGTCCGCAGAATCGCACGTAGACGATGAATCGAGCCTGGAAGAGTTGGCCGGTTTGTGCGAAGCGGCGAACGCGGTTGTGGTCGGCAACATTTCGCAAAAGCGCGACAAGCCGCATCCCGCGACGATGTTCGGCAAAGGCAAAGTCGAGGAAATTCAGGAAATCTGCGAGCGCGAGCGCGTCGATGTGATGGTCGTCGACCGCGAACTTTCGCCCGCGCAAGGCCGCAACCTGGAAAATATTCTCAAAGTTCGCGTCATCGACCGCACCGAATTGATTCTCGATATTTTCGCGCGACGTGCGCAAACACGTCAGGCGAAACTTCAAGTCGAATTGGCGCAATTGCGCTATCAATTGCCGCGATTGAAGCGCATGTGGACGCACTTGTCGCGCATCGGCGGCGGCATCGGTTTGCGCGGGCCGGGCGAAACGCAGCTCGAAACTGATCGCCGCTTGGCTGGCGAACGCGTCGCGCTGCTGGAAAAACAATTGGGCGAGATTCGCAAGCACAATCAGGTCGCGTCCGCTTTGCGCAGCGATTACGAAACCGGCGCTTTGATCGGCTACACCAACGTCGGCAAAAGCGCGCTGCTGAACGCGCTCAGCCGTCCGACGGGCAGCGGTGTTTTGGTGGCCGACCAATTGTTTGCGACGCTGGGCGCTTCGACGCGCAAAGTTCAATTGGGCGGCGGGCGCGATGTCTTGATGTCCGACACGGTTGGTTTCGTGCGACGTTTGCCGCACTTCTTAGTGGAAAGTTTTCACTCGACGCTGGCTGAAGTGCGCGATGCCGATTTTCTGCTTTTGACCGGCAACGCCGCCGACGCCGGACTGGACGACAAGCTCCTTTCGGTCAATCGAGTACTCAAAGAACTTGAAGTCGCGCAAACGCCGCAGATTTTAGTCTTGAACCAATGCGATTTGATCGACGACGAAGCGCGCGAAACTTTGCGTTTTCGCTATCCCGACGCGGTTTTTACGTCAGCTTTAACTGGCGAAGGCTTGGACGATTTGCGCGAGCGCATCAAACAAAAGCTTGAAGCCAACGATGAAGAAGTCGCGCTTTCGCTGGACGCTTCTGCGCCCGAAACCGGCAAAATGCTGGCAGATCTGGCGCATCACGGGCGCATCCTCGCCGAAGATTGGAGCAGTGGCGAAAACGGGCAAACGCCGCGCGTTCATGTGCGCGCCCGCCTTGCCCCGCGATGGCGCGAACAATTGGGCATTGCGAGAAACAAAGTGTTGCGCGCGGCTTAGATTGATTTGTAGGGGCGGGGTTTCCCCGTCCGTTGCTTCGCCAGCGCGCAATCTCGGGCGGGAAACCCCCGCCCCTACGATCATGTACGAACTCCACGAAAACGAACAGTATTTTTTCAATAATGAAACGGTCAGGCATCTGGCTGATTTCGTGATCGAAAACAGCTTTGCGCTGCCTTGCTGTTTGTGTTGTCCGCTGCTTGGTCGTGAACTGGTCGAGCGCGGCGTTGAGACGCGCATTTTGGATGTGGACGAACGTTTCGCCGACGTGCCCGGATTTCAACCGTATGATTTGTATCGACCTCGTTGGACGGGCGAAAAGTACGGGATCATCATTTGCGATCCGCCGTTTTTCAAAGTGTCGCTGGCGCAATTGTTTGGTGCAGTTCGCGTGCTGGCGCAGCACGATTTCGCGCAGCCGCTGATGCTTTTTTATCTATCTCGTCGCGCCGTTAATGTGAGCGGAACCTTTGCGAAATTCAGCTTGCACGCAACAGGTTGGCAGCCAGGTTATCAAACGGTGCAGCAAATCGAGCGCAACCAGATCGAGGCTTTTAGTAATTTGGCGGCGGCGCTTCAGCTTTCCTAAACGAAAACTTTGCTCGTCATATCGCGGATTGTGGCTGGAACTTGCTATAATGGCAGCAACCAATTGCAACAAGCCGAATCGACGCGTCTGCTGCTTATCCATCAGACAATCGAGTACTCGATAGAGCGCGAAAGCTTGCGGCCCGACATTTCCTGATAAAGTTCTGAGACATGGCCAATTTTTCAATTCTCGATGCTTGCACGCTTTTCGGGCCGTGGCCGCAACACGCCGCCGATTTGTCGGTGGAAACCTTGTTGTCGGGCATGAAAAGCAACGGCATCGTGCGCTCTCTGGCGACTTCGACCATCGGCATTTTTCACGATTATCGGCAAGGCAATGTCGAAACCATCAACGTGGCGCGCCAGTATCCGCAGCAACTGTTTCCTGTGGCAACGCTTGATCCACGCGCTTTTCCCGAATGCCTGGGCGAAGCCGAGACGCGCGCCGGTGAAGGCTTTCGCTTGTTTCGCTTTTTCCCCAAGCGCCAGGTTTGGCCTTTGCATTTCGCGCCTTTTCATCAGGCACTCAAAAAATGCGATCAGTTGAACGTTCCCGTCGCGGTGACAACGGCGCGCGCCGGCGACATGACGGCTCTCAGCGAAATGGTGAAGCCGTTGCAAATCCCGATTTTGCTGGCCGGCGTCGATTCGAGCCTGCTGGGCGAAGCTATTGCCGTGATGCGCGACAACCCGCGGCTTTATCTGGAAACAACCGGCTTGTTGGCGCCCGGCGCGCTTGAAGCTGTGCGCGACGGCGTCGAAGGCGGCGTCGAGCGCCTGGTCTTCGCGTCCTATTCGCCGCTGCGCTATCTGTCATCCGCCATCGGCCCGATCTTGGCGTCCGCCCTTTCCGATGACGAAAAAGCGCTTGTGCTGGGCGGCAATTTGAAACAACTTTTATCTAAGGAATGAAACAGAAAACCTGAAGCATGAAAATCGAGTACTCGAAGCGCCTTTTTCATCCTTCAAGTTTCATCCTTCAAGTTTCATCCTTCATCCTTCATCCTTCTTTTACTCATGCCTTTGATTGATTTGCAGGGACATTTCGGGGTCGAATCGGAAACGCTGGCGTGCCGTCCGCCGGGCATTGAGGCGGCGTCGGCTTATGCGTCGCAGTTCGATGTCGAAACGTTGTGTTTGGCGTCCGCCGAAGCCGCGACCGATTTGGCGGGCGGCAATGCGCGTTTGGCCGAAGCGATCAAGACCGATGTGCGTTTCAAAGGCTGGCTCGAACTTTCGGTTCATCAGCCCGATTTGTCGCAGGAGTTGGCGCGCCGCTATCTGGTGAAATCGCAATGGGTCGGTGCGCGTTTCGAGCAGGCGCACGAAGGCGACGCCATCGACAGCGCGGGCGGCCTGACGGTTGTCAACGCGCTGCGGCGTTATGGAAAACCGATTTTGGTGACGTGTCATTCGCCCGCGACTTTGGCCGCTGCGGTGCGCGTGGCGCGGACGTTTCATACCTTGCGGTTTTTGCTGTCGCCGCAAAGCGAAGCCTTGACCAGCGACACGCCGCCGACGATCAAAGACGTGCTCAACATCTCGTTTTTGCCGGGCGCCGCGTGGTGCGAACGCGATGTGATCGCGCAAGCCGTTGCGACAATGGGCGAGCGCCGCATCTTGTGGAGTTCGGATTGGGGACGCCTGCATCCCGCCGCCGCGATGGGAATGCTGCGCGACAGCAGCGTCGGCAAACTGCAGCGCGAACGCATCGTTTTGCGCAATGGCCGCGAACTGTTGACGCACGAGTGAGAACCGAAAATTAAAGCGAATCGAGTACTCGATAGGCGTTTGCATTTGGCGTTCGGCGTTTGCGCGGGACGAAGCCAAGTGACGCGCATCGACAAAGTGCCGACGGACGCCAACTCGAATGCTCAAGCGGACACGCGCCCTGGTAAATAGATAAAATGAATGTCCTTATGCCTTTTCAAACCGGAGACTGCTCGATGACACCTTCTTCCCGTCGTGGATTGTTTTCGCCGTGTCGAGTTCTGGCGTTATGCGGCCTGAGCCTGGCGGCGCTTGCGTTGCCCGGATGCAGCCTGATTCAAGGGCCGCCGGTGGCAGCAGCGCCTCCAATCGTGCAAAAACCTTTGTTTCCGGTTTTCGATGCCACCGATTATCTCACGCCCTGGACGGCGACGAAGATGCCCGGCTTTTATCGTGTGACAGGCGTTACTTCGGGTGAAATCCTGACGATTCAAGGCGTCAATATGGTGCCCAAAGGCAGGACGATGATCAAGCAGTATGGCGTTCCCGCAGCGGTGCGATTGAGCGGCATTGTGGCGCCGGCGCCCGGGCAACCCGGCTGGCAGAACACGACGAACAAGGTCAGTTCGTGGCTCGCCGGAAAAGAAGATCTCGAAGTCGAAGTCGATCCCAAGTATCCAGTCGATCTGCAAAATCACCGCATGGTGCAGATTTATTTTCACCCTGCGGCTAAAGCAACTGGGACGGCCAGGTCGAGTTCCGTTGGTTCGAGTTCAATGAGTTCTTCCAGTTCAATGAGTTCAAGTTCAATGGCGCCGAGTTCCGCTGGTTCCGGTGCCTCGGGCGAGCGGTGGAATCTGAACCGGATGCTGGTGCATACCGGATACGCCGTTGTCGATTTGTTTGGTGCGACTTCGATTGATGTGCAAAAGTGGCTCAACGACGAAGAGTTCGCCAAAAATTACGTCGATCGTAAAACGGGTACGATCAAACCGCTAGGTTTGTGGGGATTGGGCATTACGATTCCGCAGCGCGGCATTCCGACTCGCGGCAAAGGCGCCATTGCGGTGATGCCAGGCTCGACTTCGGCCATTGGCTCGACGGTGCAAGGCACGCTGCAAAGCAGCCAGACGACGCAAACACAACAATCGCGCACCACGACACAAACCGCGCCATCGAGTACTGGAACCACATCCGGCCGGCCTTCAAGCGCTTCGACAATGCCTTCCAATGCACCGCCTTCGGCCATAACGCCTTCCACTTCGACACCTTCGGCCATGTCTTCGACAACAGCTTCGGCCTCGCGTTCGACGCGCTCCGTGACGACGCCTTCGTCGGCGGCAACCAGCACCACGAGTTCCGCGACCAACAGCGTGTCGACATCGCGCTGAACGCTTTGGGTAAATAGGAATGACACTTTCTCTGCGCGAACGCGGCGATTGGGGCGAAGATGAAGCCGTGCGTTTTCTGGAAGCGCGCGGCTTTGTCTTGGTCGAGCGCAACTGGCGCCCGGGCAAAATCGAAGGTTCCCGCCAACGCGATGGCGCCGTCGATGGCGCAATGCGCGGCGAAATCGATTGCATTGCATGGCAGGGCAAAATCTTGTGCTTCATCGAAGTCAAGGCGCGTTCCTCGAATAATCGCGGTGCGCCGCAAGAAGCCGTCACGCGCAGCAAGCAGCGCCAGATTTCGCGTTTGGCGAACGCTTATGTTTCGCTGCACAAACTGCACGACACGCCGTGCCGCTTCGATGTCGTCGAGGTATGGTTGAACCAGGCGGAGCCGCCGCGCCTGGTGTTGCACCTGAACGCCTTCGATTATCAAAGTTCGGGCGAAGCGTCGCGCGGTCGCGGCTCGCGCGTTTTTTGAGAGTTGAACCACAGAGACACAAAGGTCACAGAGAAGAGAGAAGTCAAAAGAACTCGATTGCGAATCGAGTACTCGATTTCTTTGGATCAATTTGCATCGAAAATGTATGGCCAGCAAACCGCCAACGAACCACGCGCGTGAGCAAGCGGACTCGTTGGAAGTCTCGGCAAAGTCCGCTTGCTCACGCGCGTGGTTCGTTCCGTGCGGTTTGCAAACTGGTTCTCAGGCATTCTTCTCTATGCCCTTTGTGTTTCTGTGGTTCAACTAATTTTTACAACGTCGCGCGATGCGGCGAGAAGCGAGTTTTTGATGTTATCTTGTGTCGATTCTTTGGCCGTGCTGGGCGTGGACGCTTATGTGGTGCGCGTTGAAGTCGATGTTTCCTCCAATTTTCAATCGTTCGCCATTGTCGGCTTGCCGGACGCCAGCGTGCGCGAAAGTGGCGAGCGCGTGCGAGCCGCTGTCAAGAACAGCGGTTTCACATGGCCTTTGCGCCGCATCACGGTCAATCTGGCGCCTGCCGATACCAAAAAACAAGGCCCAATTTTCGATTTGCCGGTCGCGCTTGGGACGCTGATGGGCGACGAGCAGATTCGCAACGAGCAGTTCACTGATTTTGCGGCGGTCGGTGAGTTGAGTCTGGATGGCAGCGTGCGTCCGGTCGCGGGCGTTTTGCCGATGGCGCTGGGCGCGCGCGAGGCCGGAAAAGACGCCTTTTTGGTTCCCGAAGCGAACGCGCGCGAAGCCGCTCTGGTCAAGGGCTTGCGCGTTTTTCCGGTCAGCAGCCTGGCCGATGCCGTCGAACTTTTGAGCAAAGGCGGGCGCGAGCCAATGCCGATTCATCAGGCCGGCGAAGAGCTGGAACGCGCGCCGTCCGAAGCGGATTGGTCGGATGTCAAAGGCCAGGAAAGCGTCAAGCGCGCGCTCGAAGTTGCGGCGGCTGGCGGGCATAATATTCTTCTTATCGGAAGCCCAGGCGCTGGAAAAACGCTGCTGGCGCGGCGATTGCCGACGGTTTTGCCGCCGCTGTTATTGGAAGAAGCGCTCGAATGCACCAAGCTGTATTCGGTCGCCGGGTTGCTTTCCAGCGACAAAGGCTTGATTTCCGAGCGGCCTTTTCGTGCGCCGCATCACACCGTTTCGCACGCCGGTTTGGTGGGCGGCGGTTCGTTTCCGCGTCCGGGCGAAATCAGCCTGGCGCATCACGGCGTATTGTTTTTGGACGAGATGGCCGAGTTTCACCGCGACGTGCTGGAAGTTTTGCGTCAGCCTTTGGAAGATGGACATGTGACAATTGCGCGTGCGGCGCAGAGCTTGTCGTTTCCCGCCAAGTTCCAACTTGTCGCTTCAATGAATCCTTGTCCCTGCGGATTTCATGGCGACCCGCGCCGCGCCTGCGTCTGTTCGAGTACTCAAATCCGCCGTTATCTGGCGCGCATTTCCGGCCCGCTGCTGGATCGAATCGACATTCATATCGAAGTGCCGCGCTTGAGCCCGAACGAATTGATGGGCAAAGCCATCGGCGAAAGCAGCGCGACTGTGCGGCGTCGCGTCAAGGCGGCGCGCGCCGTTCAAGTCGAGCGTTTGCAGGAAGACGGCTTGACTTGCAACGCGCAACTGCGCGCCAAACAGTTGCGCGCGCATTGCGGTTTGGATGACGCGGCGCACGATTTATTAAAAGCCGCCATCAACCAGTTTTCTTTGTCGGCGCGCGCCTACGACCGCATTCTCAAAGTTTCGCGCACGGTTGCCGATATGGACGCGAGCGACAACATTCAACTGCATCACATCGCCGAGGCAATAAATTATCGAACGCTGGATCGCAAAGTTTTCGGATGAATTTAGCCAAAGCAAAGCCCGCAATCGAGTACTCGATTGCGGGCTTTTACATTTTGGGCAGGATTTTTGGTCACAATGTTTCGCTTTTGGAAGGCGCTGCGAAGTGCCCGTTGAAAGCAGCGAGTCCACCGATGACTCTTGCCAATGCTACATTCGAGGACTCGAACTCCGGCCCAAAATGAAAGTCGCGCAGTTGCTACGGACTTCGACTGGCGGGAATTGACAGCCTGGTTTTCAGTTGACGATTCTGGTTGCAGCAAGGTCGGAAACTTGTTCTGATTCCACTTATCGCATTTCTTGCTTGACAGTTTGTTCCGAATCAATCATTATGACCCAACACCGTTTGTAAAGACGAAAAAATGGGCTGGCGTTTGTGAAAACAGTTCCGCTTGCCGGATGTAATGGCGTTATTCTTACCCCAACTTGCATAAGTCGGAAAGTGAGACCGAGGGCGCGAACTTACAGTGTGTCATTCCGAGCGTAGCCGCCCAAGGGGCACCCGGAATCTTTGGAAGTTTAACGACAAGATTCCTCGCTACGCTCGGAATGACACAAACTTCGACTTTTGCAAGAGTTTTTATAAAGTAAGGAGAGGTATGAAACGGATCAAGCATGGAACTCTCAGCCTGCTGTTCGCTGTGCTGCTGCTCGCTGCGCTGCCTCTGAATGCCAACGCTGCCGGCAACAACTGGATGAGTGGAATTGACGGCCATCTGCCGTTATCCCAAATCTCTATTCCCGGCACGCACGACTCGGGCGCTTTGTACGAACCCGTATCCGGCACGGCGAAGTGTCAAAGCCTGAGTTTGGGCGATCAGTTGAACGCGGGCGTTCGGTTTATGGATATTCGATGCCGCCACGTCAACAACGCCTTCGCCATCCACCACGGACCGGTTTATCAGCACGCTAACTTTGACAACGTTTTGAATGCGACCTTCGCTTTCCTGAAGAGCAACCGCGGCGAAACCGTGATCATGAGCGTGAAAGAAGAATACGATCCTTCGGGCAACGCGCGCTCGTTCGAGCAAACCTTTGATGATTACGTCGCCAGGAACCCGAGCCACTGGTATCTCGGTTCGGGCATCCCGACTTTGAGCCAGGTGCGGGGAAAGATCGTCCTGTTCCGCCGCTTCGGCGCCAGCGCTTTGCCAAAAGGCATTGACGCCGCGAATTGGCCGGACAACACGACGTTTCAAGTCGGCAATTCCCTGCGCGTTCAGGACAATTACAAGGTTTCCGACAACAACTCGAAATGGAACCAGATTTTAGCGATCCTCAACGAGGCGCATGACGGCGGCCCCAACACCTTGTATGTGAACTTCGCCAGCGGCGTTCAAAGAGGTCTCTTCGGCATTCCCAATATTCGCGCCGTTTCCAATGACATCAACCCGCGCCTGAGCAGCTTCTTCAAGGCGAACAAGAACGGCAAATATGGCGTGGTGCTGATGGACTTCGCCGACGCGGCGGAGTGCTCGCTGATCTACAACACCCGAAAGACAATGGCCTGGCGCCGCAAATGATCGGCGACAGCTCGAACGGAACACGCATCAATCCTGCGACGTACCGCTTTTGACACTCTTAGGTTTCAGGCAAATTGCAAGAAGGTTATCAATTGCTTTCAATACACAAAACCGATGGAATCGAGTACTCGAACCGCGCTTGAAGCGCTTTACAATAGCGTAAAACAAGAATAGAAGAGGTGAATCGATAACCACTATGAACAAGCACCAAGAACTTAAGCCAAGTCAATCATCTCCGCTAACGGGGCAAGGTCAGGAAATCGGGTCGCGCGGTGGCAGGGGCGCAACCGCCATGACGCAGAGCGCACCACGGAAAGGACGTCGCTGGGCCTGTGTAATTGCGGCCACGGTCGCACTGAGCAGCACCTCATGCGCGCAGGCGCAAAGCCCCACACCAAACCGCTCATTGGGCCAGGGATCGTTGGGACTGGTTCCCGCGGTCAGCAAGCGGTTGGCGATGGTGAACGTGATGCAGGGGACCAACTCCATCCGCGAGTTCAGCCACGGCAACGTGCTGCCGCTGATCAGCGCGCCCTTCGGCATGACCGACTGGTCGGTCCAGAACGCCGGCGACATCAACGAGCGGTTTTTCTTCCAGTCCCGTCGAAACACGTTCTACGGCATCCGCGCCACTCACCAACCTTCGCCGTGGGCGGGCGACTACGGCCACTTCTCAATTACCCCGCAGACTGGGCCGGTCGCTCTGGAAAGTGCCGCACGCGCTTCCGAGTACGACCCGGCAGCGACCGTCATGCGGCCCGACTATCTGCGGATTTACCTGAAGAAATACAAGGTGACGACGGAACTGACATCTTCCGAGCGCGCCGCGGTGTGGCGGGTTCACTTCGACTCGTCCAATCGGACAGGCCGGCTCGTCTTCGACCTGCCGGGCGATGGGCAGCTGCAGATGAAAGGCAATCGGCTCTGGGGTTACTCCAAATATCACGGCGGGCCGGCGGCGGGTGACTTCCACTGCTATTTCGTCGCTGTCCTCGACCGCCCGATTACAGGCGGCCAATCCGTCGGCACCGAGAGCAGGTCGGGCAAGGGAGCCGGATACGTCGAGTTCGCATCCGGCAACGGCAAACCGCTGGAAATGCGGATCGCCACGAGTTTCATTAGTCCCGAGCAGGCGCAGGTGAACCTGAACCGGGAAACGGCCCAGGGGTTCGAGGGCGTTCGCAAGACCACCGCCGCCGCCTGGGAAAAGCTGATGGGCCGCATCTCCGTCGAAGGGAGCCTCGAGCGGAAGGAGACATTCTACTCCTGCCTGTACCGCGCGCTGAAGTACCCCCGGAAGATTTACGAGCAGAACGCGGCTGGCGAGATGGTTCACTACAGCCCATGGAACGGGAAAACAGAGAAAGGCCCGGCCTTCACGGACACCGGCCTGTGGGACACATTCCGAACGCAGTTCCCGCTGTTGTCAATCGCTTATCCCGATGTCTACGGCGAAATTGTGGCGGGCTGGCTCAACGCGTACCGCGAGGGCGGATGGCTGCCTCACTGGCCGAACCCGGGCGGATTCCGCTCGATGCCCGGCAACTTCGCCGACACAATGGTCACCGACGCGATGGTCAAAGGGATTCAGGGCTTTGACCTCAAGACGGCTTACGCGGCGCTACGCAAGGACGCTTTCGAGATTCCCGTGAGCCAACACGGCGAACCGGTCGGCGGGAAGGCGGGGATGGAAGAGTATCTGCGGCTGGGATACGTGCCGGCGCACAAGACCGAGTACTGGGTATCGATGACGCTGGACTACGCGTACAACGACTGGTGTGTCGCTCAGGCGGCGAAATTGATGGGCCGGACTGACGACTACCGGGCGCTGATGAAGCGGTCGCAGAATTACAAGAACCTGTGGGATCCATCAACCGGCTTCATGCGGAGCAAGGACGAGCAGGGCAACTGGTCGGAGCGAAACTTCGACGAGTACGCCTGGGGCGGCGCCTACGCCGAGTCCGGGCCGTGGCAGGCCAGTTGGGCGGTGCAGCACGATGCGCTGGGGCTGGCGGACCTGACGGGCGGGCCGGTGGCGTTCGGGGCCAAGCTGGATGACCTGTTTACTCAGCCCCCGATTTTCAAGACGGGGGCATACAACGGGGTGATCCACGAAATGATCGAGTTCGTGGCGGTCGGCATGGGCCAGTACGGAGCGTGCAACCAGCCGAGCTTCCACCTTCCGTATCTTTATACGGCGATTGGCCAGCCGTGGAAGACCGAGTACTGGACGCGGCGAGCTTGCCGCGATCTGTTCAACGCCGGCCCCAACGGGTTCATTGGGGATGACGACAACGGATCGAACTCGTCGTGGTACCTGATGAGCGCGATGGGAATTTACTCGCTGACGCCGGGGCACCCGAGCTATGTGCTGACGAGCCCGGAGTTCGACTCGGTGAAGATCGCACTGCCCAACGGGAAGACGATAGAGATCGAGGCGACGGGCAACTCGGAGAAGAACGTGTATGTGAGGTCTCGCACGGTGAACGGGAATCCCTGGACGAAGACGTGGATCTCGCACGCGGAACTGGTCGGCGGGGCGAAGATCGTGGACGCCATGTCGGACCGGCCAGCCGTGCGGAAGGTGAAGGCGGAGGAACTGCCCTATTCGGCCAAAACAGAACTGGCGGGTGGAAGGTAAACCACCAGCAGCGTCGGGATAATCCGTCGTAAAGCAGCCATGTCAAATGCAAGAAAAATAGCCCACCATCGAGTACTCGAAAAGCCCGACTGCGAAGGTTGCAATCGGGCTTTTCGTTGTTTATGGACCATCTCATTCCATGTTTCTTACATTATCTTTGTGCTCCGTATTTAACAGATTGCTGTCCAGCATTGACCTCCATTGAAAAAAATTCTTGCGCCGCTTTGTTTGAACAGGACTTTTCTCGCGTCCCCGTCGGCTCGACGGTCACAATTGCGACCGGTGCGTCTCCAAATCGCACGTTCAAAGGGGCATCGCGTTTCTGGCGACGCAGGCCGATCCGCAAACGCGCACTCTGACGGCGCGCGCTCTGATTGTCAATCCTGGTGGCCTGCGTCCCGGAATGTTCGCGCGCGGCCAAATCGAAACGGGACGCAGCAATCGAGTACTCACAGTTCCGGTTGCGGCAGTTTTGAGCGACGGCGCGGCGCAAGTCATGTTCGTGGCGCAGGGCGACAATTACGAGCGCCGCGAAGTGGCGGTTGGAACACAGAGCAACAACCGCATCGAGATCAAAAGCGGCGTAAAAGCGGGCGAAAGTGTCGTCACGTCCGGTGCCGCTGCTCTGCGCGCGCAAGCCGCACAACAAAAGTGACGATGGTTTCTGGAGGAGTTATCAGATGAACAAAACACACTAAAGATGTGATACGGCTGGGAATGGCCGCTGTCGGGCTAACGGGAATTGCAGCCAGTGTGCTGCTTTTAGGCGGCTGCAACAACGGCGTCGCCGAAACGCAAAGCGCCGCACCGACCGGCAATACGGCTTTTGAAAGCGCGGCATCCGTGAACACCGCGCCGAGGGACGAAAGCCAGCCGCATTCACACGAAAATGTCAACGATTCCGAACTGGGCGTTCATGCGCGCAACACCAGACTCGAAGTCTCGATGCAACCCAGGGTTCTTGTCCCAAACAAAATGGCGACGCGGACGCTTCGAGTACTCGATAAGAAGAGCGAAGGGATTGTATCCCGCCGGAACGTTCTAAGAACCTATCCGAATAGGGCAACCACAAGGGTCGCCCCTACGATGGGTTTGCTTTGTAGGGGCAACCTTTGTGGTTGCCCGCGACTCCACCAAAGCCCGGCAGGTTTCGCCTATTCGGATAACCTCTAAATGAGGCGTTTATTTTTATCAGCTACGAGATCCTTCCGGGCGCCCTTTGGGCAGGTTCAGGATGACAAACTGTTTTCTTCCTTGACGAACTGCATTTTGCAACTCATTTCCGACTTTGCAAACACACTTTCAGATGGCTCGTCGCTTTATATCCTGAGGCGGGCGGCAATATGTGGCAGCAATTGCGTATGCAGCCAAAGTCCATGAAGCCATTGTCGGCGTGAGCGCGGACGGCAACATCCACCGGCATCGCATCGCCGAAGCAGTCCATTACCGCGCGCCGGATCGCAAGGTATTTGGATGAATTTAGCGAAAGAAAGCCTGCATCGAGTACTCGATGCAGGCTTTTACATTCTGGCGCAGCGTTGCAGCAACTGTTCGTAGGGCATTTTCGACAGCAGGGCGATAATGCTTTTGCGCGCCTGACGATGCGCGGAATGAGCGCAAAAAGCGGCGCAGACCAGCGCGATGGGAACCGCTGCCAAGCGCAGCGCCTGAACATGAAGCGTGGCGCCTGCACCCAAAAGCAGCAGCGCGGCCAAAGCAAAGGTCGAAATGCCGACCATAATTGCCCAGCGCGTGCCTTGAGCCACCAGTTCGTGCTTGATCAGTTCGCGCCTTTTAAAATCGCGTCGCCGTTCGACCCGTTCGGCATCCATTTTCAGATGATCCGGCGTCACACCACGCGCTGCAATGTTCGCTTCGGCAGCCGCGTTGTTCGTGTTCGATGCGCCAAACGCCGTTTCGCTGTTTGGCGGTATGGCAGCTCGCCCGTTGGAAGCCGTGTGCCCGTTGCAAACGGCAGTGACGTTATTTGCTTGCGCAAGACGCGCGACATCTGAAAGCGCCGTATTCGAGTACTCGATGAGCGTTGTTGGCGAGCTTAATAGCGCATTTGGAGACGAAACGGAAGCGGCAGAAGGCGCGGCAACACCCAGCGACAGATTGTAATCTTGGCGGCGTTCGGCATCCAGCAAGATGTGCCGCGCGCGAGGCAGCACAACTTCAGTGAGTTCACGGTAATAGAAGCGGCGGCGGAAACTGCGGTGGTCGATGTTGTTTTGCGCTTCGAGAAACAAGACGCCGATGCGTTTGCGAATGGTTTTGAGATCGGCGTCGGGCGCCACATCCAAAATTTCATAAAGGTTGATCGAGCCATTGATCTCGTCCACGGGTTCGCCTGGCGCGTCCGGCTGCATCTCTATTTCAGGAGGGACAATCATAAGAAAACCGCGAATGTGGGCGCATAATGCGGGCGCATCAGGCGCTCTTGAAACCAGGAAATTAATCCGTCATATCCTTGTCGGGAAGAAGGCTGGCGGCGTCGGAACTCGAAGCTTCGCCAGCGACAGTTTCGTCCCAGGCGATTTGGACGCGCGCGCGCAAATCGTTCAAAGAACCGTCATTGGAAATGAGGTTGAACGGAACCTGCCATTGTTGCAATTGCTGCAATTTGGTCTGGCGCGGCGGCTGATTATCCATGCGGCTTTGCGCGGCTTCTTCGCTCAGCCCGCGCTGCTCTCTTAGCCGCTGCCTTTGCGTTGCGGGCGAAGCCGTTACCCACCAAACACGGTTGCAGCCGCGCACTTGTCGGCTTTCCACCAGCTTGACGGCTTCGAGCACGACAACGCGCGGCGGACTGGCGCAAGAACGCAATTCTTGCAGCTTTTCGTCGCGCAAGTGCGCCACGGCGGGATGGACTCGCGCTTCCAGACTTCGCAAAAGATCGGCGTTCTCGAAAACCAGAGTGCCTAAAACGCGGCGCTCGATGTGTCCGGCTTCGTTCAGTAGCGAGTCGAGTACTCGATTGCCGGGCGCGATGTCTTTCAGGTGGCTTTGCAATTGGCGCGCGAACTCGGGGTTTTGATAAAGCTCGTGAACCAGTGCGTCGGCGTCGATGTGAGCCGCGCCGCGCTCTTGCAGCAAGCGCGCGACGGTGCTTTTGCCGCACGCGATGTCGCCCGTCAGTCCAAGCAAAAACATAGAGTGGATTGTGGTTAGCGAGTCGAGGTTAATAGTCAGTAGTGCGGGTTTGCGAAGGTATTTTGGCCATCTTTGGACAACATCAACCGTGGAGGAAACGAATCAACTGTATAGAACCTCGCGCGACTGGTTAGTAGCCGCTTCAACGACTCGATGACCCGCTATCGACTGATCACCTCCGTCAGGCGATGACTTTGTTCAACGAGTACTCGATGATGCCGGTGGCGCCGGCTTGCAGCAGTTGGGGAATCAGGTCGCGCACATGGGCTTCTTCGGCCACGATTTCAACCGCGACCCAATCGGCGGTGTCGCTCAGCTGCGACACGGTCGGGCGTTTCATCGAAGGCAGCAAGGCCAGAATCTGCGGCAGCTCGCGGCGCGGCGCGTTCATTTTGAGGCCGACTTTCGATTCGGCTTCCATCGCGCCGCACAAAAGCGTCGCCATGTTCTCCATTTTGGCGCGCTTCCATTCGTTTTCCCAAGCGTTGTGGTTGGCGATTAAGCGCGTTGTCGAGGACAACAGTTCGTCGATGATCTTCAAGCCGTGAGCGCGCAAGGTCGAGCCGGTTTCGGTGCCTTCGACAATGGCATCGACTAAATCGGGCACTTTGACTTCGGTCGCGCCCCAGGAAAACTCGACATCGGCCCGCACGCCGTGCTTTTCCAGATAACGGCGCGTCACGTTGACCAGTTCAGTGGCGATGCGCTTGCCCTGCAAATCCTGCGGGCCTTGGATGTCGGAGTTTTGCGGCACCGCCAGCACCCAGCGATAAGGGCGCGCAGTGGCTTTGGAGTAGATCAGTTCGGTCACTTGATGAATGTCCGCGCTGCTTTCCAGCACGTTGTCGTGTCCGGTAATGCCGCAATCGAGTACTCCATCCTGCACATAGCGCGGGATCTCCTGCGCGCGCAGCAAAATGATTTCGAGTTCCTTGTCGTCAACGGACGGATAATAAGAGCGCTCGGAAACGTTGATGCTCCACCCGGCGCGCCGCATCATGCGAATGGTGGCGTCCTGCAAGCTGCCTTTGGGCAGGCCGATGCGTAAAACGGTCGAAGCGTTGTCGTTGGATGTCACAAAGGTCCTTGTTATAAAATCGGAGTGGGAAAAGCTTGTTTTGGCGCCCGTAGTTTAGCAGGCGTTTGAAAGCCGAGACGGACAAGCGCGTGGGACTTGGAGTGAACAGAGGCTTCGCAGTGTTGCACAAACTTCTCAATTGACAATTAAAGGGCAAATCGTCATAATAACAACACTTTCCTGTTTCGGATCCCACAAATTCAGTTTTTGCGAACCCCTTTTGCAGCTTTTGACAGAACGTTTGCTTTGAAGTGAGTTGTTCTCAGACAAGTCGAAAAACGCCGTTTATCGAATTCGCTGCTTCGTTGCACCAGCCGGTCGTTGCACCAGCCGGGCCAGGATGTCTCGCGCTCTTGTCGCAATTCGAGAAGCTTTTCTTCGAGACGAAAATCGTTGGCGCAGCCGTCGTTTTTAGCTCACTTTTCGTTTGCTTACACTGTTTGTTGTTCTTCCACCCCGGCTTTTTCCGGTTTATCGTTTTTTACAGGGTCTTCACTTTTATGGCTCTTTTCGCCAGGAAATCGAAATCAACTCAAGACGAAGCGGCTCCCGTTTCCATGCCGACGGCGCCCGGCGCGTCCGCGTCCGGCGCGACAACTTCGGTGTCGGACATGCCGGACATCGCGTCAATTCCCGACGGTTTTCCTGCCGACGCCGCGCCTGCCAAAGCCGGTTTGCGCCGCAGAAAAGGCGCTCCCAAGAATAATAAGAACAATAACGTGGCGCGCTCGGCTCCTCGCGGCATCAAAGGCGGCGTTGTGGTCGGGTTGAATATCGGCAACGACACCATCAAAGCGGTTGAAGTGCGCGGACGAGGCGCCGAAGCCGTCGTCACTGCGATTGGCATGATTCCCACGCCAATCGGAAGTCTTGATCCTCGCGGCGTCGTCATGAGCCCGAGTGCTTTGTCGACCGCGATCCGTCAACTTTTCGCGCAAAGCGGCATTCGCACGCGCAACGTCATCAGTTCGGTTGCTGGCGGCAGTACGCTGGTGGTTCGAGTACTCGAAGTGCCGAAGATGAGCGACTCCGAACTGGCGGACAACATGAACATGGATTTGGAACGTTACGTTCCGTTTCCACCCGCTGATGTCGTCAAAGACTTTCGTGCCCTGCGCGAGTTACCGTCCGACCCGGACGCGCCCAACATGGAAGTGTTGTTGGCTGCCGCGCAAAGCGAAACTATCGACTTGCACTTAAAAATTTTGCAGGGCGCGAAACTCGAAGCGCAGGCGATTGATGTCGAGCCGCTGGCCAGTGCGCGCGCTTTGTTTTATGGCAGCCGCAACATCGTCAATAACGGCGCGGCCAATGGCGGTTCTCACGGCGGCGATTTGACACCGGATGTGGCCAACAACTACAACGATGCGACGGCGCTTATCAACATCGGCGCCACAAGCACGGAAATTTCGGTTCTGCGAGGCGATGTTCTGGTGTTTACGCGCGCCGTTCCCATCGGCGGCAATGCTTTTACTCAAGCTTTGGCCGATCATCTGGGTTTGACTTTGCCCGAAGCCGAGCGCTTGAAGCGTGAGATGGGCGACGCCTTGCCGCCGCACGTTCCCAATGCTGTAGCAGCGCCAACCGCTGCCGAAGATGACTGGAGCGCCTTCGGCGATCCGGACGATGCGCCCGTCAACACTGTCCAAACGACATCAGTGCAGCCGGCGCCCTTGCAAGCGACGCGGATTCAAGTGGCTTCGGGCGCGACGTCGCCTGCCAACTCAATGGCGAGCACTTCCCCAAATGTCGCAACTGGTTCGGTAGAGCCATCGACGGACGAAGAAGCCGATCCCTTTGACATGGATATTTTCAACAAAGGGCCGCGCACCGATGATCCTCAAGAAGGCCATTTGCAAAAGCAGGACGATAAGCCACCTTTTAACTTCGATTTATCGCGCTTCAATTTTTCGGAAGAAGAAGCTGAAGTAGACGATGACATTCCGACACATCCGGTCGAGGCAGACGACAACCCGGCGACGCCTTTGTCGCAAACTACTTCCCGAGTCGGCGTGAGCGATGCCTCAACGGTGTCTTCCGCCGCCGTGCCCGTTGTCGATGCCGATGTTCAAAACCCGAATGTATTGCCGACTCTTGACACTCCCGAACATGAATCCACGCTGGCAGGGAGCGACCAGGCGCTGCCTTCTCTGGAATTCCCGATGGCTGGCGAGGAAGGTGGTTTGTCTTCAATGGCTCCTTCGGGCCAGATGTATGGCGTCGGCAGCGTCGACGACCCAGAATTGCCTTCATTTCCTTCGTTGCCGCAAGGCTTGGGAATGCCGGATGGCTTGCTCGCTCCCGGTGTTGAAGATTACTCCGATGGTGCGGAAGATATGTTGCCTTCTGTGGCGGATGAAAGTGTTGTTGTGCCTGCAAGCCAGGGTCAACCTTCGGCCGCTCCCTCGGTTTTATCTGCGAACACAACTTTTACAGGCGCCGCTCCTCAGGAAGACTTGATTCCAACCATAGCGACACCGACCGTGATAACACCGGGCGCCGCAACTGTAACAGGCGCGCCAATGTTCGACTTTTCAGCTCCCATTGCGCCCGAAGGTGAAGCGCAAACCGGTGGCGGCGATGATTTCGACAGCGCTTTTGCGGACATGATTGCCGTTCCTGCTGAGCCTTCTGCAACGCCAACCACTCCGGTCGCCGAAGGTGTGCCGGGTGCTATGGCTCCGGTTGCAACTCCGGGTAGTCTGTCTTCTCCTTACGCTGTGGATCCGGCGGTCGCTGCCGGTGCCACCGACTTCGATTTGGATCAGTTCGCGGCTCCGGCTGCGGTCGACGATTCCTTCCGCATGGAAGACTTCGGTTTGGGCGTAGGAGACGAAGGAGCAACGACACCGGCTTCAACTCACGCTATTTTGCAACCGCGACTGGGTGAGTTGGTTAACGAAGTGCGTCGCTCATTGGAGTATTATGCTTCTCGTTATCCGGATGCCGGAGTTCAGCGCATTGTCCTTGTTGGCGGCGGGTCTCGTATGCCGAACATGGATGCGTTGATGACTCAGGAGATCGGCATTCCGGCTATGGTTCACAATCCTCTGGCTCATGTCGCTTTGCAAGTGAAAGATCTGCCCAACGGTTTCGTCGATCAAAATGGCCCGGCGTTCGCTGTAGCCCTCGGGTTGGCATTGCGCGATCTGGTCGCTTGAGTCCCTGGTTGTAGATCGAGTACTCGATTTTAGTTTTTGCATCGAATTATGTCCATTAAAATTGACTTGATGCCGCGTTACGTGGCTTTGCAGCGACGCTTTCGCAATTTTTTGATGTTAGCGGGTGCATTGCTGGCGGGCACGGCGGCCATTCTGGGTCTCATCTACCTTAAGGGGCAGAACGACCTGGGCGTGATGAAAAGGCAACTCACAGACGCTGAGCGCGTTGCCGCCTTGACAGAGGCGTCTCAAAGTGCACAGGCGACAGCGACTAGTGCCGCCGTACCTCTTGAGTCATTTGTGCAATTTGTAGTGAAC
>JAABUK010005024.1_pt1 | contig 21027 bp, 25 predicted proteins | sample 5559141 | NCBI WGS metagenome assembly JAABUK01 (sample SAMN10711869, study PRJNA513367) | rock metagenome | isolation source: Antarctica rocks | place: Antarctica: Victoria Land, Pudding Butte nord | collected 2016-01-03
AGGCGCAGGCGACGCGGGGAACGGTGAGCGACGCTCTCGTCGAGAGCATCGATCTTGTTCCGACTTTCGTCGAGGCCCTGGGCGGCCAGGTCGCCGACCAGCGCCTGGAAGGTCGCTCGCTCCTGGGCCTGCTCCGGCGCGGCGCGCACGCTCCCGCCTGGCGCGAACACGCGGTGAGCGAACTCGATTACAGCTTCCGCCAGGCACGCCGCGACTTGGGCTTGGGTCCCAGCGAGGCACGCGCCTACATGGTTGCGACGGACCGGTGGAAGTACGTCTTCTACGAGCGCCTTCGTCCGCAACTCTTCGATTTGCTGAACGACCCGCAGGAACTCGTCGATCTCGGTGCAGACTTAGGCCACCAACCCACGCTACGCGACATGGCCGACCGCCTGTTCGAGTGGAGCCGGCAGCGCAAGACCCGGGTCACGACGACCGACGCCGACGTCGAGCGCCTCTCGTCGTTTGCCGGCAAACGCCTGATCGGTCTTTGGTGAAGCCCCTACCAGAGTCACTCAGGGAATTTGGAACGATGGGCAACCCCGCTCTCGACCGCGCCGGAACCCTTGTAGTTGAGACAGCCAAGGCCGAGGACGTGCCCGCCATCAAGCTGATGATCGATGCGGCCTACTCGAAGTACATCGAGCGCTTTGGCAAGCTGCCGGCGGCCATGACGGCCGACTACGACAAGCTCGTCGAAACCCAAAGTCTCTATGTGTTGCGGGTCGGCGGCAGCATGATCGGCTCGGTTCTTCTCTCAAGGGACGGCGACTCGATCAAGGTCAACAACCTCGTCGTGGAGCCGTCGGCCCAGGGCCGCGGCTACAGCCGCATGCTCATGGGCCATGCCGAGAGCATGGCGCGCGCGCAGGGTCTGGCGGCGGTCACGCTCTTCACGAACGAGAAGATGCACGAGAACATCGCCCACTACACAAAAATCGGTTTTACCGAGACCGACCGCAAGACGGAAGACGGGTTCAACCGCGTTTTCTTTCGTAAGAGCCTTTCGTGATTTCAGCAGAGGGTTGAACGGAGATGCTCGTGCCACACCATCCGGCCACAACGGCCGTGGCGCTCCTGCCTCTCGCGGCCCCTGCCGCAGCGGGGCGCGCATGGGCGGACGGTGCCGTCCGCCGCCTACTTACGAACAAGCGCCCAACCGGGACCCTGCTGGAATTGGGTCCACCGCAATGAATGGACGCAGAACAGCCCCGCAAGGGTGGGGTCCCGACCGGCGCTCGTTCACAGCCAAAGTGTCAGCGCCGCATCCTGCCACCATCGCGCCAGAGCGGAGTGTATCCGCCGCATCACTGAGGGAGAACCGCCAATGCCATCACGCCGCACGTTCATAGCCGGGGGCACCGCCGGGCTGGCCGCAGTGTCCGCTGCCGGACCCACGCCGGCCCAGGGCCAAGCCCGGCCCGCCATGCCGGCGCATCCATTCGAGATGCCGCGGAACATGACGCTGCTCACGTTCCAGCGGGACGGCAAGCACTTGCTGGGCGTCAAGACCGCCAAAGGCGTGCTGGACGTGTCCGGCGCGGCGGCGGCACTCGGCCTGCCGGCGCCAGCCGACATGGACGACCTGTTGCAGAACGGGCGGGGCGCCTTGCTGCCGCCCATCATGGACCGCGCGCCGGCCGCCGCCTACCTCGACGAGTCCAAGATCACCTACGGCCCGGTCGTGACCCGGCCCGAGAAGATCATCATGATGGGCTTCAACTACCGCCAGCACGCGGCCGAGACGGGAACGCCGATCCCGAAGAACCCGCCGCTGTTCAACAAGTTCAACAACGCGCTCAACCATCACGGCGGCACAATCAAGCTGCCAACGGGGGCCGCGAAGCAATTCGACTACGAGATCGAGCTGGTCATCGTGTTCGGGCGGGCGTGCCGGGACGTGTCGGAGGCGGACGCGCTCGACTACGTGGCGGGCTACTGCACCGGCAACGACTTCAGCGCGAGGGACATGCAGTACCTCACGTCGCAGTTCATGATCGGCAAGACGTTCGACGGGTTCGCGCCGCTCGGCCCCTACCTCGTGACCAGCGACCTGCTGCCCGACCCCAACAACCTGCGGATCGAGACGCGGGTGAACGGGGAGCAGCGGCAGGACTGGAATACCAACGACATGATCTTCAACTGCCGCCAGCTCATCAGCTTCGCGTCGCGGATGATGACCATCAAGCCCGGCGACATCTTTTTCACCGGGACGCCGCAGGGCGTGGTGTTCGGGATGACGCCCAAGGAAACGCGGCCGTGGCTCAAGCCGGGCGACAAGATCGCTTGCAGCGTGGAGACGCTGGGAGAACTGCGGTTCGACCTGGTCTAAGCCCGGCTTCGGCCATCTGGTGACACGGCAGAGTGCGTGTGCAGTGCCGTTGTGCAAGGCCAGGCGAACAACGAGGATGAATGAGATGCCGCCCATCAGCCGCCGCAACCTGCTGGTTTCGACTGCCGCCGTTTCGGCGACCAGCGGGACCGCAATGGCCCAGACGCCGTGCGCCCGCCTAACATCGTCTTCATTGTCGCCGACGACATGGGCTACGCAGACGTATCCTGTTACGGCCGGCGCGACCTGGTTACCCCCGGAATCGACCGCATCGCCGCCCAGGGCACGCGGTTCACACAGGGCTACGCCAACTCGCCGGTGTGCAGCGCCTCGCGCACGGCGATCATGACCGGGCGATACCAGCTGCGCCTGCCGGTGGGGTTAGAGGAGTCTATCTCCGGCCCCACGCGCCGGGGCATTGGCCTGCCGCCTGACCATCCCACCCTGCCCTCGCTGCTGCGGCAGGCCGGTTACAGCACCACGCTGATCGGCAAGTGGCATCTGGGCAACCCGCCGGATTTTGGGCCGCACAAGAGCGGCTACGACCACTTCTATGGCTTTCGCGGCGGCACGCTGGACTATTTCCGGCACACCGGCCGCACCGGAACCCCGGACTTCTGGGAAGAAGACGAGCGGATCGAGCAGGACGGCTACAGCACGACCCTGTTCGGCGACCGGGCCCTACGCGTCATCAGTGACTACGCCCAGGCGGGCCGGCCTTTCCTGCTCAGCCTGCACTTCAACGCGCCGCACTGGCCCTGGGAAGGGCCGGATGACCGCGCCGAGGCGGAACGCCTGAGCGGCCGCGACCCGATCCACTGGGATGGCGGCTCCCAGGAAACCTACCGCCGGATGATCGCGGCGATGGACATGCAGGTCGGCCGCGTGTCGCAGGCACTGGAGGATGGCGGGATCGCGCGCGACACGATCGTGGTCTTCACCAGCGATAACGGCGGCGAACGGTTTGCCGACACCTGGCCGTTCTCGGGCCGCAAGACCGAGCTGTTGGAAGGAGGCTTGCGCGTCCCCGCAATCGTCTCCTGGCCGGCGCGCATTCCCACCGGGCATGTCAGCGAGCAGGTGACAGCCAACATGGACTGGATGCCCACGCTGCTCGCCGCGGCCGGCGTCGGGCCCGATCCGCGCTACCCGCCAGACGGCATGAACCTGCTGCCGCACTTGGCCGAGGGCGCGCCGTTGGTCGAGCGCAGCCTGTTCTGGCGCTACAAGTCGCTGTGGCAGCGCGCGGCGCGCATCGGAGATTGGAAATACCTGAAGATCCTGGACAACACGTTCCTGTTCAACGTCGTCACGGACCCGCTCGAACGCGCCAACATGAAGGAACGGCGCCCGGACACCTACAACAAGCTGACGGCCGCGTGGAATGAATGGAACGCGACGATGCTGCCCGAGGTCGGGCACAGCTTCACCGAGGGTTTTGACGGGTCGCACATGGCTGACCATCTCGGCACGCCTCCGGTCAGCCAAGCACCCGATCCCACCCTCCCAGGCTCCCAGCCCCCTTCCGGGCAGCTCCCATTTCCGTTCGCGCCGGCCATGCAAGCTGGCGGCGTGAAGCCCTAACCGGATCCACACTCTGGCAACGATCATCTTGCGTTCTGGCCTCCCTCCAACTCAACACTTGCGGTCGCCTGGCTGGGCTGCGCGGCCGTTTAGCTTTTCCCGGAGATTTGAATGTTCAAGCTACCGTTAGTGACTTTTGCCATCCTGTCCTCCGTGCTTGCCACACCAGCAGCAGCCTCGCCGGACACCCTGTTCTTTCCTGCAGAGAATGGAAGGCCATTCTCGGCGGCTGTGCGGATTGGAAACTCGGTCTACATATCAGGCGTGCTTGGCGTGGCATCAGACGGTACATTGCCGAGTGATTTTTCGGCACAGGCCACAAACGCGATGCAAGCGGTGGCCGATCAGCTCAAGCGCGCGGGCGCGTCCATGGACGATGTCTACAGGTGCAATGTCTCTTTGTCAGACATGAAGAACGCTCCTGCGTTCAACGCCGTGTACCTAAAACACTTCAAGCCGGACCGCTTGCCGGTTCGGATGGCAGTCGGTGTCAATGGCCTCGCCCGAGGTGCCGCTGTCGAGGTCGAGTGTGACGCATACGTTCAGTAACAGGGCGCCGTGCCGATGCTGCGCTCAGGAGCTGGCTTGGACGCGCTTATAACTGTAGGTCCGCCTGCTCGCCGGCCACAAGATGGGAATGGCGCCAGCCGAAAGCGACGCGTCATGGCCCGGCTAATCGCCAGCGGGGGGTTCAGTGCCCGAGGTTGCGAGCCGGACCACAGCAGGGTCCGGCAGCAAGCAAGAGATCAGGTTCGCCCAAGCCCATATTGCGAGGGCAGCATGGCCACCAAAACTGGCCAAGACCCCATCCGACAGCATGACCTTGTTACATCCAACTAGTCGTTGCCCCTGTTGGCGCGACCGGTGCATCGGTTCGTCAGATGACCGGTCGCGCCGCGCCATCGAGCGCTTAGTGGGCGCTTATGACTTCGCACCCGCGGCAAGCTGCGTCAGGAGAAAGGCTGCGGCTGGCGTCGAGGAGGCGGGGTTCTGGCCAGTGATCAGCAGGCCGTCGTTGACGACGTATGGTGCCATGTCGTCGCCCTTCGAATACGTTGCTCCCAGGGACAGGAGCTCGTCTTCGACCAGGAAGGGCACGACGTCAGTCAACTTGACCGCAGCCTCCTCGGTGTTGGCGAACCCGGTGACCTTCTTGCCCTCGACCAGTGGCTTGCCGTTCGGGGCCTTGGCATGACGGAGGACGCCCGGCGCGTGGCACACGAGGGCGATAGGTTTGCCGGCCGCGAGGAAGGACTGGATCAGGTTGACCGAGTGCCCGTCCTCGGCAAGGTCCCAAAGCGGACCATGGCCGCCCGAGTAGAACACCGTGTCGAAGTCTGCCTGCGAGACGCTGTCCAGACGCACCGTGGCGGCGAGCTGCGCCTTTGCAGCCGGATCCGCGTCGAAGCGCCGGGTGAACTCGGTCTGGTAGTCCTTCTCGGTGCTCATCGGATCGATCGGGGGTTGCCCACCCTTGGGGGAAGCCAGCACGATCTCCGCGCCCGCTGCCTGGAACGTGTAGTAAGGCCCGGCAAACTCCTCGAGCCAGAAGCCCGTCTTGCGACCCGTGTCGCCCAGTTGGTCGTGCGAGGTTAGAACCATCAAGATTTTCATGTTGCTGTTCCTGTATGTGAACGAAGCCGATGGAGCGACGCGGAATAGACCGGTCGTCTATATTTGCGGCACGAAAGCGCACCTCGAACTCAAGTGCAGCCGACACCTCGTCCCGGATCAGCGGGAAAGGTGGAGGATCTGGAGAGTGGTTGTCATAGCTGCCTCAAACGGTTCGGTATGACGGGCGATCTTTACCATCACGCTTGCCCCCAGCCAGAGTTGGTAGAGGCTTTGCGCGACGCAGTCAGGGTCGCCGTTGATCGCAAGTGACCCCTCTGCCACGCCGGCATCGATGGCTCGCCCAAGGCGGTCGGTGATCGCGGACGTGCCTCGTTTCAACGCCAAGCGCATGGCTTCCGAAAGGTCTGCGACTTCTGCCCCGAGCTTCACCGCAAGGCATTTGCCCTGACAGTTGAAAAAGGACTGGGTTTCTTGCCAATCACGCCAGTAGGTCATCAGACGCTGCGCCATGGTCAGGCCGGGCTTGCGGAGCGTCTCGTCGAGGTTGGCGAGGTAGTCTTCGAAATACTTCTCTAGCAGGGCCTCGCCGAAAGCATCCTTGGAGCCGAAGTAGTGGTAGAAGGACCCTTTCGGGACGCCGGCAGCCGTCAGTATCTCAGTCAGGCCGACAGCAGAGAACCCTTTGCCAGCCATGATCCGCTGGCCCGTTTCGAGGATGCCCCGGCGGACATCAGAGGTCTCCTGTGCGGCGGGATCGCCCATGGATGGTGTATGGCGCTGAATGGACCGGTCGTCTATAGCTTTTTCAATGTAGATGGCCTATGATGGTCCGCTCTCGACCCGTGCAAGCCGTAGGACGGCACCTCGGCTCATCCGGGAGGCGGCATTCGCTGCCGCTCACGCTGCACCACGGTCGCGCATGGGGCCGATCCTGTCGTCAAACGCCCGGCGGGCCTGCTCGACCTTCTCGCGATGGACCAATGCCCATTGCCCCAGCACTTGGACGGCGTGCGCCAGGGAGTGACCAAGTTCTGTCAGCTCGTAGTCGACACGCGGCGGGGTGCAGGGTGTGACCGTGCGTAAGACCAGCCCGTCACGTTCCAGCCCTCGCAGCGTGACCGTCAGCATGCGCTGCGATATCCCGCCGACCCGGCGTTTGAGCTCGTTGAACCGCAGCTTCCCTGGTTCCAGCAGCATCACGACCAGCATGGTCCATTTGTCGCCGATCCGCGCCAAAATGGCGTTGGCGATCCCGCAGTCGCCAGCCACGTGGCCCGTGCCCTCCTGGTCTCGGCCGCTGGAGGTTACCTCCATGTGCCTACGTTCAGCGGACGTGCCCTCTTGTGCAGGATACCGTGCAGTCACTTAACTAGTCCTGGTTACCAATCAGAACTGCGAGGCTACTCCCTATCATGAAGCTGCTCCACATCGATTCCAGCATCCTGGGTGACAACTCCGTCAGCCGGGCCATCTCGGCCGCGGTCGTCGCGCGGATGCGGGCGCTGCACGGCGACAACCTTGAGGTGGTGACGCGCGACTTGGCCGCCGTGCCGATCCCGCACCTGACCGGTGCGTACCTCGCGGGCAAGTCCGCGGAGGTGCAGCACAATCAGGCGCTGCAGGAGGATCTCAACCTTGGCGGCGCGGCGTTGGCCGAATTCCAGGCTGCCGACATCGTGGTGGTGGGCGCGCCGTTGTACAACTTCACGATCCCCAGCCAGTTGAAGACATGGGTGGATCGCATCGTCGTCGCCGGTGAGACGTTCCGCTACACGGAAGCCGGGGCGGTCGGCCTTGCGGGCGGCAAACGTGTGGTGCTCGCCCTGTCGCGCGGCGGGTTCTACGGCCCCGGCAAGCCCTACGCCGCATTCGAGCATGGGGAGAGCTACTTGCGAACGGTTTTCGGCTTCATTGGTGTTTCGAACGTAGAGGCGATCCTCGCCGAAGGCGTGGCAATCGGGCCTGAGCAGCGCAAAACTGCGCTGGATGCGGCGCTGGATGCGGCGCTGGGTGTGTCAGCGGCGCTGAGCTGATCCGTTCCGCCTTCAGGACCAAGCACGCCGTGTCATCGGTCGCACCTGCGATGACACGGCAGGTTACGGCGGGAGCGCTAGCGCTACTTTGGCATTTTCAGGTCGGAGGATTTCTGGGACCTTCGCTGGCAGCAGGGGCACTGGGCAGCCCCACTACACCAGCACGGGCAGGAACCGCTTCATTGGCATGGATATCATCGAGCTTACGATCGACTACCTGGCCCTGGCAGCATCCTTCGGCGTGCCGGCACGGCGGGTCGAGCGCGCCGCCGACATCTCAGGCGCCGTCGAGGCCGGTATTGCGTCGGGACGGCCAAACCTCATCGACGTCGCGATCACACCATAGGCACCGGGTATCCCGATCTCCTGCGTCGAAGGAAGCATAGACGTGACTACAATCCAGGCGCTCGCGTTTGCGAGTTTCACCTTCGCTAATTCCATTACCCCAGGGCCAAACAACACCATGTTGCTTGCGTCGGGAGCGAACTACGGCTTTGCTCGGACGGTTCCACATATCGCCGGAATTACCGCTGGCTGCATCGTCATGCTGTTGCTGGTTGGGTTCGGGCTTGGGCAGTTCTTTGCCGCCTTTCCCGTCATCTACGACGTGCTGCGCGACGTGGGCGCCGCTTACTTGCTGTGGCTGGCCTGGAAGATCGCACGCGCCAGCCCGCCCAGTGCCGACCGCGCCGAAGGAAGGCCCATGACGTTTCTGCAGGCCGCCGTGTTCCAGTGGGTTAACCCGAAGGCCTGGGTCATCGTCATCAGTGCGGTGACGGCATATACAAACCACGCCGGGTTCGGGAACGACGTCATCACCCTTGCGGTGATCCTCTCACTCGTCATGACTCCGAGCATCGGCGCCTGGGCTGGCTGTGGCACGGTTTTGAAAGCTATCCTATTGCATCCAGGCCGCATACGCACGTTCAATATGGCAATGGCACTTCTATTGGTGCTCTCTCTGCTACCAATGTTTGCCATGTAGGTTTAGCCGCTGGCAGCCATCGACGCGCCTGCTCACATGACCTGCCCCCGCACCCGCCATAGTCGCGTCGGCGCCGCGAAATATATTCGTACTCACAATCGCCGCCAATGAGGCTCAGTAATTACTAGGCTGTGCAGATTGGCCATCTGGTGCCACGGCATTTGCCCGGCAGCCAGGGTCAGGGGTGTCCGTCAAACGAAGCCTGACGGACGCGATGCTTGGGCAGACTGTATCCCACTGGTAGGGGTGGCCCAAGCTTGCGAAAACGTACGGTGCAAAAAGAGAACACAGACAAAATTCCTGCGACTTCGACCAAAAATTGCCGATTTTCTTATACTGGTGCGGATGGGCGGTTTATTGCGTGCAATCATGGAATGCAAGGCGGAATGGCCGCGATATCTCCGCCGGGGCCGGTGTATTGCACGCAGCAAATGGGAGGTTTAGCGCGAGGGATGACACTGCGTGCAATACCAGCGTCTCGGCCTATCTTATCTCAGCCGAGCCTTGCTGGATCAGGGGTTTGCTGCAACGCCCACCTCAACCCAAAGCATTGCGTGCGAGCCGCTACCATACGTTTTCGCGTCGTTGGGCCTTCTGCCCCAATGTAATCCTGTGATCGTACGATTGTGCGCACGAGTTCTGATTGCGTATTCCGGTGATCCTGAACGTCTGATCCGGCCCATCGTGAACACCTGATCCGCTGATCCTGAACACGCGCCGGGCCTTGCCTGAGCGGGGCGGTGCCGGCCGTGGTGTTGGACGTTGGGGCGGTGTCGCTGACGGGTTTGGATGTCTCACTCGGCTGTAGCGTCCGTCAAGTTCGCGGCGCTGGCTGCCTGCTTTTTGCGCATGCTGGCGCCCTTCAGCTCGAGGCGGTGGGCACGGTGGACGACGCGATCCAGAATGGCGTCGCCCAGAGTCATGTCGCCGATGACCTCGTGCCAGCGGGGTATGGGAACTTGGCTGGTGATCAACAGCGAGCCCTTGTCGTAGCGGTCGTCGACGATCTCCAGCAGGTCGCGCCGCTGCTCCGCGGTCAGCGGCTCCGGCCCCCAGTCGTCGATGATCAGCAAGCGCGTGCGCTCGATGGCGGCGAGCATCCGCGGCAGCCGGCCCTCGCCGCGGGCGGTGGCCAGGTCGGCGAACAGCCGCGGTGCCCGCTTGTAGAGCACCGAGTAGCCCTCCCGGCACGCCTTGTGGCCCAGCGCGCAGGCAAGCCACGACTTGCCCACCCCGGTCGGGCCGCCGATGACCACGTGGGCGTGCTCGCGGATCCAGCCGCAGCCGGCGAGCTTCAGGAACAGCGCCCGGTCCAGGCCGCGCGGCGTGCGGAAGTCCGTGTCCTCGACCACCGCCGCCTGTCGCAGCTTGGCGTCGCGCAGCCGGCGGGACAGGCGCTTGTTGTCCCGGCTCGTCGCCTCGCGGTCGACCAGCAGGCCCAGCCAGTCCTCGCGCGGCAGGTCGGCCGCCTGCGGGGTGTTCTGCAGCTCGGTGAACGCGTCCGCCATTGCGGCAAGGCCAAGGCCGCGCAGGCGCTCGGCTGTGGGATGGTTCAGCATGGGATGACCTTTCAATGGTAGTAGCCGGGACCGCGGATGTTCTCGTGCACGAGGCTGGGCGCCTCGGCCGTGTCGGCAGCCTGGTCGCGGCGGTGCTTCAGGATGGCGGCGACCGAGGTGTAGGAGCGGGTGCCGAGCGCCAGCGCGCGGGCGCAGGCGGCATCGACCCGCTCCGTGCCGTGCTGGCCCACCAGGCCCAGGATGCCGATGCAGGAGCGGAACCCCTGCTCGGGATGCGGCCGCAAGCGCAGGATCAGGTCCGCCAGCGTCGCCGTGTCGTCGCCGATGGCGGCCGCTTCGCGCCGGATGCGCTCATGCGTCCACTCGCGATAGCGCCGGTGTGCGCTCGGCATGTGCTCGGCCGTCGTGCTCGGGTGCCGGCTGGCGCTGCGGACGTGGCTGGCCACCCGCTTGCCGCGGTGGAACACCTCCACCGTGCCGGCGGTGATCCGGGCCTCGACCTCCTGGCGCAGCAGGTCGTGCGGCACCGAGTAGAAGTGCTTGTCGATCCCGACGTGGTAGTCGAGACCGACCCGGCAGCGCCGCCATTCGGCATACTCGTAGGCCACATCCGGCAGCGCCAGCAGCGCCGGCCGGTCGAACTGCTCGAACAAAGCCCGCCGTGTCGTGCCCAGGCCGCGCATCGTGCGGTCGTTCAGCTGCTCGACCAGCCCGGCGATCGCGGCGTTCAGCTCGGCCAGGGAGAAGAACCGCTGGTGGCGCAGCCGCGCCAGGATCCAGCGCTGGACGACCTGCACGCCGACCTCCACCTTGGCCTTGTCGCGCGGCTTGTAGGACCGCGCCGGCACGATGGCTGCGCCGTAGTGCGCCGCCATCTCGCCGTATGTCCTGTTCACCGCGGGCTCGTGGAAGCAGGCCCGGGTGACGCCAGCCTTGAGATTATCGCTGACCAGCTGCCGTGCGACGCCGCCAAAGTAGCCGAACGCGCGCACATGCGCGCCGATCCACTCCGGCACCGCCTGGCTCCAGACAGCGCAGGCGAAGGTGAAGCTCGACGCCCCCAGCACGGCGACGAAGATCTCCGCCTGCCGCGCCTCCCAGGGGCTACGCATGAAATCCTTTGTTGATGCGTAGGGGGGCCGCTCTCTCAAATATGGTGTGTTTACAATGTACTGATCCATCGCAGGTGAGGCTTTGGTTGGGGTGCCGGTACGGAATACAGCAACCATCCTCGTTCAGCAGATGGCGGTGCCTCCAGCTCCTTCACCTTTCGCCAGCTAATGCGAACTTCGGCTGCAGTGCTGAAAGAGTTACGATACGGAGAACAGGCTCCAACGCGAATATAAGGCACTGGACGGCCAGTATAGTTTCATGCGTTGCCCCTGCCGCGCCTCCCCGTCTGCCCCCTCCATCACCGCCATCGTGCTGCCGGCGAAGTCGACGAACAGGCGCTCGCCGGCCGGATGCACCTGGCGCAGCGTCGGCTTCAGCCGCCCGGCCCACTCGCGATACAGGTCGCAGAACCAGGAATAGCCGAACCCGTCCGGCGCCGCGGCCCGGTGCTCCTCCCACAGCAAAGCCAGCGTCACGTTGGGCCGGCGCAGCTCCCGATGCACCCATGCCCAGTCCGGCACCGGCCGGCAATCCAATGGCACGCCCGGCACCGGCGGGAACAGCAGCGCCTCCAACTGCTCGTCGCCTAGCCCGTCCGGCAACGGCCAGCCCAGCCGCGCCCACCGCGCCCGGGCCACGTATCCATTCACCGTGCCCAAGGCCCAGCCGCAGGCTTTGTGCAATCACCCGCTGCGGCAGGCCCTGGCCCAGGTGCAACCGCAGTACGTCACGTATGTTTCGCATCGACACTCTCTCACCTGGCATCCCGGTCCCCTGCTGCTCGGCAGAGACAAGGCTACCCTTGGTTGAAGACTGTCAGCGGCACCGACCCAGCACGCCCTCCAACGCCACCGCAACCACCATGCAGGTGTTCACGGTGAGCCGGAAACCACGTTCAGGATCAAACGGAAACCGTGTTCACGATCTACCGGATTCAGCGTTCACGATGGACCGGATTACGCATTCTGATGAAAGAGAGTTGGGAAGAATCCTTGTTATTGACAGACTAGTCACTCTCTTATATTGCGTCGCGCAATGGGACGAGGTAGGCATGGCTAGGCCGAGAAGCAACGGCAGGCGGGGCGCGATCACGTCGGCAGCGGTTCGCGTCATCGCTTCACAAGGATTGCGCGCGGCTACGGCGATAATCGCCAAGGAAGCAGGCGTCTCGAATGGGTCACTGTTCACCTACTTCGAGACGAAAGCCGATTTGCTCAACCAGCTCTACATGGAGCTCAAGACGGAGATGGCTGCGGCGGCCTTGAACCACCTACCGACCGAAAGCGGCACCCGCGAGCAGATGCTTCACATGTGGACCCAGTGGCTGCGTTGGGCGACAGCTTGTCCGGAGAGGCGCCGCGCGCTCGCGCACCTTGACGTGTCGGATGAAATCACACCGGTAAGCCGTCAGGCTGCGAGCCAGGCGATGTCGGGTATCGCCAGACTGCTGGAGCGCAGCCGCGAACACGGTCCGATGCGCGATGCTCCCTTGGGACTCGTCGTTGGCCTGATGAGCGCCCTGGCGGACGCCACAATTGATTTCATGATCCGTGATCCAGCCAATGCCGACCAGCACAGCCGGGCCGCTTTCGATGCCCTTTGGCGAATAGTTGGCTGAAATCTCCATCCATCGACGCCACCAACAATCAAAACGAGAGGCCGATCAATATGTCAGAACCAACGAACCCGGTCAGCATGTCGGACAGCCGCCCTGACAGCCGCACGCGGTTGGCGCTCGTCACCGGTGCATCTTCCGGTATCGGTCAAGCTTTTGCCCGGCGGCTCGGGGCCGCCGGCTACAACCTCGTGGTCGTCGGCCGCCGCCGCGACCGGCTCCAAGAGCTCGTCGCAGCGTTTCCCGGCGTTGAAGTCCGGCCGCTTGTCGCCGACCTCGGCACCGATGCCGGTGTGGAGGCGGTCGCCGAGGTGTGCGAACGCGAGGCGCTCACCATGCTCGTCAACAACGCTGGCGTGGCGCACTACATGCCGTTCACCGGGCTGCCGGCCAACAAGGCAAGCGAGCTTTTGCATGTGAAGGTCGTTGCGCCCACGATGCTGGCGCGCGCCGCGGCTTCCGGCATGGCGGCGAGAGGCGGCGGCACGATCATCAACGTGTCGGGTATGCTCGCGTTCGGTGGGCCGGCGCCTCTCGGGAAGGCACCTGGTCGCGCCGTGTACGTGGCAACTTTGGCCTATATCGTCGCGCTCTCCCAGGCATTGCACGAAGAGCTGAAGTCCCAGGGCTTGCGGATACAGGCACTCTGCCCAGGGATCGTCGCGACCGAGTTCCATGAACGTCAGGGGATGGACCTCAGCGCGATCCCTCGCATGTCGGCGGAAGATGTCGTGTCTGCCAGCTTGCAGGGGCTTACCCTCGGCGAGGTCGTCTGTGCTCCCGGAGTCGAAGGGTCCGACCTGCTTGCCGCGGTGTTCCAAGCCGATCTCGCAGCGTTCGCCGCACAGGCTCCGCAGCTCGCGAAGCGTTACCGCACGTCGTGAAGACTAGCGCTCGTGCCGACACCTGGCCGCGGTAAACTTTGAACAGCGTCCAAGGCTGATTGTGTCCGTCGAACGAAGCCTGACGGACACGATGCGTGGTCATGACACCATTGCCGAGCTGATGGCCCTGCAGGCTCAGTATGCCGCATGGCTGGACGCCCTGCCAGCCAACTTGCAGGACAGCACCGTCGCCGACGCCTTGCAAAGGATCTGTGATCTCGATCTCGACGAGCTGCAGGCGGTCGAACCGCCGCGCGGCTTCGGACGCGACTGATCCCCCTTACGCAGTCTCACGTCGACGGCTTGCACGGGCAGAGGCCACAAAACCTCCACGGACTACCAGCACAAATAACCCCGCCAGCGGGGTCAAGATTGGACGCTTATAGGGGGTCAACTTTCAACGCCGATTGACACGCAGATGTTCGTCCAAGTGAATGGTGCGAAGCTGTTCTTCGACGTGGAAGGCGCCGGCCTTGTGCCTGACGGGCCGCGGATGCGGGAGAAGCCGACCTTGCTGCTCCTACATGGCGGACCCGGCTTCGACCACAGCATCTACAAGCCCGCCTTCTCAGCGGTCGCGGACCTCGCGCAAGTCATCTACCTCGACCATCGCGGCTGCGGTCGCAGCTCGGGTGACGACCCTGAGACATGGAACCTCGCGCAGTGGGGTGACGACGTGCGGGGCTTCTGCGACGCACTCGGCATTGAGCGGTCCATCGTGCTCGGCACCTCCTTCGGCGGCTTCGTCGCCCAGGCTTACGCAACCCGGCACCCCGATCACCCTGCCAAGCTCGTTCTTGTCAGCACCGTCACCAAGGTGGACTTCCCGGCCGTGTTCGAGGCGTTCGGGCACATCGGCGGCCCCGAACCCAAGCGAATTGCCAAAGCTCACTGGCTCGCTCGCACGTCCGCAACCCAGGTGGACTACCTCCGGGTCTGCTTCCCGCTCTACTTTGCCCGTCCGCCTGCGGACGGGAACACGCTTAGCCGTGGCGTGATCCGCAACGAGGTCGCCATGCACTTCACTGGTCCTGCCAACGAACACGGCCGCATGGACTTACGCACGGCTCTGGGCACGGTGCGCTGCCCCGTGCTGGTGTTGGCCGGCGAACGTGACCCCATCACACCGCCCGCTTTCAGCGAGGAGATCACGCACTGCTTGCCGTCGCACCTGGTGCGCTTCGAACGCTTTCCGAACTGCGGCCACGGCGTGTTCGCCGACGTGCCGGACCAGGCATTTGCAATCTTGCGTGAGTTCATCACCTCGATGGCAAATGACGAGGCTGTTTCGTTTCGTCAAACGGACGTTTGACGAAGTGATACAGGCGGCGATGGTCCGCTTGCGACCCATAGCGGAAGTCCCAATACTCTTTGGCGGGACGCCGTAAGCGGTCGTCCCATTCGACCTGCACGGGCCATTGTTAATCTGCGCCGCACAGTAATCCCGTCGCCAGCTGCCGAAATGCGGTAACGGCTTTCTTGCGCACGCTCGGTGGATCGTCGGCCGCAGCAACCCAGAGCGCGGCGCCTAGCGCCGCGCCGTTCAGCAGGCGGCCTGCTGCTTCGACGTCGATCGGATGCACGACACCCAGTTCGATAAGCGAGCGAATCGTCCGCATGGTGACTTCAAGACAGGCATTTTCACCGGGCCACTTGGACGGATCACCGAGAACCGCAGGCCCATCGAGTAGCATGATACGTTGAATCTCAGGCTCGACGGCCATCTCGATGTAAGCCGTCCCCTCGTCGAGTAGTCCTTGCCACGGCGTAGGCGCTCGTTCGCGAATCGCGCGAAGCCGCTCCGCCATCTCGCTGTCGATCTGCTTGATGACGGCCCAGAGCAGCCCCTTCTTGTCGCCGAAATTATGGTAGAGCGCGCCGCGTGTAAGCCCGGCCGAGGACGTTAGCTCATCCATCGAAGCGGTTGCATAGCCTTGGGTCGCAAATGCCTGACGCGCAGCGCGGACGAGCTTGCCCCGGGTCTCCGCCATGGCCTCCGCGCGCTTTCCCGTTGTCATAGCTTGTCCTCCGCTAATCCGCCGCCCGGTGTTGACATACGTATCGTATGTGAAGTAGTGGCTGACATACGGAACGTATATGAAAACGGCTCCACTGACAAAGCCAACGGCGATCCCCGCGTCGTCGCCTCTCCTCCGTTCAAGAAAAGGCAAACGATATGGCCAAGCGCGATGCTATCTTCCCCACCAACCGCCATGCTTTGTACGAAGCCCATCGCTATTCGGCCGCTATTCGCTCCGGTGACCTCCTCTTCGTCTCGGGTCAGGTCGGTAGTCGCGAGGACGGCTCGCCCGAGCCGGTGTTCGAGGATCAGGTGAGGCGGGCGTTCGCGAACCTGCGCGCCGTGCTGGCCGCTGCCGATTGTACTTTGGACGATGTGGTGGACGTGACCACTTTTCACACCGACCCGGAGGCACAGGTCGAAACGGTGATGGCAATTCGCGCCGCCGAGATCGGAGAGCCACCCTATCCGAATTGGACCGCGGTAGGCGTGAACTGGCTCGCTGGCTTCGATTTTGAAATCAAAGTTATCGCCCGGATTCCTGCCGCAGAGTGAGGCGGCGGAGCCTTGAAAAACCGTTGAAGTCCGCTTCTGCTGGCATCCATCGCGGAAGCGGACCGGCGCCTAATCACCAGGTCCGGACATAGCTTGAGGCCAGAACCCAAGCGGTCCCTGCGGTGTCCAGTGCCGCGCCTGGCTGTCCGCCAAACCAACCCTGACGGACAGCGTGACCTGCCCCCCTAGAAGTGTTCCGCCGGAGGTGAGACTTCGGTGAGAACACGGAAGGGACTGGGATGGCGCGCAAGCATCACAAGCCGGAGGAGATCGTCGCCAAGCTGCGGCAGGTCGAGGTGCTGGTGGGACAGGGCAAGCCGGTGGCCGAGGGCGTTCGGGCGATCGGGGTGACGGAGGCGACGTACTACCGCTGGCGTGCCGAGTATGGCGGGCTGAAGCTGGACCAGGTGCGTCGGCTGAAGGTTCTGGAGCAGGAGAACGGGCGTTTGCGGCGGGCGGTGGCTGACCTGAGGGCTCGTCATAAAATAAGTGAGGCGACCATAAAATGCATCTCGCTGATTCTACTCATCAATCAATGGAAAACAAACGCGGTTATTTTATGACGCCTCCTGACGCTGGAGAAGCTGGTGCTGAAGGAGGCTGCCTCGGGAAACTTCTGAGCGCCCCTCGTCGTCGGGCGTGCGTTGAGCACGTCACGGCCAAGCTGGACGTCTCGGAGCGGTTTGCCTGCAAGGTGCTGGGTCAGCACCGTTCGACGCAGCGCAAGGTGGCAGGGGCGGCCGACGACGAGGCGGCGCTGACTGGGGCGATCATCGACTGGGCCAGGCAGTATGGGCGCTACGGCTACCGGCGGGTCACGGCCTTGCTGCGGGCCGAAGGCTGGGCCTGCAACCACAAGCGGGTGGAGCGGATCTGGCGCCGTGAGGGCCTGCGCGTGCCTGCCCGGCAGCCGAAGCGCGGTCGGCTGTGGCTGAACGACGGGTCCTGCGTTCGGCTGCGGCCGGAGAAGCCCAACGACGTGTGGGCCTACGACTTCGTCGAGGACCGGACCCGGGACGGGCGCAAGATCAGGATGCTGAATGTGGTGGACGAGTTCACCCGCGAGTGCCTGTGCATCCGGGTCGGTCGCAAGCTGGGCTCGGCTGACGTGATTGACGTGCTGGCTGACCTGTTCATGGCCCGCGGCACGCCTGGCTACATCCGCTCGGACAACGGGCCGGAGTTCGTGGCCACCGCCGTGAAGGGCTGGATCACGGGCATCGGTGCCAAGACGGCTTACATCGAGCCGGGCAGCCCGTGGGAGAACGGCTACGTGGAAAGCTTCAACGGCAAGCTGCGGGACGAGCTGCTCAACATGGAGGTGTTCAACACACTCCTCGAAGCCCGCGTTCTGATCGAGCAATGGCGGGTGCATTACAACACCGTACGCCCGCACTCCTCCTTGGGCTACCGGCCACCAGCGCCGGAGGTCATCGTGCTGGGCACGCCGATGCCGCCCGGCCGTCCCGGTCCGACCGGGTCACCACCGCCGCCAGCTACGATGCTGCACTAACATTCTGCCCGGACCACTCGATGGGGGCTGGACACGCGGCGGGGGCCGGACCATGAGCGGCCCGGGGAGCGCCAGGGGCCGAGCATGGGGCGGTGATCTCAGGCGGTCGGGGACAAGCCGAGATGCTGTTCGACGCCGCGCAGCCGGCCTTCCAGTTCGGAAATCAGCACACCGTGGCCGATCACCGCTAAATGGTAGTTCGGACGGCCATCGGCGACTTTGGCGGAGCGCTGAAGCATTTTGACTGCGTTCGAAGGATAATCACGATGAAGATTGAGCCATTCAGGATCGACGTGCCCCAAAGTGAGATAGACGCGCTTCGCACGCGCTTGGCCAACACGCGCTGGGCGCCCGAACTTGACAACGAGGACTGGTCCTACGGAGTCAATGGCACCTACCTGCGCGAACTGATGACCTATTGGCAGGACGGTTTCGACTGGCGCGTGCAGGAAGCGCGGATCAACAGCTTCCCGCAGTTCCGCGCAGAGATCGACGGCGTGCCGATTCATTTCATCCATGTGCGCGGCAAGGGACCCAACCCCGTTCCCATTGTTCTGAACCATGGATGGCCCTGGACATTTTGGGACTTCAAGGACGTCATCATGGCGCTGGCCGATCCCGCCGCACATGGCGGCGATCCTGAAGACGCCTTTGACGTCATTGTCCCTTCGCTGCCGGGCTTCGCCTTCTCGGGGCCGCTGCCCCGGAACGGTGTAGGCTATGTCGAAACAGCCGACATGTGGGTCAGGCTGATGCGGGAACTGGGCTATGAGCGGTTCGTCACCCATGGAGGCGACGCGGGCGCGTTCGTGAGTGCGCGGCTTGGACATGCGCATCCGGAATCTATCATCGGCGTCCATCTGAGCTTCCCCATTCTGCCGGGGGTGCCTCATGACGCTGGCGACCCGGCCGATTTTACCCCGGAAGAACGCGCCATGGTCGAAGGGCAGGACAGAGGCCAGGGGGCCTTCATCCATGTCTTGATCAACGCCTTTGACCCCCAGACCCTCGCCTGGGCGATGCATGACAGCCCCGTGGGTCAGGCGGCGTGGATACTCCTTCGCCGCCGCGCCTGGAGCGATTGCCATGGAGACGTAGAGGCCAAGTTCGACAAAGATACGCTGCTCACGCATCTTTCGCTATATTGGTTCACGAACAGCTTTGTCGGGTCGGAGCTGTTTTGCCGAGCTTCCGGGTTCCCTCAGCCCATGGCGCTGGCTAACGACATCAAGCCCGAGATCAGCGTGCCGACGGCTGTTGCCGTATTGCCCAAGGACCTGATGCATAGGCCCCGCTCGATCGTCGCCGCGCATAGCGATCTGCGCCAGTGGACTTTGTTCCCCAGCGGAGGACATTTCGCGGCAGCCGAGGAACCGAGCCTGATGACCGAAGACATCCGCTCATTTGTTCGCCCTCTACGCCAGGGCTGACCAGCCTACGTTGCGTCTCTGATGGCGTCCTCTAGGTCGAGTTGCTGGCCTCCCTCGATGACCCGTGGCGCGAAGCCTGGCTTGGGAGTGGAACGCTGCTTCCCCTCCGCCAGCGTCAGCGTGGGTAGCCTGCTTCCGGCGGCTTCAGCCTTACGCACGTCCAAGCTGCCGTTCCAGGCGACGTTGGGATTGATGAAGTAAACCGCCATGCCGCGGCCCTGGACGCCCTCGATGCGACGGCGCTCGCGGCGGACGACATCCATGCGCTCCAGGGTGCCCATGACCCGGCTGATGTGACCAGGCGCGCAGCCGATGCGTTCGGCGAGCTGGTCGCGGGTGAGCATGACCTCGCCGGTGTCCTGGCGCAGGTTGAGCAGCACGGGGTCTGGGGAGCAACCGAACGGAAAACCTATGTGGCTCTTATTGGGTTCCGGGGTGGTGACGGGTCCGTCACGCAACCAGGCCGGCGATGAGGGCGCCCAGCAAGGCTTTGCCGCGTCGGCGAGCGTTGTGCACGAACTGGAAGAAGCCGAGATAGAGCGGCAGCTTGTCCTGCGACAGGCCTCGGTGCGGGCGTAGCCAGGAGCGCAACAACGACCAGAAGCCTTCGATCGTGTTGACATGAACCTCGCAGAAGCCGTCGCCGTCCTCGTCACGGGCATACTCGCCGCGCCCATGGCAGACCGTCTTGTGCTGGTAGCCCCAAGCCGGCAGGCGCGTGTAGATGGCATACTCGTCGGTGTGGACGAGGGTGCCCGGGGTGACGGCGGCGGTGATGATCGGCTTGATCGTTGTCTGCTGCACGTTGGCCAGCATGTGCAGGATGACCTGTCCGCCGCGCTGGATCAGGCCGAGGATCGGTGGCTTGTCCTTCTCCAGCGTGCCGCGGCCCGGCGCGCCTGCCAGCTTGCGACGCCGTCCGAGCCGCCCCTTTTGGCAACAGCCGCTGGCTGGCCCTTGTGCCCGGCCACCACGTAGACCTCGTCGACCTCGACCTCACCTTTGAGCGTCACCTCTGGCGCTTTGGCGACCAAGCCGCGGCGCAGCTGCTCCGTCATGGTTTGCACGTCCGAACCGTCCAGACCCAGCTCACCCGCTATCTGCCGGTTCCTAAGAAACTGCCGCCACGGGTGGGGTGGGGTCTGTGGTCTGCAGCACGTAGCCGAGCGACTTGGCCCGGCGTCGGAGGTTGGCCAGCACGCGCTGCCTGTATCGCTCCTCGTAATAGGAGGCGCCGGGATCGGTGTAGGCCGTGCCGTGTCGCAGGGTATTGTAGAACAGCACGGCAATCTTGCGCGCGGTGGCGGTGACCGCCTTGGCCTTGCCCACGCGCCCGGACAGGCGGCGGTAGAAGGCGCCGAGCGCCGTCTCGGTGCGGCCCACTGCGACCGCGGCCAGCCGCAGCAGGGCGGCAGCTCGATTGTTCGAGCGCCGGGTCTTGGACGAGAGCACCTTGCCGCCGGAAATCTTGTTGCTGGGTGCCAAACACAGCCACGAGGTGAAGTGCTTGGCGCTGGGCCAGGCCGCGAGGCTGGTGCCGCACTCGCCCACCAGCTTGAGCGCGAGATACGGCCCGAGACCGTGGATCTGGGTCAGATCGACGCCCAGGATCCGGTGCAAGGCCTCGCGTGCCGGGAAGGCGAGCGCATTGTGCGTCTGCGTTTGGTAGCGGGGCGTGGGTAGCGGCGTGGCAGGCACCGGGCAATCGGCCTGCAAGCGGTTCAGCGCTGCCTCGATGCGCGCGTCACACGCGGCCACCTTGGCCTGGTAGGTGTCGTAGAGTTCCAGGGCCTGCGCCAGCGCGAAGACGTGCTCCTCGCGGTCGTTGCCGACCAGCGCCTGGCGGACCGTCTCCTCGGAGGCCTTGC
>JAABUK010005025.1_pt1 | contig 21026 bp, 27 predicted proteins | sample 5559141 | NCBI WGS metagenome assembly JAABUK01 (sample SAMN10711869, study PRJNA513367) | rock metagenome | isolation source: Antarctica rocks | place: Antarctica: Victoria Land, Pudding Butte nord | collected 2016-01-03
ACTGGGGTATGCACAGACCCTTGCCGGCCTTGGATGCCTTGCTAGCTGGGGAGGCGCAACCACAAACACGCACCTTGCTGGAACAGGAGGCCATGCAGAGCATAGCTGAGTACCTGCTGGAGGTCAGTCACTTCTGCAATGCTGCAAGTGCCACCAGGGACTTACCATGACCCTGCTTGATCCTGCACAAAGTGGAACGTTGTCCCACTTGGTCTGTGCATAGCCTACAGTATTCTAAGCAGCAGCTGCCAGGTGACCAAGTGAACACATTTGCTACAGTCCACATTATGTATGCGTTCCAGGCAAATGACTGGTAGTCATGAAGCGCAGTCCAAACATGTGGCACCACAAGTGCAGTCCTGCTCCATCAGTACTTGCCCGAATGCAGATGTATTTGTTTCAGGTGCGTGAAAGGGAAGGTGTGGATGCAGCAGATGGCATTGACACACTGCTGGTGTACCTGCTAGCAGAGCTGGATGATGATTCTCGTCTGGCTAGCTTTGCTGAGGGGCCTCAGCAGGTGACCCCAGATGTGGTGGCAGGCCTCTTGCAGAGGAAGGGCCAGTCTGATACACTGGCGCAGCTGTATGCCGCTGCTGGCCAGCCTGCTGCTGGCCTTGCTCTCTGGAAGGTCAGTCCCTGTATCCAGGCTTGTTCTTTGGTGACATTTCATATCACTGTGTGTATCTTGGATCATCATTGGATCATGCAGTGCATTCATCAAGCTCACTGTGCCTTCACTTCACAGTGTTGATCTGCCGTGAAGTTTGATACATGTGCTGCTGATGAGTCCATTGAGCTGCAAATGGGTCGACAATCTGTATATTACGTGACATGATGCATGTCTGGCATGGAAGCGCAGCTCCTGTTAGAAAGTGTGGAATGATGGTGGTGACAAACAGTCCATGTAGAGTCTGCTTTCCCACCTGGCCTATTCAAGGAACGCATCAAAGTACTTGCCAAGGCATAGTATTTGTCCACTTCTGCTGATTGCTGCTGGTCTGTAGAGGGGCAATGATGGTGTCAGTCTTGTTGCGTGGCACGTCAAGGACTCACCATGTGATGCTGTGTTGCTGTTGAGCTTGTCACTTATTGGATCTCCCTGTCGTCGCAATGTGTCAAACAGCTACAATATCAAATGTGCAATGCACTCAAGCGTCTGCTTACATCACACGTGGCAAGTCTAATGTCTGTCAGCAAGCAGCATGATGTGTTACGCACAGACATGACCTCTGAGCGCGAGACATCAGTGTCAGGCCAGGTGGCTGGGTACAAGTAGGCAGTGCTGTTTATCTGGTCAAGCATGCTGTGCAGGAGATTGCAGATGAGAATCAGGGCGCTGAGGGTGAGAAGGTGAAGAGGCAGCAGAGTGCTGTCCAGAGGGCCACCAAAGTGCTTCTGAACAGACATGCTGCACCCACTGCTGTATTGCTCACCTATCTGCCTTGGCTCATCTCTGTCTCCCCCAAGCATGCCCTCTCTGTGCTTAAGGTACCCCTTGCTCCCCCCCCCCCTCTCCCACCCTCAAAACCCTTCCAACCCTCCAGCCAGCTCTTGTTGCATGCAACACATTCTCACAACAACATCACGCTGCTGGTCACAGCCAGCAAAGCCTGATGTACAGGGCTGCACGGTGTTCAGTGACATTGACATGCATTGCATGCTTCTGATTCATCTTCCAAGAGTGCCCTCAGACATGTGCAGCATATCACACACTTCTTGAACATGTCTTCTGCTTGTTGCAACTGCCATTGCCTTGACCATCATTGCCAGAACTGTCATTGCCACAACTGTCATTGCCCCATCTGTCATTGCCACAGCTGTCATTGCCCCAACTGTCATTGCCCCAACTGTCATTGCCTCAGCCGTCATTCCCACACTCATCATTATGTGACAGACAAGGGAGGTTGATGATGAGACTGGGCTGAAGCTGGTGCGGGGTGAGGGGGGCTCCCCTGACTTGCTGTGGCGCTACCTGGACTACCTCGTCTGCCAACAAGGCAGCTCGCAAGCCACTTTGCACACTGAGCTAGCTCTCACCTTGGCTGATGTTGCCCTGCAGCTGCTGCCACCGCCCCAAACCTCAGGTGCAGTCCTGCATGAAGCACATCGTTTGGTGTGGTAGCTTTGCATGAATGTTCAGCAGCTTTTGTCTGCAAAGCAATGGGAAAACAGTATTAGCGTACTGGGTACTGCAAACAATGTACAGGAGTACGCATCGCTCTGCAGCAGAGCATGGTAGGACCAGCAATCCTTCCATCTGGCACAACGTGAGCACACTGCTAAACAGTGCACATAGGGCCTTGCTTAGATGTTGGATCTGCAAGGTACAGCCAGTACAGCAATCATGCACGACCTTTGCCAGTCCAGCACAAAACTACCGCCTGTCTAATGCTTGCATCAGCTGCTTGATCGTTTCTACAAGTACTGGTGCTGTCATTGGCGCCCTCCAAATGTCGGAACACACTATCCCTTGCATGCAGTTCAGGTGCTGACATGGAAGCCTCTCCAGCCTCTAGTCAGGGCCATCAGGCAGCTGTCAACCAGACTGGCAGCCCTGCTTTGGCAGAGGTACAAGGCCGCTTGAGGAGCTTCCTGAAGCAGTCCAGCCGGTATGATGCGCGCCTGGTGCTGGCTCGCATACGAGGGAGCCCCCTCTGGCAAGAGCAAGTCGTCCTGCATAGCAAGGTATGCTCCTGTGCATATCTGGTTAACGCCACTTCTCTGTACTCTTGCTGGCTTGCACCTTTCATACCCGTCAGACTAGACGGTGTTCACTGTGCACAGCAATGAATGGCATTCATTGAATGCGTTGTTCGCCAGGCTGCAGCAGTGCTGACACAGTATGCAGAGATTGCTGCTTGACCTGCAAAGTTATGGTTGAACATGTTTGCACGGTGCGTCGTAGCTGGCCTTTCCAAGCGTCTGCAGCTGTTCTGTCAAGCCTGGTCCTGGTATGGATCTGTACACTGACAGCACAAGTCTTGACATCTGCAAGGCCTGATGAGGCCAGGGCAAAGGCCGTGCAGCAAGTTTGTCTGCACCAAGAACACCGTTGTTGCTACAGGTGGGCGATGACACAGCAGCTCTGCGAATTCTAGCAATAGAGCTTGAAGACATGGTGGAGGCAGAGAGGTATTGTGCAGAACAAGGGCTGAAAGGTGGTCAAGCCACGCACGCACTGCTGCTGGACATGCTGCTGCACCCCGGCCAGGGCCGGCCCCCCATGTTTGCTCAGGCCTGCCACCTTCTGGCTGCTCAAGGTTAGCTCCTGCCCTTACTGCAACATCACATCACTGCAGTGTCACCAGTCTGAATCAGACAGGGTAGCTTGTCACCAGTCAGGTTCATCCTGATTCATCCTGAATGTTGGCCACAAACATGTCTGCAGTAGGCAGGCGATACTTTCTGTGCATGTCTTGTACAGCAACTGCATGCCATACGCTCATGTTGTCAGCAGCGGAACAGCAGTTGCTGTTTGCGTGAGCAAGCTGTCTGCATATCGGAGAGTGTTCAGCGGGGTTTTTGCACTGCGTTCACCACAGACGCTTTGTACTGTGTGTGTGCAATCACCTTTCAACGACAGTAGCAAGTCTGCCCACCACGACAGCATTCACTGCCATGTCATGCATGCTGCTAAAGTAACAGCAGCATATGTGCTGCCATCAAAGTTGCTGGTGGGTTGCAGGGGCAGACCTGGATCCTCTGCAGGTGCTTGGAGCCTTATCAGAGGAGATGCCACTGTCAGCAGGAGTTGACATACTGTCTCATCTGCTTTGTGAGCGCCTGCATCGCCACCGGCAGGGGAGTATTATCAGGAGCTTGCACAAGGCCTGCAGTCTGTCAGCCTCGGTTGACAGAGCTGAGGTATGCTGTTGTATGTACACTGCTGTGACTGTGACTTCGCAACTGAGGTTTGATGTCAATGTTGGCTTTGATGTTTTTTGGCTGACATTTGGTATGTTTGGCTGCAGTTACTATCCAGGAGAGCTGTGACAAGCGAGGAGCGTGCATGTGCCATGTGCCATACTCGCATTGGCAGCAAAATCTTTGCAGTATATCCTGATGGAACCCTAGTGTGTTATAGATGTTACAAAAAGTCAGAACCAAACGTTTGCTTAGTAACAGGGCGTGACTTTACAGTTTCTCCAGCAAAGTCATTGGAAAGATGGCCAGATTAGTGCTATTCTTTGTGGCCCAGTTGAACTGCTACACAGACAAATATATGGTCAAACGTCATGGTGTAGCATGCTATTGTATATTGCGCTATCGAATTGGAGCAAGTCCCGAGCTGAGCCATGTGTAGACACACAGGAGTGTGAGTCTTACCCTTGATGGAGAACAGGGCAAAGCAGGTCGGACATACTGGACCACAGGTGGGGTTGTTTGTGGCTAGCAACATGTGACACTCAACCCATGGCACATCGCTGGGTGGCAACAAGCTCCTGCATATACGCTGACGTGCCGCATGAGCAGCTGAGCTATTTGAAACGCTGTGTTGCAAGAAAAGGGTGCATGCAATCTTGCCGGCTAGGTTCATCAGCACACAAAGTACTGCTGCTCATATGTGAATTGTTGCAGACGTCATGCAGTCATTCCCTCTCCTTGATAGGAGTTTAGCTACGACCGACTTGCAATTCTTATAGATGTTGTGATGCAGGTGGACATTCCAGCACAGCCTACCAGAATGGCTGCGCGGCTTCTACACAGTCTTAGATGACTGAAAGAATTTGAATTAGGAAGTTCCTGGACTCTTGAGCAGTGCACGACGACGTTTTCTTGCAAGATCAACATGATGATCATATGCCTCTGTACACCGCCAAAGCAGTCTTGTACGCTTCTCGAATTGACACGAGCTGTAAAAGCCCTTCAGTCTACAGAGATGCACAGGTTTTGGTCCGTGCCGCGCTCAAGCTGACCGCTTGTCCGTCGGTAGGGTAAAAGTGCCTTTCCCGCGTCCCATACCTGGACAAGTCACAGCAGTTCATATACGTCAATTATTTTAACCATCTTTGCCCACTGCCTGCCTGCCCACTGCCTAAAATCACTAAACCCCTCTGCCCACTGCCTGCCTGCCCACTGCCTTAAATCACTAAATCCCTCTGCCCACTGTCTGCCTGCCCACTGCCTAAAATCACTAAATCCCTCTGCCCACTGTCTGCCTGCCCATCGCCTACAACCACTAAACCCCTCTGCCCACAGCCTGCCTGCCCATTATCTACAACCACTTCTCCCGTCTGCCCACAGTCTGCGTGCCCATCGCTTGTCATCACGACCAGTGGCTGAGAGCAAATGCAAATACCCAGTCTCATGAAATCACCTGAGTGAATCCTGGGCTTAGGGATCTGCTGACGGGACCCACTCACTAGACATTTAGCAGTCCTAGTCTGATACTCTTACATAGTGTTTAGTTTGTTACATGCGTCCACACCTGGTTCTAGTTCGAATCAGGATCACTGTCCTGAGAGGATCACAACTTGTGTTCTTAATTGGGCAAAGTCCAACTATGAGTGGCCCATTCGTTGTGGCCACCAGTGGTGTGCAAACAGATCTGCTTCACAGTTTAGTCGATGGCAGCAAAGTGACAGACATGGTTATGGAGCTGCAAACAAAGTGCAGCACCGTACATTGAAGGGACAATGCAATGGACTTTACAGAATGGACGCAAGCAGAAGTGACCATACGACAGAGTAGCATACTGTGGAGCAATCTCACAAAAACCTGGTTCAGGTGTGTCACCAAAGCATCGACTTGGAAAAAGACGCTTGTATGCACACTGGAGACTGCCCTGCCAACACAGTGCATAATCACCAACTGCCCATTACTGGACATGAGATAGCTGTTATCGCTTCTTGCTTTTGGATGTCTTGGTTTTTGCCTGTGCACCTTTGCTTTCAGTAGTGTCAGAGGCGGCAGCACTTTTCTCGGCAGTATCAGCTGACTTGCTGTCTGCTTTGGTATCTTGGGCTGCAGCTGCTGGTTCTTCATCATTGCTGACTTGGGATACAGAAGGCTCTAGAACTTCTGGTGCTCTAGCTTTTGCTTGCTTAGGCTTTTGTTGACTAGACCCCTTTGGCAGTATAGCAGGCTTGCTTTTGACATCCTTGAAGGGCTTGCGCATGTCGTATGCATCTTCACCATCAGCATAATACTTTTCCTCCACGTCATTGACACTGCACACCAATAATGGTGTCACAATGATGGGTGTGGGCTAGAGTCACAAGCTTTGTAGAATTATATGAGCAACCCTTCAGCATGGATTCAGGAGCACAGGTGTCCTCTTTTGCCGTAGGGCAATCAATTGCAGTGGCCCACATTGACATACCAGGTACATGATTGCATTGCAAGCAATAAGAGACAGATTGCAGCTTACTCATATCCTAGGGTCTCCCTGTATAGATGGTACGCTGCCTGATTGGTCACTCGGACATGCAGAGACACATAGTGTGCTCCAAACACCTCTGCCATAGCTTTGTCTGCAAATCACAGTATCACATTTTCATTATTTGACTCAAGCATCCAGGACAGAAAGCACAGCAAGCATATGTGACTTACGCGCTGACTGCATTAGCTTTGATGCCAGGCCTAGTTTCCTATGTGTCCTTGCAACAGCCAAAGACGTGATGTGCCCATGAGGTTCAGCAGCATCTTCCTCCCTGCGGACCGCAGAATTTACAGTCAGGCAATGCTCTAATAGATAAGAACTGAAGCTGAAAAATGTTGAAAGAAATGCAGCACAAACCAACTGACTTACATCTTTGCCAGCACATAGCCAACTATGTGCCCATTGTAGTCTTCAGCCACGTGAAGAAGCTGTGGCCACGACAAGACGTGGTAGAAGTAGTACTGCAGAGCGTCACCATTGTCAACGGAAGTCAAGCGCTGCACGGCAGAGACATCGTCCCAGACAGCAAGTTGTCGCACCTTCAGCTGATAGTTTTCGGGCAGGCAAAGCAAGTTGCAGGCTTGCATTGCCAACAAGTCATTGATTGTTGCCGCCCTAATGCAGACCATAGCAAGCTTGTCAAAAAGGTGTCAGCTTGCTTGGGAGCACAGCCAGGCTGGAAAACTGGTCGCCTGCCGGTCAGCCTAGCTGACGGTCGCAGATTTCGCAGCGTTGCTTACTGCTTCTGCTACGGGACCGAAGCAGCTGCTCGTATTGCACGATCCCCCTCAGTCTTTGCCGTGCAAGACCAGGTGCAAGGCCGCAATCAGGGCTCCTTCCCGGCAAAGCGCCCTGCGCATGCAGCTATAACGCCACCGATCAACCTGCTGAATGCTGGGCTCCCCCGGCTCACCCAATCTCAGCTCCACAAATTTCGGCTTCCCTGCTCGTGTCATATCAACAGGTTGCATCTCTGGATCGAGCGCATTGTTCAAGTCACATAGTGATTAAGCAGCACAGCATGGTTGAACAGCTGAGAGCCCGGTGCGGGGCTCTTACACCCTGCCGTTGCTGCTATGTACAATGATGTACGCTTTCACATTCGTCATGTGCTGTGCGCAGGCAGGCGCTCTGGTTTGCACAGCGTGCTGCAGAGCAAGAAAAGGACAGCGTACTTCAACAACTTCATAACACAGGTCTGCGTCGTGAAGAACATCAGCGTTGTCCTGAGTAGACTTCTGGGCGTCATTTGTTTTTGTAGCGGCAGGGTTGACGGCCACATCGGCGGGTGATTCGCATTTGCCTACTTCCGTGCGCTCAGAGGATGTGCTTGATCAGCTCACACAGCGCATCACAGGTAAGTTTTCCAGTGACTCTGGGCAATTTAGTCACCCAGTGCACTAACACAGCTCGAACTCAAAGGTTTTTTCCACCCACAGTGAGGTTAAGATCTGAACTGCAAGCTGAGTTACAGAAGAGCTCAGTCAAAACAGAGTCAAATCACCAACACGCTCGGCAGCAGATTGAGGGGAGTTTGTCCCAAGAAATAGAGAGCCACACATGTCCTATCTGCTATGAGCTGATGGTCCCTCCTCAGAATGCGCCCATCCTTCTGTTCCCTTGTGGTATGCACAGTTGTGCATACTCATAAGACTGGCGCGTCCAGCGTCACAGCAAAACTGTGCAGCTTGTGCCCTGATATACTGCTGCAGCACCACACCAAATATGCTGCCTGTCCTGAAGTGTCAGGAAGTCATGCCATCTTGACAGGCTGTATGATTTGCTGTGTTATGTTGCCGTCTCATTTGTAATGTTGAGTGCAGGTCATACCTTCTGCAGCGTTTGCATTCAGTCCCACACTCAGCGGCACAAGAAGAGACTGTGTCCCTGCTGCCGAGAAGTCATACAGTCACAGGTGAAGCAGTGCAGCTGCTGCTTGCTTAGATATGCATCCCTTTTGCAGTGACTCCTATTTCAGCAAGGGCACCAGCAGGGCCGCAAGCTGTGCAGCAAAGGCATAATCACTGTCTGCAGGCTCCAAATGTGTCTCTGCAGCAGCTGATTGCCAGCTTTGCAGCCCAGAGCAGACAGCTTGGATTGCAGCCTGCGCCACGTGTCAGCATTGCAGATCGTGACAGCATTTCTGGCGCTGATCAGCATGACGTCTCAGCCAGCACTGTTCTTCCAGACCCTGACGCTCTGACTGCCTCCAGGTATGTCACCTTCAGCAACTGCTACGACAGGTATTCGCAGCAGAAGCAATACGGCAGCACAGGCTGAAACAGGTTGTGACATGTGCAGGTTGCAGAGTCAGATGACTATGCTGACCATGCGGTGCCGAGTTCTTCAAAACGAGCTTGTTGAAGGGCAGCAGGAGCAGCAGGCTGCACAGGCTACCATGGTTTGCCTGCAGCATGCCCTGCTCCACCAGAAAGCCCTGGAACGTGCTACTACAAAGCAGTAAGCTTCCATGCTTTCGAAAAAGTAAATGTTGCTGTTCTCAGTGTGTTCAAATCACAGCTGCGTGAGTCACCTGCGCTTACTAAATTGCTTTTAGGTTTTGGTTGCAACAGAAGACTTGTTGCGTTTACAAAGGGTGCCTCAAACTGCCTGAACCAAAATGAGCTAGAGATTGTCACACAGTGAGGTGACAGTGCATTGAATCGCAGGTTGCAAGAAGCCCAGGCACGGGCTGCAGGAGCATCTGCTCAGGTTGCTGCCACATCTGAGAGGCTAGAGGCTGCAGTGAATGCCCAGAGGGATAGAGCAGCCAGGAATGAGCTTGTCCAGCGCACATTGGTGCCACTGCAGCAAGAAGTCGATAAGATCAGGATGCTGCTTTTAGGCATGCAGGATGCAGCGTCTGTGGGACTATCTCACAAAGAGAAGTCTTTGTAACAAGTCTTTTGTAATTCACAGTGCTGGTAGATGATTTCGATTGCTCAATGTAGTGCAGCAGGAAACCTTCTGCTGGGAATGATCTGTGAAGATATCAAACATACATCATCATCATCAAGTGAAAAAATCAAACACATCATGGGCAATGGTGTGGCAAATGGGGGATGGTAAGTGACTGAAAACTCCACTGGCATCCCCGAATGCGCGGCAGTAAACGGATTAGTAACTTTGGTGCAGCGAACTTGCATCTAACTTGAACCCCCCCAACTTCTCAAGCTGCAATCGCCCTTGTTATGCGCAACTGCGGTGACAGTGACGAGTTGAGTTCTGAAATTGGTATCCTTCTCTTTGAGACAAACAAAAGAGGATTGCTATCGCTGAAGGATCTGAGAACCCGTCTGGCACGCTTCAGTAAGCAGAGGGGTTCCAGCAGTCGCACGATTTGGGCTTTCAATCCGCGCTGTGCCAGGAGATCAGGCAACTCAGACTGTACGCGACATCTACAAACTACGTCACGCCAAGGCTTTTCAGCGCAAGTGTGTTGACACAACACCGCACCAGGATCAACGTGAACGCTAGCTAGCTTGTAAGCTAGAACAGGCAGCGAGACGCGTTTTGTTCAGCCGCGGGCGCGCTCTGTTGCACGGCCAGAAAACAGTCGTGTTTTGAATCATTTTCCAGCGCAAGTCAGTTAGACAAAGCATTTACACGCGACGACTGATGGCGAGCTAATCAGCTACCGCCTCGGTCGTCGCTTCAACCCTCGCAGCTCTTCGTGACTTCTCCTGGCTGACTTTCAGCTGGAAGTCGATGGTCAGCCACATCTCGACATCTGTGTGTCACGCTCTACTGACAACCAAAGCATATGCAAGTTGGGAGCAATACATTTGTGTCAGGATCTCGATGACAATTTTGGGCCGTCAGCCATGGCTGTAGTGCCCTCAGTCGCAGGTACTAATAGACCCTGTCAACTTGACAGTGTTAAAACGTTGTTGTGTATGCCCAAACGTCGTTCAACAGGAGCAGCTGCACATCCCAACAGCATTCGCTGGCAGCTTTTGCCTCAGCAGCTTATGCAGGAACAGACCTGTACTCATGCTGAGTCATGTGCAGCAGGAACCAGTGGGGTAAACACAGAGTCACACTATCCTAGAGCAGACTTGTCTCAACAAGAAGTCATTGCTGACAAAATGGTCTTTACTCAAGCACTCAAGCGACTACATGAGGAGATGGGTACACAATACAGAGTGCCACAGGTCTCTGGCAGGGAACTAGACCTGTTTCTGCTGTACAAGCAGGTGAGCTGAGCACACTGGCGCTGCACCCGGTATGCATCAGCCAGCAAAAGCTGCTGTGGAGACCAATCAAAGTTATTCCAGCCACATCATGCGTCATGCAACAGCTATGCAATGTGTCCCATCCAGCCTTGACATGCCATTGAGCACAGGAAGCTCATCATGCAATAGTGACAGCTTGAGTATGACAGAAATCAAAGGCTGTCTCTTGTGGACAGGTGACACATCTTGGTGGTCTGGAGGCTGTCATTACTGGCAAGAAATGGAGTGACGTCTCCGTCCCATTTCAGTTTCCAGCAAGCTTCACGTCCAAGTCATTCACCTTGCGCAAGATGTACAGCAAGCTCCTATTCAACTTTGAGCAGGTGTATCTTCACAGAAATACAGGGCCTATGTCTGCCCCTCCTGGTCAGTATTGCTTCCACTCAATCTCTTCCTTCCCACATGCATCAGCACTGACGGTACGCACTCACCTTGTCCAACAATGATCTCTGATGCATCTGTTTATCACCTTGATGGCTTGCTAACATCTGCCCTGCAAGTGGAGTTGATCTTACTTGCAATCTTTGTGTGCACAACATTTGGATAGGCGTCTGCACGCCCAGCACAGACAAGAGCACTGCAGACTTGTATCAGCAGTATGAGGTGAGCTGGCAGGTGCAGGTATGGAACCCTACATCAAGGCAGAGCTTGGTACAGTGTCCACCAGTGACATGTCCAAGCGAAGGCGGATGGATGCACCTCAGGGGGCAACGCCCAGTCATCATGCTGCTGTGCCGCTATCACTGACAGCGTTTCATCAGGGGGTGTCCATACCCCCTGGGACCTCCCTCGTGGGAAAGCCATTGACTGGGCATGTAGATGCCAAATTTGATCACGGCTACTTTGTGTCGGTCAATGTGGACAAGCATGCCTTCAGAGGTATGTGCTCATCATGTGCATCAGACAGCGCTTGATTGTGAGACAACAAACATGGGCATTGCATGAGAGGCTTGCATGCATGATCAAGGTACAGTCTCATACCAGCAGAGTGCTGTACTGCTTTGGATCTGTTGCCCTTCCCATACACTGATGCTGGTCAACAAGTTGTTGCTGCCAATGTCAAAATTTTGCATGACTCCATGCTGCAATCTTGAGCAAATGACTGTAACGACCACAGGAATCAGGCTGGTCACATGCATGCAGCTGCCATTGACAAGACCTGGGGGCCAGATGTGTGCATATGCAGGTGCACTGTATGTGCCCCCGGCTGCCCCTGCACCTGACTTGCACTCCAATGCACAGGACAGGCATGTCCAGGCAAATGAGAGCAGCAGCCCAACTGATGAAACCACTCCTGAGCCCTGTGAAGTATACCAGGTTGGACTCTACCTCATGAAAAAGGCCTTGTGCCGTGTTTGTTACACCAGCCTTTTGATGTTGGATATCCTCAAAGCATCCAAACCAGCAGCAGTGCATACGCAGATGCCGACAATCAAGAATAACCGCCACCTTGCTCACTGAGATCAAGTCCGACAAAAAGTTTGACATACCACAACTACAGCGCACTCTGGGAGCTGCCCTGCACTCATTGCATATGAGCCAACACTGTCTCACTGCATTGGATGACCTATGCAGCCATGACACAATGAACTTTCAGCTGCTCCAAGTATCAGTCCCATGCACTGCATGCCTTGAACAGCATACTAAGGAACCAAACAGCAGCATCTGCTTGCCGCACATCACCAGTCAATCTGCGCAAGTCAGGGCAGGGAGTCAGCACCACATCATGCTTTGTTAAACGAACGACCTCGATCGTTGTACAGTCTATTTGCATTCCTATCACTGTCACAAACCATGCCCTGATTGACATCGCTAGACGCTGTGAAATCATTTGAAGCAGGGCTGCATACCTTGTGACTGCAGGCGGATACTGCTGCAGCTGAAGGCAGCAGGACCATCCCAATGCATTCAGCACAGTTGCAGCATCAGGTTGGACACAAATCCTCACAGCAAACGCTGGCTCAGCTGGCTCATGCTGCTACTGGCTCTCAAGAACAGGACCAATTTTTGCGGCAGCCTGCAGTCCATGTTGCATCACCAAGACAGGAGGTCTGTAGCCTTCTTGTTGACCTGCACCATTGCTGTTTGCACATGGCCGTGCTTGTGCTTGCACTGCGGGGCTCCGTTTGCTTGCAGCATTGCATGTGGGTACTGATGTGTTCACTTGCACCATATTTTTTGGGATGTGTCCCATCTGTCTCTGTAGGTTTGCTGATCAGACAGACGAGTAGTGAGATGTGCAGTCCGGTGTAGTGAACTGACATCAGTAGGGGGGAGACTCACGAGTCATGATACGCACATGTGCTTGAGCAAGATTGTGGTGGTGGACATGAGCAGTGGGTTGCTATGGCAGGACTGGAAGGTTCTGCTGGCTGAAGGCTGGAACAACGCACCCACACCTCAGCAGCGGCAAGCGCATGCACATGCACATGGTGCCACACATCAGGCAGATGATGTTGGCAGGCCGGCAGAACGCAGGAGGCAGCAAGCAGAGGCTCAACTTGAGTCTGATGACATCTTTAGGTCTCAAGTAAGCATGCTTTCTGTTGTTCAAGTGTCCGATGACATCACGTCCACTGCTTGGCTTGCTATTGTCTTACTATCGCACTTTCATCAGAATACGCTGTGCCTGCTGCTCAGCATGTCTTATGCCTGCTTGCTATTGAGGCTGTTGCAGATAATTTGCTGAGTCAAGCAGGCTGCAAACTTGTCCATGCTTAGCCTTCAGCATGCATAGCAGCGCATCACAGCTTACATCGCTGTTTCACTTGCGGTCTGCATTTGTACACAGACATATTGATAAAGTAAACAAGTTTAAATAAGAGACTCTGGCATACATAGTCAATGCTGCCTGAACAGCTGGGTATATTGTGTTGAAGCTGCATGAACAGTCTGCCACATTGTCCTGAACACAACCGTCAAATCGTGCCACCACTGCTTACTTGACTGGTACCATCTGGGTGCGGTGTCTGTCACAGGAGGTGTTTGCAAGCCAGCAGGCTGCATGTGCACAGAGCCCCAGGCCAGCAGCCTACCCTGCACCCCCCAGGCACCATCACCCTCCTTTTGCACCACATCCCAGTCAAGAGCACGAAGCTGGTATGCTAGGCACAAGATTGCAGTGACTAGCTCATAGCCATCCAGCTTGTACGCTGCATACATTGCGTGACAACCTTCTGACCAGAAGAAGCACACTGGTCAGCTCATTCTTGTTTAGCTGAGTGTACAGCTGTCATCTCGTCACACACCAGTATCTCAACAGGTCTGTGTTTAACACATGGTAGATGCACACTGTGTTTTACACCAGCGTACATATGCACAATTCTTGGCTGTCTATGCTGCATGGGCCATGCTGTGCACTGTCATATATGTTCTGCAATCTATGCATATGCAGATTTGTGTTGGTGTGCAGTTCCACGATGTATGTTTCGTGCCCTGCATTGGCCAGTGAAAGCTGTAGCTGCCTTGCAGCTGACACACCTGGACTGAGGCAGGAAGCTTTGAGAGAAGCTGTGACTCTCTTTCCTAGTCACCGCCACCAGCTGAATCAGCAGCAGCATTCAGCTAGATATATGGCGCCAGCACAGGTGGGTTGTGCAGGGAAACAGCCATTCTGCCTCTGAGGGATCATTGTCTGCGCTCACACATCATGGCTTACGTTAAGGGGTAGCTAGTGGTCAGGTGCTATACATAGCTCATGGGCAAAACGCATCATTGTCTCTCTGTCAAACCACATTAATTGTAAGCATTACAAATGTCACATTGGCAGTTACACGCCCCTCTGAAACAGGTCTTGTTACTCTCACGCAACAGCTTCACTAGTCATGCATGCTGTGGCCAAGCATAAGCAGCTTCTTGCAGCACACACCAGCAGGCACAACATGTTGCTGTCTGAACTCCGTCTGTCCTTGATGCCTTCTGTGACATATGGCGTTCAGCAGCTCCAACATCCGCTTCAGGTTGCACTGTCATGTGTTCAATACATCACTGGTATCATGCAAGAGGCTGCTTTTCAGTAGAGAGTGCTTGTGTGCGGTGCAGCAGGGTGACTCGAGCTGTAGGCTGGAAGGTGCCAGCCTGCAGCAGCTGCTCCAGATGGCAGACCAGCAGCACGTGTCCACCAGCCACCAGCTGGCCCTGCTGCACTCCCCCAACCCCAACATGCCGGCCCGCATTGTCTCAGGTCTCAGCCGCACCATGTGCTACAGTAGCAGAGTAACTCTAACGGTTACAGTCTGGACCTTGTTGACTTGTGGATGAGCCTAAAGTGTGACATACCATTTGCTGTGCCCAAAGCTGCAGCAGATGCATGTGGCTGACCATGCAGGCTGCAAGCTGTTGGTGGCTTGTTGGTGCACAGAGCCTGTGGCAGAGCAGTCACAGAGCAGTCCATGCACACCCAGCAAACATGTATACAAGCTTTTGTCCACCACATCCAACACTGCAAGTCCAGACAGCACTGAGAAGCATGTAGAGCACAGACTGTCTGTTGATGCCAAGCTGTCGCCATGCATGTTAGATGATTGCTAGCAGTACACTTGCAAACTAAACAAGTTGTATGGCTGCTGGGTGTAGGGCAGGCGCCAGTAGGCATGCCAAGGATGCAGCCACCATCCTTGATGCCATCGCCACCGCCACCTTGGTTGGTGGAGCAAAGGCCCCATTCACAACTCCCTGCTGGCCAGCTCGACCATGCTGGCATACCTCGTGGCAATCACCCATTTCTCCACACTTTCAACTCAAGTCAGCGTGCATCGGCTGGCCTGCTAAGACTGTCACAGGTATTGTTAAGGAACAGCATGATGCGTCTGTTTTGGTGGGTCAGATTATAGCAGCATAGTTCACACGAATGACCATGCTGTTCCCGTCAAAAGTCCTGTTGATCATTGTTATAATGCTCCTGTTCTAGAGGTTCTATGCATATGCCTTGGAATTGTTAGGCATGTCTGTAGATCCACGACCTTGTGTGTGCTGCAGAGTGATAACCAAGAAGCTAATCAGCAATGCTTCGAGGGCTCTTGTGATGCATATTCGGGAGCATCATGACACCAGGGTTGCAAACAAATTTAAGGAATGAATTTTCTGATCCAACGGTTGGTAGTGCATCATTGGGGACTGCGTTCTGTTGGTGATTGGTACAAACGAATTACATCCTGCCCTTCTCGTAGCTATGCGATGTTGGCAACGGAAACTTCAGCTGACTCGTGGTGAAACTCAATGCTGCTGGTGTTTTGTGTTTGGTTTATCTTTTTAGACGCAGCCTTCTGAACTGCGTAAACACTTGCGGTGTGCGGTGATAAGTTTGACCAGGCCGCCACATACATCATGTGTACACATGTGACACACAGCGTGACTAGTACATCTCCTCGACCTAAGGTCTCTGCATTTGCTGTCTGCACTAAACTGCAGCAAACTACACTGTCAATCTGAGTACAAACATCACAGGTACAAGAGTACTGCTTCTGCCATGAAAAGCTGGCATTATAAGTTGCATATCCTTCACAAAGATCTGTTTTTATGGCACTGCTTTTGTCAAGCCTGCAGTGGCAATGATGAATCATTGACATCAATTCATGCCATGCTGCTGCATCAGTAACTGCGGACCTGTTACACACAAGCTGAGGAGCAGTTAATGATTTGGACTTGCAGTAATTAGGTGTTGCAGTCATGGGCCAACAATTCTCTCCCCTAACTGCATACATGCTCCAGGCGTTGTATGTAGTGTTGGCCTGTACCATCAGCCTGACCTATTGCGAGTTTTGCAACCCTTTTTGTGCCTTGTCAGCCCACATTTTGGCCTGTGATGCGTTTGGACTGCAGCCATACCCAGCCTCCAACATGCTTGACAACACAAGCATTTGCTCTGCTTCTCCTTGCTTAGCTGCCTACGGATGTTGTGTATGTTCTTGGATGCAAGCTCGATCAAGGACAATTGATTTTTGACAAGATGCGCCATGAGCACAAACCACCACATTGTGCGGGTATTTATGGCATGCTGCAATGTTTGTTACCTTCAAGGTATCTTGAAACCAGGCCTTGACCACAGTAGACACCACTGCAGATAGAGGCTGCCGCTGTTGCCTGAGACAGCCAGAGTCTGAGATATCACACAATTGTGTCATGATGGATTGCAAAGATCAGGCAGACCATTACCTGCCGTGTTCGTCGTCGATGCCTCCTTGTTGCTCGGATTTGGTTGTCATACATAAGTCCTCAGCACGGACTCGAAAAGCAGGGCGTATGCTTTGCACACGCCATACAAATGAGCCGAGAAGTTGCAGAGGCAGCAGCTATTGGTTGTCGCTCCAATCTGCGTTCACCCTACGCATGCATGGAGTGATACCAGGTCCAGAGGGCGAAGGCCGTTCTGAGGCAGCCCTGTTGGAACGAATTGTGTCACTGTCGAGGATGAAGTTGAACATGAATGGTGACCTGTGGCAGTATACTCAGCAACATTCTCCAAATGCTTGTGTCAACAAGAGGGGGTCTGGGGCTGATGCTATACCAGCATGCATATGCAAATATCCCAGTTTGGCATCCAGTAGCGAATGGCACACGTATGCGTATGTATGCGTATTGTATGCGTGTTGTATGCGTATGTATGCAACTCACATATATGCCATATAGATTCTGAAGTAGTGTACACATCAACACAACTAGGTCCATACCCATATACACGATGAACTCTCTAAGAGTTGCCGCTATTTCACTCGGTTCTTGTCTATATTCATTTTTTCACAGAGTGCATTGTCTGCAATCAGAACTGCAATCAACAGCAGCCAACAAGAACAGGAAAAACAGGTGTAATCATGCTCGTCAGCAGCAAGCATCAACACATGCAGTTCTGATTGCTGGCAAATGTTTGCCGCCAGCTGTCATCCAGCCATCTTGAAGTTTTGGGTGTCAGTTGTTAACTGTCAAATGGTGATTGTGCAGTACAGTTGTCGAACCCCTGTATTGCAAAGTCATAGTTGAGTTGGAACAGGGCGGGCTGGCTGCCTGCAATGCAACACTCTGCAGCGTGCATGGGCTGTTGCCAGTGTTCCCAGATTGTGTGGGATGGGTTCTGCTCTGCAAAGCAGTCCTGGGCTGCTGGCATGAGGATGCAACCTCGGGACTAGCAGCAGGGTGGGTCACATGTTCTGCAGCATGGCCCATAATGTACACCCTGCTCTTCGTCATCACCGCTGAACAATGGCTGCTAAGCTTGTCGCCGCAGTAGTGCCTGTATTTAAAACAACAGAGCGTACTTGCAGCAGACAAGATGACGTGTCTTGGATGGTGCAGCATGCACTGTGCCTGAGCACACAACTCCCCTTACACAGCAACACACACATGATGTGGTGCCATGCAATGTCAGACCTTTAAGCTGATATATCACTTGACCGTCTGGATACAATCCAGGCCTCGAGTACATTGGTTCACTTGTTGATATTTACCATTCAGCAGTATCCAGACGCCAATGATGACACCATGATATAAGCATGGGCATTCATGTGTCATTCAATTTGCATACCTGCAGCCGAGACCTGACTAGGCGCAAACAGGTCTTGTATGTTTTGCACAACAATGAGGACCAGCAGAGCCACGCCACACAGCAGCAACACAACTACCCCACACTTCTTGAGCAAGCTCAGATCTTCTTTGTACAGTATGAGGTAGAAGAGGGAGGGTAGCAGCAATGAGCAGCACATGGAGCACATGCCGCCCACCAAACTCATGACATTGCCCAGCACTGCAAACGCCTGCAATGCATGCCTATGATGTCTCTCTGCTGTTGTTTGCTTGCAAAGATATTGCAAAGATGACATGCAACTTGTACTTATGGCTCATGTCCTGGCATTTATGGCTTGCAGATGATGTTGTACCATGTGTACATTGGGCATCAAAGCCCTGCACAAAACAAACATCAAACACCGGCCAAGTCACATCCAACACAGTTTCAGCCCAAATGTGAAATAATGAAACAACAGAGCTAGCTTTGCATGTAGAAGGGGAGGGTCATTTGCTTGCATACAATTAAATCAATAAAGTACAAGTGCATGAGATGGTTGTCAGGCACCAAATGCACTACAGGTTTTGACTGACCGCATAGGCTGTGAGGCCTCCAACGCCAAATATGGAGAGGCGTATTGCCAGTGCTACCGGCTTGCGGGGGTGGCGCCATGCACTGCCGGCCCCCCCTCCTGGCAGTACGCTCACAATCATGTCCTGCCACACCCACACACCCCATCACAAAACAATAACACTCCTTGTGGTGCAGATGCAAAGAACTGATGCAGACAAGGTCAGCCGCCTGCTGGTACAGAGGAAGGAATGAAACCTGCATGCCAACTTGCAATGGTGGCTGCGGACTGTACCTGTGAAATGTATGGTACAGTAGAGAAATCAGTGATTTGTAAACAAGGTCAATGTTGCCATTGTCCAGGACCTTTACATCTGAGTTGTAGGCAATGTTGCAAAGCTGCCTGGCAGACCAGCCACAGTGATGCACCGATTGCTTGTGTTTGTTGAAATTGCCTAGGACAGACACTTCACAGTCTCATACTGCATGTGGTACCGCATAGCTTTGCTGCAGGCAATGACATAGCAGGTGATCATTCCAGTAACAAGATGCAGGTGTCTCCTCCAAAGCCAGGGTGAACTTCATGGTGACTAAGGCTACACCAGTACAAAAGGAAGCAGATGTTGGGAGTGGGAGTGGGGGTGTGTCACCTGCATGACTAGGACCAGGGATGGGTATGTGGAATAGGCATTCAGCAGGATGGAGAGTGAAACCAGCTTGTCCACTGTAAGGCCAGGCAGGAGTAGGTAGTGGCCGGTGAAAGGGGAATTCCTGGCCAGGTCTGTTGTGACCAGAGTGTGAGCGCTGCTGCCAAAGTAGTAGTAGCCCAAGGCAGCCACAGCACCATACACCCCCAGCATCAGACTGAAGGAGATATTCAGCACTGTGTCAAAGTCCTGCATGACATGAGCCAATAACATGAGCCCAGGCTCGCTGTTTGTCACTGCAGTGGCTTCTCCACACACCTCACGGAAACTGTCACAGTCACAGTCACATCTTACAATGCAACGTGCAGGAAGCAAGCTGCTTATAGTATCTGTATCTCCCTTGTTGGAAGAACAAGGGACGCAACACAGGCTTGATGCTTCAGGAGGGTGAGGACGCCTGGCAACGACTCCTCCAGCCAGCTGATGCAGCGTATGAAGTGATGCATGGTAATACAAGGCTGAACGGCTGGCTTGCTTTTAATTGAATCAAGCCCGCAATGAGATGAGTTGGCAGTCACAGCAACAAGGTCAATTGGAGGCGACAGCATTGAGGTCAGTTGGGGGTCACCTGAGGCCTGGCCATGCTGTTGCGTAGGACAGGCAGGCTGGAGTGGCCAGACACCGACACAGCAAAGATGCCACAGGCTTGAATGATGTTCCAATCTGCTGAGATGTGGGCAGGGGGCGGCTGCATGCCACACAATCCCTGCTTTGCTCCAAGGCATACATTCAACATGGAAGCACTGCTGCCGTCAGTAGCAGCACTAAGGCAGGTTGGATGGTCAGCATGGGGAAGAACTACATGCACATGCATCTGCACTGACTGCTAAGGACTCACTTGCAGATTCACATGAACGGATGCATAATGATGAGCAGGTCAGACTGTTGTGGTACGCTGTCATTCATGATTAAATCTGGTCTGTGCTTGTTGCTGTCACTGAAACAGCCAATTTGTAGCCAGCCTGACTTGATGATTGCTTTGTGATAGCAAATGCAAGTGCAGCATGGACACAGCTAGGGCAACCAGCAACCATCAACCCTCAATGGATGAGCGCAGCAAAACAGGCACACCTGTGTAGGCATATGGTGCCGGAAGGGATCTACAGCGACCAAGACAATCATGGTGGCAGTGACAACCATGGTGCTGATGAAGCCTATCATGTTGAGCCAGCTGAGCCTCTTGAAGGACTGGATGAACAGCATGGGCAAGATCAAGATAGAGGTACTGCCCACAGCTACATGGAAGCTGCTGATGCCCCGTATGCCTGCATGCATTCATAAGCTCACATCAATTAATTGTTGTAATTGCTTGCACAGCATTGGCATGTCCTGTGCCCAGAACAACCATGTTCTGACCTGGAGAGTGACAGCATTGTGAATGTGCATCAGACACAGGTAGCTTTGATGACTCGATTGAGCAGCATATGCCATCTGTGAGTTGTCCACAGAAACCACCTAAAAGCTGCCCAAACCTCCAAAAGCACCAAAAAGTCCGAGCTAGAAAACATGTTGTGCAATTGCTGATGCATGCATCAGTTGTGGCAATGGCTTGGTACCTTGATCAGGGAGTGTGTCCATGACAATGCGCCACATGATGATCAACATCATGCAGCCTCCACCAAAGAACTCAGACA
>JAABUK010005026.1_pt1 | contig 21020 bp, 20 predicted proteins | sample 5559141 | NCBI WGS metagenome assembly JAABUK01 (sample SAMN10711869, study PRJNA513367) | rock metagenome | isolation source: Antarctica rocks | place: Antarctica: Victoria Land, Pudding Butte nord | collected 2016-01-03
TGCAGCAGTACTGGGTGAATCTGGATCCAGAAAGCCAGGATGACGTCATACCCAGGCTGCCACATGGGGATCCCATTTTCGAGATCAATCTGGTGCTGCTGTCTGCAAGACCAGGAGGCAAGCGGTGCGTCGTTGTTCTGTCTTGTCAAATGTCTTCAGCCGCTACACTTCTGCACTTGTTGCTGCCGAGCTTGCATGCAGTAACGGACTGCCCTCAATACATCAATCCGGCCATCAGGCAAGATTGTGCTTTCCGGTTGTGAAAAGTCTGTGCCTATGGGATAAAGTCAATGTATGGTCTGGCATTGAGGCAATCTAGGGTCTGGCATTGAGCCGAGTCAGGGTCTGGCATTGAGCCGAGTTTGGGCCTGGCATTAACCCAAGTCAGGGTCTGGCATTAACCCAAGTCAGGGTCTGGCGTTGAACCAAGTCAGGGTCTGGCCTTGAGCCAAGGTAGGGTCTGACAACGAGCCACCTGAGGGTCTGGCATTGAGCCAACTTAGGGTCTGGCATGCAGGGGAGGGGGACTACTGACCCAGCTCATCTTTGCTCAATGGCAGGTCACATCAGCCACATGCATTGAGTCAACTTGGGGTGTGGCATGCAGGGGAGGGGAAGGGGACTGCTGACCTGGCTCGTCTATGCTCGGTTCCAGGAGCTGGTGACATGCATTGAGTCTACTTAGGGTTTGGCACAGAGTCACTCTAGGGTTTGGCATGCAGGGGAGGGGGACTACTGACCCTATGCTTGATTCCAAGAGTTGGTGACATCTGGGCACATGCACTGAGTTGACTTATGGTCTGGCATTGAGCCAACCTAGGGTCTGGCGTTGAGCTAACTTTGGGTGTGGCATGCAGGGGAGGGGGGCTGCTGACCCGGCTGATCTATGCTCGCTTCCAGGAGCTGGTGACATCTGGGCACATGCACGCCCTGCCCACCCTGCTGCCTGGGCAGTGGCACGCCGGCCTGAAGGCCGTCAAGAGCATCCTGCGCCGCATCTTCATCAAGCGGGACAGAGCCTGGAAGTCCTACACCAAGGTGGGCCCCTGTCTCAGCCATATACAACAATCATATCAATGATGTGAGTATGTCATTCGTCAGCATACGAAGAAGAAGAAAAAGAAGAAAAAACAGACTAGAAGTTTTGGCCAGCCTGGTCTGGCCTGCTAACAAGATGCAGGCGTGAGCTTCAAAAGATGCGGGTTGTATCAACCAGTTGACCTGTCATTCAGCAACACATGCCCTTCTCCCCCTCCCCCTCCCCCTTCTTCTTCTTCTTCTTCTTCTTCTTCTTCTTCTTCTTTAACGTCTTCTTCTTCGTCTTCTTCTTGTCCTTCTTCTTGTCCTTCTTCATCCTCAATATCATGACTCACTTTCCTGCATCCCATGGCACAGGCCTGGGCTCCAGTGGGGATGCACAAGTATCACTCCTTCATGGAGTATGTGCAGCTGTACCCCGAGTACAACACATGCTCTTCTTCTACTTCTTCTTCTCTGTGACTCATCTTTCTGCATCACATGATACAGGCTTGGGCTCCAGTGGGGATGCACAAGTATCACTCCTTCATGGAGTATGTGCAGCTGTACCCCGAGTACGACTTCATATTCCTGGGAGACAACGGCCAGGGGGACGCCATGTGTGCTGACCGAGTCATAGAGAAAGCTGGTGAGTCACCTGTAACTGAGCAGATACCAATACTACAGATACCAATATTGGTACTGCTCTGCCTTGCCTGTGATTTGATGCATTGCAACAACATATGGATTTAGGGTTTGCATCTTTCCAACAGGGCCCCCATTGATGGAGCACTGTTAAGACTGTTTTCTCAGAATGTGGGATGGGCAGTATAAAGCTTTGAGAGCATGGAAGCAGAAACATTGAGCCAGTGAGCACATTTGGCAGCTTGATAGCAACAGAAGAGCAGAATGAATTTTGTATAGAGCTAATCTCGGATACAGGGGGAAATAGCTGCGTTGACTCATTGAAGCAGGGTGTGAAGGTGCAACATCATGATGCAGGGTTTTAGGTTTTCTAAACCCTCCAAGTTGCTCCAGCCCAAGGCTTTGGCTGCTGCCTCAGGAGGTTCCCACTACGATTGCCAAACAGCAACCATTTTGTGCTGCATCAAACACAAGATGTGACTGCAGAAAGACTAAAAGTAGCTTGTTTAAGGCAGTGGTCACTGTGAAATCTTTCAACTCAAAAGATAGATTGCAGATAATGCAGTCAAGGAAAAATATCTTGTTTTACAGCTGTGTACAGCACCGTAAATTTATTCATTACATCATGTGCTTGCAGATACGAATGGGTTGATGCAGTCAAGGAAGGACAGCTCTTCATACAGCGGCACCCCCCTGGGGAGCACCTGCAACCCCATCTTCCATGGAGCCCTCATCCACACTGTCCAGGAGCAGAAACACACCCTCAGGTATCAGCCCTGCCAAGACTCCTCAAAGACTTGTTGACACCACATCTTATTGAATTGGTGCACCTTCTACACTAGTTTCTGAGACAGGACAAAAAGAACAACAACGTTTCCTGAAAGAACAACAGAAAGTTTCGACGCAAATACCACGGCGGTCTTCACGCTCTTGTCCCACAGCCTCAACAGGATGATCAGTGCATTGCTGCACCTGCTGTGTAACTCATGTCCACAACAAGCTGCATGCTTTGCATCACAAACCCTGGCCCCTAAACCCTTTGCATCACACAACCTGGCCCCTAAACCCTTTGCATCACAAACCCTGGTCCCTAAACCCTTTGCATCTGACCTGACCATACATGGTCTCTTTTCCAAGCAAGCGCCCAGGATCAGACGTGGTTCATCAACTGGGCTCCGATCTGCTACATCACTAGTGCCCTGTGATGCATTGCTCATCACATGACACAGGTGATTTGATGCTGCATCACCCGTGTCATGTGATGCATAGACTCATGTGATGCAGATACCATACACAAAAAACCAACGATGTGTGTTTGTGTCACCTAATTCAGCAGTGATGCTCCAAAAAAGCCTGTCTGGAGGGAGCTGACTTGCGTTGCATCCACCTTATGCCTGTCAACCAACCAACTTTGTAGTTATTGTCACTATCATTATCTTATTCATATATTACTATCATCATAATTATCATTGTCTTCATTGCTGTACCACATTTTGTTGATTTTAATCTGTCACTCCACTAGGTCCACAGTCTCGACACCTCACCCAAAAGTTGTGGTAAGAATCCCTTGGCAAAGCCTTGAAATTAGTTCTGAGACATTCTGGAGAAAATGGTAAGCTACACAGGGTGTGCACTCTTGCCATCACCGACCCAGGTAAGCTGTGACCACTTGCACTGTACAATGTTGCTCCCATGTAATAGCTAACTATGTTGAGCATACCGCTGATACAAAGTGCCCTTCATGATAGCATGTGAAGTCAGCGCTGGGCTGTCATCACCTGTGCGAATTCACACTGTGATACAAAACTGAAAAAATGCTATGCACCTGGTCTTTGAAGCTCTATGTCACTACTAGTCTGAATTCAGTATTCCGTGAGTGACACTGACATCAGGATTAAGCGTGTTTGTACTGTGCAGGCGATTCAGACATCATTCAGAAGCAGGAGCAGGCATAAGCACAATGATAGTGGATGAGACCTAGGCTATAGGCTGGTTCTATGTGACTGTCAAGTGTAAATATGATGTTTTATGCTACCAGGAGTGGTTCGTGGCTGTACATCTATGTGTTCACATAACACAATCAAACATGCCACATTGCGTATGCAAAGCCACACAGTTGCTCTTGACCTGTATGTTGTCTCGATTGCCTGTGGGGTGCTTTGTATGAGCCAGTCCATCCATAGCTTCAGGGAGCCTGCAGCTCTGTTCAATCCCGAAACGAAATATGCAGCAGCTGCACTCAATGTGGGGGTTCTGAACTCTTGAGTGAAGTAGCAAGCTTGTCGGACCGGTGTGTAATTGTGACATTCGTGCTTGACAAGGTAATTGCCAAGGTCAGCTGCATGCCAGCTTGAGCCAAGGCGTCTTTGGCAAATTGCAGGCGCTGTATTGCAGACGTCATCATGAGCTGAAGATACACAGCATCTCCTCTCTCTGTGCAGTTTTCAGTCTTGAATTCTGTCGTAAGCTTGTTTCTGTTTTGAGACTGCTTTCGGCAGTTGGCGACAATCAGTACTGGCTACAAATCCTTACCTCCGCTGTTGCCGCCACACACCGGTGGGACCCATGATCACCTGATCTGCACCCTTCGAAGGCAAGACCAGCCGTTGAAGGCTATCAACCTCAGTCGTGCCATTTGCATCCGTACCCAATGGTAACGGTGTGAATTTGCCGCAGACTTCAGGTAGCAGCTGACTTCAAGCCAGCTCCAAGCACACTGACGCTACTCGTTCAGCAGCCTGCTGCAGCAGGTGTTCTGAGCATATTCTGCTTTATCTGAGCTGACAATGCTGAGCTGCTTCCACTTCAATGCACCTTTCCAGCCTGTAGATCAGCTGCAGTTGCTAGGCCGCATACTTGAAGGTCACCGCAAGTGGATCAGCCAACTGTCTTTATGTGATGACTTGGTTCAGGTACAATGATTCATCAGCAACCAGACTGGTCAAATATGTCCTCAGAGGTCCTTTCAAATGTCTTTGAGGCGCAGCGGAATGCGCTTGACAACTGTGCAGCAGCCTGTGTATGCGCCAGCTGGCGAGCTGTCCAGGACAGCCACATCAGCACCTTACATCTACATGCACTGTCCAGATATGATTATAAGCATTGGCAAAGATTTCTTCAGGCAAGGCCATCAATTTGCCATCTGAAGCTGACCTCATCATTCTGGAAGTGTGCAATGGCACATGAATATCGACCCCAGTCGTCTGAAGCAAGTGGCCAGAGCTGCTTGAGTGCACTGCCACTGGTGTGCGACGGCCTGTTTCTGGGATACCCCTTCAGTTGTATGCAGCCTCACAATGTTTATAAGGTAATAGGTTTAAAAGACCTCACAATACAAGTAGTTTATGACGGTGATGATGACTATGCCACATCTTCTAAGCCACAGCTTCAGCAGCTGACGCAGCTCACATCGCTCACGATTGAGGTAGATCGCTTTCTTCACGAGTACAGAGCCACTATCATGCAGAGCCTTTACACATCTCCTGAGTCTTTGAGAAACTTTTCCCTTCACTTTGTCGACCAAAACCTGGACGAAATGCTGCCTTTCAGTAGCAATCAGTTAAGTTACTGTATCAAGCGCATTGTTGCATTAGAGCTGAAGGACTGTTGTGTTGTATTTGTGAATGGAGATGTGGATGTGACTTCCTTGCATGGCTTACAGGCTCTAAGCTTGCAGGGTAGCAGGGTGTATGGGAACCACTTAGGCATCAGCACGTTGACAAACCTGACATCTCTGAACCTGACAGACTGTCAGTGGTGTGACCTGAACAAGTTTTCTGGGCATTTTTGTGCAGCAGACCTGTCTTCGGCATTCTCCGCATTTATTGGTTGGCCAGCGCTGCAGGTGTTAAGCGTCAGTGGCTGCAACCTCTTTGCAGCACACACTGAGCTTGAAGTGGCAGAGTTGCAACAGCTGCAAGTGACCTGGCTCAAGCCTTCCATGCACAGCTCAGACCTGATCATCCACAATGGTGCATGCCTGCCAGAGATTGCCACGTACGCAGTACACCCACTATGTGTAGAGGTTCTTGTGGATTTATACCTCAGCGTGAATATGTCACAGGTCACCCCAAATCTATCAGAAAGCATCCACCAATTACTCAGGTGTTGCAGAGCCTTGCAGGTCTTACACCTCATCAGCTGTGGCAAGTACAAAGGCACTGCGACATTAGTTCAAGGTGAAAGAGAAGGGCAGTGTCTGAAGGAGTTGAGACTTGACAGCTTCAAAGTAGACATACTTGATTTGAGCTGTTCAGCAATGTTGACCAAGCTTCAACTCACTGAGATTGCTGATGATGATGAGACTCCCATAATGCGCCTACCAGATGCTTTGCTTTCTTTTGATTGCCGAGGCAGCAACCTGTTTACTGAGCATGCCAGATCTCAGCTTCTTGGCACTCAACTGACCAAGTTAGTTTTTCCCCCAAGGGCTATTGATGGTAGAAACAATCTTTCTGTGCTTTTTCTGCCAGTCAGCTTGTTGCGTTTGCACCTCAAGGGTGAGACACGTCATATGAATCGGCATGACTGGTCTTGTTTGGAAGCATGCACTAATCTCGAAGTATTGACTTTATCTTGCCATGGTGTTGTGAGTTTAGACATATTGGAATGGATCAGAGGTATGCAACATTTGCGTGTGATAGATTATGAACGAAACTAGTGTTACATTGAATGCTGACGCTTCCACTGGTCATTGGCTTAGAGTGATTAGGCACACACCAACGTCCTCGCACATAGAATGAATGTCTCACAGTCACTGTGAGCCTGGTTGCAGAGCTATATCCTGACTAGACACACGTGTTGTGAATATGATGAAGCTGCGTCACACCGTTATACACAGTGTATGCACTGTGACTGTGATACACTGCAATATGCATGTGTCATGATACAAATGCAGAAGTGTCGACCACAGTGTTGGGTTTGTGACTTGGAAGCTTCGGATGAAAGATAGAACGTAATGCAATGCCTAATTGAAGAAAGAGGTAGTATACGTATAGCCAAAGCACGACTTGGCATATGACTGTATCCCCTAGCATACTTCTCAACAAGATCAGTAGCAGCAACAACATGCATGTTCACTTTTACCGTGTCACATTTCATATTAACAGTCAACAGAACCGAAGTTCCAACACAGATTGTACAGAGGGCTTCTCAACAACTGACCCTCGGAGGGTGTCTGTGACTACCATAATGTCAGTGTGTTCGTGAGCCTTCCAGGAGACGTGAGAAACCGTTGCTGAAGTTGCGGCTTTGCTTCCGTATTAAAAAGGAGTCAAGACAGAGAGAGAGAGATTACAATGCTTTAGCCAGCCAGCAAGTCTGATCACATATAGGAGAAGACAAAGGTCAAATGTGGAAAACATCAAGACAGTCTAGAACGAACTTGAAAACCTGCATATGATCTTGCTGAAGAAGGAGAAGATTACAAGCTTTGGCCAGCCAACAAGTCTGATCACCAGCGAGTGAGCGAGTGAGTGAGTGAGTGAGTGAGTGAGTGAGTGAGTGAGTGAGTGAGTGAGTGAGTGAGTGAGTGAGTGAGTGAGTGAGTGAGTGAGTGAGTGAGTGAGTGAGTGAGTGAGCGAGCGAGTGAGTTTGACACTTGTTGTGTCAAGACAAGCAGCTGCCGACGATGCTGTGCAAGGGGACTTCCAAAGGTCACCTTTTCTCAGCTGCCAAAACACCGTGAGTGAATTGCGAACGCTGTGTTGCGATCTTTCTTGCTATGGATCCCCTGGAACCAGCGCACGTAACTGTTGAGTTCATTCAAGCACTCAGGCCGGGCGCTGCTTTCGCATTTCAAGTGGAGGCGAAGACGTGAACGATCCGGCTGAACCTGTGAATGTTCAGGCAGATCCTCCCGAGGGCGATGCTGCTCGTGCAGAGGAAATCCGTGCCCGCGCGCGGAGGTTCCGCAATGATCGAGCTGCCATCAGGAATAGTACCGCAGCAAGTGTGGTTTCAGCTGGTGCTATGCGCGCTCTGCTGGACCCGACGGACATCCGGCCCCCTGCTGCGATTTGTGGCAAAGCTCAGGGATCAGCAAAAGCCAGACCTGCCCCTAAGCCTTCTAAGCTGTCCAAGTCTGCCTCTGTTACTTCGGACAATGGCACAGGTAGAATAGTTTATGTCAAAACAAGAACCTGTTGATCTGATTGGCTCCAGCGCAGCGCCAACCCTTCTGTAGCGACAGCCACGAGTCAAGTGCTCAGAGATTATCTTCTGCCTGCAGTCAAGATAACACTGGAAGGCGTTGCTACTGATGCTTTGAAGGGAGCGGTGAGCGGAGCAGTAGTTGGTGGTACTCTTGCTGGTATGCACTTGATATGGTGATGACTGTGAAATGCATGTGAATGTAGCCACACTGCATACGCTACATTTCATGCTGCAGCCCTCTGCTCACTTGTTGCACGTACAGAGCTGCTGTTCATCAAGCATGTGCTGGCCATTCCTCCCCATGACAGTCATGGAGATCACATGTGCGTCGCTCAATCACTGTGCTTGTGCAGGTCTGGTTGCTACCTTCGAGCAGGCTGCAGACTACTATGAAGGCAAGCAGACTAAGCGAGGGGCAATCAAAATTGTATTGAAGAGCACAGGCTGGGGCATACTTATTGGTGGTGCCCTGGGTGCTGCCATTGCTGCTGGACTGGCTGTCTTATCTACCTCTGGTGCTGCTGCTGTTGTTGCAGCTGCTGCTGGTCTATACTCAGGTGCATCTCTAAACCAGACAAAATATTTGTGGTAACACAAACAAAAGATTGCTGCTTTGACATGATGTTGTTTACTGAGATGCAATTGCTATTGTGTCCCATCTCACAAGTTGCATTACCATCAAGATACCAGTAACATGATGTAGGTTAACACATTTGCAACAGCCTCTACCCAAGAAATCAACCTTCTGAAGAGCAGCATAGTTCCACTGTAATCATGTCATACAGGGACCTCATGTTTGGTTCAGCCAATTGTCTACACCAGATCTCATTCAACTTGCTCAGCAGTGCCTTGATGATCATATACTCACCCATCAACTTGCACATTGTGTTGCGTAATTCTGTGCTGATTTTTGTGTCAGGCTGTTTGTTGTGTTACTGTGGGCAAAATCTATGCTGTTAACCTTTACAAGGCTGTCATGCGCTTCTTCCGTGCTGTGAGTAGCAACATTGCTGTGGATGCACCACCTTCAGCAACAGAGGGGCCTAGGCTGCATCTGGCATTGCAGCCTATGCATCCAGCATATTCTCAAATTGTGTACTGCCCAGTGGTAAGACTCTGCATCTCATTGCAGCTTCACAGCGGGGGTGCCCTGACTTGGGATAGATAGCCTCAAGGCAACATGTTGCTGGCAGTGCTGGTAAAGATCTGTAGATTAGACGCCGTTTCATCTGAGTGCCCAGGGCGCGATTTGTTTGTTCGTTTGTCAACGAATTGTCCGCGTTGCTGTTGCATTGTGCATCTGCACACCTTTCATGGACAGGCTCTGCTGCAGGGTCTTCAGTATTTTCCAAATCATGAATGTCCTCGGTCTTCAACTTGCCATGCTGGTGGATGTATTCACTGTCTTCTCTGTGTGCATGAAGCACATGCGTGATGGTTGTCCAAAACCTGTACACCCACATCAATAAGCACTGGCTGCAATGTGCAGGACCAGGAAGAGATGGTGGATTGCGTGCTTCTGTCGAGTGGTCAGACAGTATCAAGGAGTGCCTGGAGCCAAATCCGAAGCAGAGCTGCAGCTTGCAATGAGCCTCCCAAGTGTCCTACTACACGGGTAACACAGAATGCAGTTGTACAACATGTTGATGCTTACCGTGTTGCAAGGAAGTCAGCTCAAACTCAACCTCTTTTGGATGCCTGCCCCTTCTCAGCATTCATTGTCACTTCCATGCTCCTTAGACCGTGTCACTGCGCATCGTGCTCATTGATGTAATGCTGATTTCTGGGAAAATGATAGATTTCTCGACAAGGTTGCTGGTTGCAGGAAATTGTGACATGGGCTGAGGTGAACAAGGACCTCCTTGCTTTCAGAATTTGGGATGCTGCTGACATCCTTGCTCATCACCAGCCTCCCGCATTTCCAACAATCCAGCAAGAAAATGGACAAGTGGTGAGCTCCATCATGGCTGCAAAGTGACCTGTGGCTGCATAACTGGCACTGAGCTCTGACTGAGCAATTTTCAAGGCTAGTTTTGAGTGTCTGCCTGGAGGCACTCTCTCAATTTGCTTTCCATGCTGCCGCAAACTATGTTCTTACATACGCAGGTATGATACCTCATGCAGTCAAGTGGATCACATTGCATTACCTTCATGGTTCTAGTTTACAAACCTGACAGGCACTCGGTGCATGCTGCTGTCTTTGTCATTTTTTCTTTTGTGCTCAGAAGACAGCTACACCCCACATCCAATGTTGCGTGCAGGACTTGGCGCCTCGCATCTATTCTGACAGCCAAGGTAAATCAGTTGCCAACCCTGTCCCTGGCGATGTTCGTAACATCATGCTGGAGCAGGTGGTAGAGAAGTGGACAGACCACATTGCAAATGGTGACTGAGATTGCAGAAGCTCCACGGTGCTCAGATTGCATGTTCCCCAATCAGACTAACAGGGCAAATGTATTTCCACGCTCAAGCGTGATGTCAGCCCTGTGTCAATCAAGCTGGAGCAATCATGATGGAGTTGGCAGAATTGCTAATCTTGATGTATACATACGTTGCAGCATCCCCTGCCTGGTGTAGAAGCTACAAATTGCAAGCAAGCAGTACTTCACAGGCTGTTGCAATTTTTTTGTGATGTTGGGCTGTAGATTGCCTAGGCAGCGAACGGTGTTTGACGCTTTGTATTGTGTGCAGCCCTGTTGTACATTACCCATAGGGACCTTAGATGAATTCAGATAGCTTTAGTCATCATCTTGGCCTCAAGAACAGCAATGTGATGCTGATCACGGCAAGCACAACAGGAAACCCTTGGACACGGTAGAGTGCTAGTGAGTCTGCAGAGAAGGTTAGAATGTGGTCAGGTAGTAATACTATGTAGAACCAAAGGCATCAATCAGCGCATGCACTGGATGGCTCCAAGGAGTGCAGTTGTTGGTAGCAATGTATGCAGTGATGATTTTCAGTTTAACGCTGCATATAATGGTTGTCTACCTGATTGCATTGACCTCAGCAATAGCGTCATCAGCCATGATGCATGGGTGATCATGCTGCACATGCTGCAGCAAAGCTGCCATTCACTCGCCAATAATCTCTTGGCTGACACTCTGGCACAGCACCATGAAGGCTGGTACACCATTGTCAAGTTCATCAATGACACGGCCAGTGTACAGTGATCTTCATGTGGTTGGTGCCAAACGTGGCGTCAAGCAAGATGATGTTGTTATTGCCATGCTTCAGCAGATTGCCCTTCTTGAAGGGGGTCATCCAGCCCATAACAAACTTCTTGGGGTGCTGCAGCTGACCATCGCCTGCTGGCTTAGCGCTGTCATCTGCCTGAGCAAAGCTGGCTTGCTGTTAGCAGCTGCTGGCTGAGTGGCAGCTGGCTGCGGCTATGCTGAGCGCTCTTCTTGGGAACACACTCTCTGAATGCTGCTGGTAGAACAAGCGCACAGACTGAACCTCAGTGTCATGAAGCTTCCAGGTGAGCTGTGCAAGCTTCTGAGCAATGTCGCATATGTCTTGACTGTTCAGAAAACAGTCTCTGTCAGCTATGTTGCTGTCTATGCGTGGCATTGCTGATTTGTCATGCTGCTTCAGGGTTTGCTGAGTGGTTTTGCCTATCAACAAGCTGGTGCGAACCCAGTGCTTTGTTGTCTGAGACAGAGTCAGGTCCATGCAGGTGCTTCACATCCTTGGCATCTACTTCACAGCCATGGACAGCATTGCCTTTTGCATCTGTGTGGTCAGGATGCCGGATGGCAAGGTGCATGACGCCCGGGTTCAAGTATAGTCGGCTGGCTGTGAACTGGGACAGACAGCCGCGCTTGCCTGACTCGCCTCTGGCTGTTTTGCTGACCCTGCTACCTTGAGAAGGCTGCTTTTGTGTCAGCGCTTGTGGCACACAGCTTCTGTTGTCCTGTCGACTGAAGCTGCAGTGGTATGTTTCCTAAGTGAGAATATAGTTGTTGAGAGAACCTGCCGGTGTTGCTTCTTTCTTGGCCATGTAAAACCCTCTTGATGCTGTGTCCTTCATGATGCTGTGCCCTTCATGATTGCACTTGACGTCAGCGCTAGGGTGTCATTAGCTGTGGCACTTCACGCTGTGATACAAAAAGTGAAGAAGTGCTATGACAGTGCCCCTGGTCTTTGAAGCTCTGTGTTGCTATTAGTGTAAATTCAGTGTTGCTGTGAGTGACACTCACGAGAGGGTTAAGCATGTCTGTACTGTGCAGGCGATTCAGACATCATTCAGAAGCAGGAGCAGGCATAAGCACAACGATAGTGGATGAGAACTAGGCTATAGGCTGGTTCTATGTGACTGTCAAGTGTAAATATGCTGTGTTATGCTTCCAAGAGTGGTTCGGGTTGCACATGTCTGCAACGCTGCCAGTAACACAATCATCTGATGCAGAGCCACACAGTTGCTTCTGACCTGTACGTTGTTAAGATTGCTCATGGGGTGCTTTGTATGTGGCAGTGCATCAACAGCTCCGGTGAGCGTAAATACATGCAGTGGAATTGTTGTTTGCAGTTGCTGTACTCGGTCTGCGCTTCACAGATCTATCTGGGCATTTGCACCCGTGGGTGTCTGTCGGACCGTGCGTGCGTGTAGCTGTCCGTATGACAGTGTGATGGTTTGCTTAACGTCCGTGATTGCAATTGACAAGGTACTTGCAAAGGATGCCACCTGGAGCCGAGACGTCTCTGGCAAATTGCAGGCGTTGTGTTGTGGTCGTCGTCCTGAGCTCAACAGCGTCACCTCTCTCTGTGCAGCACCAAGCCTTGAATCCTGTCGCAAGCTTCGAGACAAAGAACTGTGCTCAGCAGCCATTGACATTCAGCATCAATCGGTACTGGTCACAAACGGCCTAGAAGAGGCATCCATACCTCAGCGGTTGCCGCCAAAAACGGGTTGGACCCGTGATCACCTAATCTGCACCCGTCGAAGGCAAGATCAGCCAATGAAGACTACCAACCTCGGTCGTGTCATCTGCATCCGTACTCCAGTACACCATTGTGAAGTTGCTGCAGACCTCAGGTAGCAGCTGACTTCAAGCCAGCTTACAGCACACTGGTTGCTATTCCTCCAGCAGCCTGCTGCAGCAGGTCAGTGTTCCAAGCATACTCTGCTTCATTTGCACTGATCACGCTGAGCTGCTTGTATTTTACTGTACCTGTCCAGACTACAGATCAGCTGCATCTGCTAGACCAAATGCTTGGAGGTCATTATGCATGAATCAGCCAACTGACTTTACGATGATGAATTGGTTCAGGTACAATGGTTCATCAGCAACCAAACTGGTCAAACATGTCTTCAGAGGTCCTTTCAAATATCTTTGAGGCGCAGCGGAATGCGCTTGACAACTGTGCAGCAGCCTGTGTATGTGCCAGCTGGCGAGCTGCTGTCCAGGACAGCCACATCAGTTCCTTACATCTACATGCAATCAAAAAGTTTGATCACAAGCATTGGCAAAGCTTTCTTCACGCGAGGCAATCTATTTCATATTTGAAGCTGACCTCATCATTTTGGAAGGTTGCAATGGCAGATGATGATCAACCCCAGTCCTCTGAAGCAAGTGGAGAGAGCTGCTTTAGTGCGTGGCCACTGGTGTGTGACAGCCTGTTTCTGGAGTACCCCTTCAGTAGTATGCAGCCTTACAACTTTTATGAGGTAACAGGGTTGAAAGACCTCACAATCCGAGCAGCTTATGACTTTAGGAGTGATAATGATGATGCCCTTCCTTCTAAGCCACAGCTGGCGCAGCTGACACAGCTCACATCGCTCACGATTGAGGTAGACCGCTTTTGCCCCAACTACAGAGCCACTGTCAGGCACAGCCTGTACACATCTCCTCGTTGAGAAGCTTTTCTCTTCGTACTGTTGACCAGAACCTGGACGAGCTATCTTTCCATAGTCACCAGCTAATGCACTGTCTCAAGCACATTGTTGCATTAGAGCTGAAGGGCTGCTGTGTTGTGTTTGCCCAAGGACATGCGGAAGTGAGTTCCTTGCATGGCTTACAAGCTCTAAGCTTGCAAGATAGCAGGATGTATGGAGACCACTTGGGTATCAGTACTTTGACAGGCCTGACATCTCTAAACTTGACAGACTGTCGGTGGTGTGGCCTGGAGCATTATCATGCGGATGATGGATTTTGGGCAGCACACCTGTCTTCAGCATTGTCTACGTTTGTTGGGTGGCCAGCACTGAAGGTGTTAAGCGTTAGTGGCTGCAACCTCTTTGCAGCACACACTGAGCTTGCAGTGGCAGACTTGCAACAATTGCAAGTGACTTGGCTGAAGCCTTACATCACCAGCCAAAACCTGATCATCCACAGCAGGGCGTACCTGCCAAACGTTGGCACGTATGCAGTAGACCCACTTTGTGTAGACGTCCTCGTGAGCTTGTACCTCAGCGTAAATATGCCACAGGTCACCTCAAATCTATCAGAAAGCATTCACCAATTACTCAGGTGTTGCAAAGCTTTACAGGTCTTACACCTCATCAGCTGTGGCCAGTACAGAGACATTGCAACATTAGTTGTAGATGAAAGGCAAGGGCGGTGTCTGAAGGAGTTGAGACTTGACAGTTTCACAATAGACATTCTAGATTTGAGCTGTTCAGCAATGTTGACCAAGCTTCACCTCAACAGAATTACTGAAGAAAATGAGACTCCCATAATGCGCCTACCAGATGGCTTGCTTTCTTTTGATTGTTGGGGCAGCAGTGAGTTTATTAAACATGCCAGATGTGAGCTTCTTTGCACTCAACTGACTGAGTTAGTTTTTTCCCCAGGGGCCATTGATGGCAGGAACGATCTTGGTATGCCTTTTGTGCCAGTTAGCTTGTTGCGCTTGCACATCAAGGGTGAGATGTATTTTGGAGATCAATATGATTGGTCTTGCTTGGAAGCATGCACTGACCTTGAAGTATTGACTTTACCTTGTCATGGTGTGGGTTCAGGCTTGTGGGATTTGATCAATCGCATGCGACATTTGCGTATAATAGATTTTGAGTGAAATCTGGGGTTTGTGATGAAACTGCGAACGAAAATATATTGCATGCCTGGTTGAAGAAACAGATGTTACAGCCAAGTCATGATTTGGCCTATGACTGTATGATCCCTGCATACTTCTCAACCAAGCACTAGTCATGATCAGTAGCAGCATATTTCCATTCGACGTCAAGACCCACCTAGGTATTTATGTTCACTCTCGCCGAGAGACTATTGACAGTAACAGTCAACAGAAGTTTCGACACAGAATATACTCTTGAGAGCTTCTCAAAGGTTGGATGGTGTCTGTGGCTACCATGGTCTATAAGGTCCTATGCATACAGTCTATCACGGAAGCCTCATGACATTCATGTTGTTCTGCACTTTGTGCAGCTACCTGAGTGTAACAGTTACTGAAATTGACATCAACAGCTGTCATCAGTTGGCTGCTAATTGTTGCTGAAATTGACATCAACAGCTGTCATCATTTGGCTGCTGCAGGCTTTACAAAGTACAGTAAGCCTGTGGGAGATTCACTGTGTCAAGTGTACACAAGCCCATGCACTGCACTGCTACAGCAGCAAGGTACAGCAGTACGGTGTAGCAGCAAGGTTCAGCATGCAATTGTCTGACACTGTTTGATTGTGCATGCACGCACTTAGCTGCTTTGCAGTTTAAAAAGGCTTCAGAGCTTAACTCTTGCTGACTTCTGGTGCAATTGTCCTGCAATCTTGTGAGGTACTGATAATGTGGTCTGGTCAAAGCTGGGCGTGAGCAGACTCAACAACTACTGTTTTGTCCAAGTATACTAGTTATACGAGACCTTGAGCGTACTAGTTCAGTGCGCTTTGCTGGCTGTGTGCATCAGTTGTGGAATGGACGCAAAATAGCATGGTTGGCGAGTCATAGCAACCCTAAGCTTGTCCTGGCCTGTCAGCAGCGCGTCTAACTTTGATCAGCAACGCTCAGGCTGAGTCATAACTGATCTACAACAGAACAGCCTGGGAGCTGCGTCGAATGCGCTCATGCACAAACGTCTCTTGTGCAACATCGTCACTATTGCGTGTATCTGGCAGCTTGCCAAATGTCCGCCAAATCGTTTGGCCCAAATGGTTTCAGAGCAAAACTGAGGAGACATGGCGTGTCACACACTGTGTATGTGTGCTGCGCTCCGCAGGCTTGTTTTGCGGCGTAGATGCTGCAGTCTCGTTTTTTTTTCAGACCCGGCTGCACTACTGCAATTAGCAAAGGTCAAAAGCCGATGCAAAGGGCCGTCGAACACAAGCGAAAACAACCAGAATCTGTTACCACTAGCGCGCCTAAAACAAAAGCACGGAAGCAGGACTCGCACTTGTACACCGATGATAACCCATCAACTACATTGCACGGCACTGGGTTCCAGGACTCAACAGTGGCTCAGAGGACCATAGATCTGGTGCAAAAGCGCAGCTTGACATACCAGTTCCAGGTCATCAACACCATGTTTCATCGTGCAAAGCACCATCCTCACCCGAATGCTCGCATGCACGCGGCAATGGACATCTTCAGCAAATGGCTTGAGCTCTATCCTGCCAAGAAAAAGCAGCTTCCTGACTACAAAAAAGCTGGCCGAGCTGTTGTTCAACCCCACCTTGAAGCCATCGAAAACAATCAACTTCAGCTTGCCAACAACGACTTGTTGAATTCTGAGCCTTTTCAGCAGGCTCTGGGATGGGCAAAACTGTATGTCGATATGCCACCTGGGAAAAGGCTGGCAAACACACTGACTTGTGAAGACCCTCAAGAGCCTGACATGGAGAGCCTCAGGCTCACCAACCTGCAAAAGCTTGTACCAGCTGACAGCAAAGCCAGAGATAGCAAAGCATGGAGACTGTGTGAGGACAAACACAAGCAGGTCTCAGACCTACACCTGCAATGGATTTTATGGGGGTTCACACCTGCTGAGAAGCAAGCAATGGTTGCTGTGCGTGCTTTGACTTCTGATCAGCACTAGATATAGGGATCATGACCGCTTGCGCTGTTTATGTACACACTGCCAGTGCATGTGTACCACCAATTGCAAGCACATTAAATCAAGTTGCGTTGTACTGCAGTGGATGAGCATCTGTGCCTTGTAGATTATTCCTAGACAAGGATCATCATGGTATGCATGTGTGCTAATCGAACCCATGCCAGCCTGAATCTTGGTTTTGTGTAGTACTATTCCAAGTGCAAACTTTTTTCAAGCTGGTCATCACTATGCTTGACTCAGCTTGCCTGCACCACTACTGTTTTGTCACTGCTTCACGACTGAGCCAGACTGCACACACCAAAATTCTGTATCTTTTGCAGCGACCTTCAAACCCTAACGAGTGATCTTGTGTCCTGTACAAGACCGTTTGTCTCTCTGGTTTTTCACGTATATACACTAGACAATCCAAATTTAAAGAGAAACTTATGAAAACGGCAGGCGTTATGGTTATGGTTCTTCTTCTTCTTTTGTTTCTGACCGAGACAATGGTGATCTCGGTGCGACGACCACTCTCGTGCGCAGTGACGCACTGCACAGTGCTGTCGCTGATGTGTCCAGGAGTTTTTCTGTGTGCACAGTCTCGCATGTCCGATGCGCCGTCGCTACAAACAGGAACAGTGTTGTGTAGCGGCCGCTACCATGTGCAAAAGGAGATCAACAGTGAGTTGACGGACCTGAAACTTTCGCTCATTTGCAAGCTGAAACTTCGTGACTGCTTGCAGGGGGAGGATCTGCCGTTGTATATCAAGGTGTCGACCGCATACAAAGTCGGGCAGTAGCCCTAAAGGTATGATCAGCTGTTTGGTTGAAAGTAAAAGACTCATGCAGAGCACTGACTCACCTTGTGTAGACATGTGTCTAAAGTCTGGGCTGGCGTGACAGGTCATGCACGCTCACAGCGGGATCCTAGAGCTTCCTGTCAAGGCTTTTCAGCGCGAGGTGAGCCTCAAAAGAATCCAGCTGAACCACTTCCTTGCTTGCAGTGGTTTGCTGATCCCTGAGCTAGAGCAAATGCCTTGTGCAGGTCGATTATGCAGCTGGAGTTGTGCATGATAACATAGTCCAGCTGCTGGATGTCTTTGTGGAGGGCGAGCAGTATGTCATAGTGGTGAGTCCTTAGTCCATTTGCTCTCATACATAGCTCAGCGCACATACAGCATATATAGCTCAGCAAAGATAACACAACCGTCACCTTGGTATTGTGAAACTGCTGTGGTGCTCAAGGTGTGATCTTTGCACAATAACCTTGTTCTCTGAGCTGTGATGCTTGCTGACTAGACCAGGGCTCCTGCATTTAGCAGTTCTTGCTGACAAGCTGCAGCTGCTGAATGACAAGTGACATGGTCTCATCCTGGCCTTGCAGTGACAGCAGATACATGACCAAGTCTTAGAAGTGTTTGTTACTGTAGCTCGACGCAAATCACGCGTTTGTAAATGAAGCCTGTCTGCAGTGGGAGTTGGTAAATGGACCGGACCTGCTGGATCTGCTCAATGGTGCACCTGACAAGAAGCTGCCTGAGCGAATGGTGGCATACTATTTCCAGCAGCTCATCAATGCTGTCATCTTCATGCACAACAATGGCTTCTGCCACCGTGACCTCAAGGCTGAGAATTGCGTCCTGGACAGCTGCACACAGCGTGTCAAGGTACAGAAGCCCTTCTGATGTGACACACACACATGTCACAGTGCTGTCAACTCTGCTGGCAGTCTTGGCGCCCCCCATGGTCTGAGGTGTCAGGGTGGACAATGCCAGTCAGCATGCAGTTGGTGCAGAACTGTTCCGATTCAAGCTCTCAGCGCGCCCATGGCAATAGGTTTCAGCTTGTCTTGCCAAGATCTTCAATTGCGCCCTTGGTCACAAGCAGTTCTGGCAACCTCGCATGGCATAGCTGCGTGTCATGCTTTCCATGACGCTGGTTGCCACACACTGACTGCTTGTTACTGCAGCCTTGTCCCTGCTGCCTTCTCACTGCAGACTAATTACTGTAGTCGTTTTATCACGGACTTGCTCCTGCAAACTTGTCATTGCAGACTTGCTGCTTTTTGCTCATGATCAGTCACCTGTACGCTGCAGACTCTCAAGCTGTATTTGCCTCAAGTGCTCATGCACAATGCAGGTCATAGACTTTGGGCTGTCCAAGCACTTGGAGTCTGCGATGACTCTGGGGTGAGTCCGCCCCTGTGCTTGCTTTCAAGGATGTGATAGAGCTGAAGTCATATGCAGTGACAGCCACACAGCTGTTACACAGTTGCAGTGCTGGACATTACAAGTGTTCATGATTGCTGTGCAGCCTGCAAAGCCACTTGTCTTTGCTGTTGGTTGCTGTAGGCTGCAGCCTCAGCAGGCTCCCACCATCATTGCTGACAGGCCCGGAATTTTCTTTTGTTTTCTTTCTTTGCTGTCTCTCAGTGTCCAGCTGTCTGCATACTGCCTCCAAGTTGGTATATGCATTGTCAATCTTGTGTTCCTGAGCTAGATCACAAAGGCTTGTCTGTCATCACTGTTCAATTGTGCACACACCGACATGCTGCAGCCTGGTCTACATCAAGGACCCCTTGACACCTTCACACGCTTTTACATCACTGCCGTTGTTGCTGACACATACTGTGCTCATGCAGTATTGGGACTCCAGACTATATGGCGCCAGAGCTCCTGTTAGAAGGCCACTTGGATGTGAAGTCAAACCGACAGGCGCAGTCAGGGCAGAGTAGGCAGCCCCGGTACAACCCCAGGGCTGTGGATGTGTGGGCCCTGGGGGTGATGCTGTATCTGTTGGTCACTGGCATGTACCCCTTTGAGGTGGGTCAACAGAAGAAAGTGATATCACACCAGTTGCGGCTTCTGTTCATGCACACGCATGCTGGCATGCACTCTTAGGTTGTGTGTGATATGATGTGATGTGATGCATTCTGCGCTAAAGCAGTATGTGTTTATCACTGCCAGGCAGTATGTGTGTGCATTGTGGAGTTGTTGAGCAGAGCAGTGCAGGGACACACAAGAGTCAGACGCATGTGTGCGCCATCTCCTTGTCTGCCCAGATCAGGTTTAGACAGAGAAACTCAGCTGTGATTAAGTGAGTCGCGTCCTAACCATCTTGCAGCAAAGTAGCCTGCCTGATGACACTATAATTTTGTGCTTGCAGGATCCTAGCAGCCCAGGGAATGTGACAGCAACCTTGCGAAATATCATGCATGGTAAGATGCAGTCCATTCCAGCCTTTGTCAGCCCAGCATGTGCAGAGGTGATCAAGAAAGCCCTGTCCCGGCATCCCAAGATGCGCATCACCCTCGATGAGCTAGCTAGCAATGCCTGGGTGAGAATCAAAGCAGCAGAATTTGAACGTCAGCTGATGTCAGGCTCTGCTGCGAGGTCGCCATTCGTTTCTCCTTTGCCTGCAATTTATGGCAGCCATGCAGATATGACAGCGCAGCAAGCTTATACTGGACAGCATGCACATGGACGCAGCGCTTAAAAGGGATATGGGCCGCAGGCACTCTCTGGTGGTGCTGAAAAATCGTATGGCTGATGCTGTTCAGAAGCTAACGGTTGCTAACAGGGTGCAACCACACTAATGCTGCATTGCTGCAGCTCTGTTGCAGCAAGCTGCTGTAGGTCTATAATGACACTGCATCATGCAAATCAATTGAAGTAAATAATCAGAGTGCAACAAGCCTCAGGCACACTGCCAGAGAAGGCTCCCTGTGTCGTGGAGTCATGTGTTACAGCTTTGGAAGCTATGGAGTATCTGCTTGCTGATGCAAAACGGCATGTGCAATGTTGTGGCAACACCTGAGGCATCTGAGTATCAATGCTAGCAAAATGTCAAACTGCTGAAGCACTCACGGTGTAACGCAAGTCAGAGCTTCAGTCTGGCTCTCTTCATTCGAACATCGACACAATTGGTTTCAGAGCCCAAGTATGTCATGTACACGCATGCAGAGCAAACGTGCTGCCTGATACCTGTACTTTTAGATATACAGGTTATTGCATCGTAGTTTGGCGAATGACAGGTAGGTCGGATGTTTCATTTCGGTGGTAGCTTGTGACTGCATTCTCGCTACTGTACTAAGGTGTGTTTGCGATCACAGACAATCAGCCAAAGCCGTCAGCTGGGGAGAAGCGTGTACACAGCGAGATGTCTTCTGACAATGTATCCACCATGCTGTCTACCACACAGCAGATAGAGAACATCTTTGTCTC
>JAABUK010005027.1_pt1 | contig 21018 bp, 17 predicted proteins | sample 5559141 | NCBI WGS metagenome assembly JAABUK01 (sample SAMN10711869, study PRJNA513367) | rock metagenome | isolation source: Antarctica rocks | place: Antarctica: Victoria Land, Pudding Butte nord | collected 2016-01-03
CGGGGCCCGATGGCGCGTGCGTCGAGTCGAGCGGATGGCGTCGCTCTGCTGCCTGGCCTACGGGAACCAGTGGGATGCCTATTGGAAGAAGGCCGCGGCCTGATTACCAGAATCCATTACCGCACCCGCCGGGGTTATTCAGAGCAAGGCCCGCGCCGATCGAAGCCACTCCCGGCGCCGAACGAGCCAATCGCGCGGCGCGGAGCAAAGCCAATCGCGGGGCTCCGATCGAAGCCAATCGCGAGACGCGGAACAAAGCCAATCGCGAGACGCGGAACAAAGCCAATCGCGGGGCTCCGATCGAAGCCAATCGCGAGGCGCGGAACAAAGCCAATCGCGGGGCTCCGATCGAAGCCAATCGCGAGGCGCGGAACGAAGCCACCTGCCCGGCGCGGAATGAAGCCATTCTCACGGCGCGGGACGAAGCCATTCTCACGGCGCGGAACAAAGCCATCGGCCCTGCGCGGATCAAAGCCATCCCCGAGGCGCGGGACGAAGCCATTCCCGAGGCGCGGCGGTCGAGCAACGCCGGGTGGGGGTTTGATAAGCTAAGATCCCTGCGCGGCCGAACATCATCCGTCCTCCATCCGCGGAGCCTCGATTCCATGATTCAGCCGCCCGTCCCTTCCGTCGAGTCCCGGGACCGGGATCGGCCCGATCCCGGGGGAGGCGACCCCTGCGACGGCGTCTTCTGGTTCGGCAACGCCGACTGGTGGTATCACAACCGGGGCCATTCCCCGGTCCGGATGGCCACGCGGGTGGCTCGGCGGATCCCGACCATCTGGTTCAACAGCATCGGGATGCGGATGCCCGTCCCGGGCCGGACCGAGATCGCCTGGAGCCGATACGCCCGCAAGCTCAGGAGCCTGACCAGGGGACTGAAGCGCGACCCGGCCACCGGGATGTGGATCTACTCGCCGCTGTTCATCCCCAAATACAGCCCGGGGATGATGGACCTCAACGGCCGGATCATCGCCGCCCAGGTCCGGATGCTCTGCCGCCGGTTCGGGATCCGCCGCCCCTCGGCGTGCGTCGCCCTGCCGACGTGGGTCACGACCGTCGAGCGGCTCCGATGGGTGTCGCTGGTCTTCGACCGGTGCGACGACTTCAGCACCCTGCCCGAGTCGGAGGGGACGGGGGTGGCCGCGATGGAGCGCCGCCTGATGGACCTGGCCGACCACGTCTCCTTCGTGAATCCCGACCTTTACGAACGCGAGAAGGACACGGTCGCCGACGCCCAGCTCCTCGGGCACGGGGTCGACGTCGAGCAGGCCGCCCGGGCCCGGCCGATCGGGGCCCCGAGGCCGGAGGCCCCCGAGGCGATCCGCGGTCTCACCCGGCCGATCGTCGGGTTCACCGGCGGGATGGACGATTACCGGATGGACAAGGAGCTGATGATCCAGGTCGCCCGCCGGATCGCCCCGGGGACCCTGGTCCTCATCGGCCCGGCTCAGATGGACCTGTCGACCATCCTGACCGAGCCCAACGTCCGCCACATCGGCCAGCTCTTGCCCGAGCAGCTCCCCTCCTACGCGGCCCACTTCGACGTCGGGATCATCCCGTTCCTCCGGAACGATTTCAACCGGTCGTGCAACCCGATCAAGCTGAAGGAATATCTCGCCCTGGGCTTCCCCGTCGTGGCGACCGAGCTGCCCGCTTACCGGCCGTTCGCGGGGCTGGTGGCCACTGCCGAGACCCACGACGAGTTCCTCGGCGAGCTCGACAAGGCCCTGGAAGACCGCGACGACGACCGGGCCCGTCGGCGTCGGGAGGCGGTCTCCGGGGACGATTGGGACCGGATCGCCGATCGGATGGCCCGGATGCTCCGATGCCCCCCCTGACCGGTCGGGATCGTTGCGACCCTTTTGGCAGATTCATTGGGCTTGACCCGGCATTCCGGCCGATCCCCTAGGTGTGACGAGATCCCGACGACCGCGACAGGCGGCTCGGACCACGCTCAGGATGAGAACGACCGACGGCGGCCGGCTCGATTTACGGGCGCCGTCCAACCAAGGAGGGTTGGAACCGATGTTGTCCTCCCGCACGGGATTGCCACGACGGCCGGTCGGCCGGCGGTGGCCCATCCGGGCCGGCCTGGCCGTCCTGGGCCTGGTCGCGTCGACCGGCTGCCAGGTGGAATACGCGGGCATGACGCTGCCCTCAGGCAAGTACTTCCAGGACGACGTCCAGTACTTCGCCCCCGGCCCCGAATTCCCGTACGCCAACACCCAGGCCGCCACCCAGCGGGCCCGGATGCAGGCGGCGGGGATGGCGACCCCCCCCGCCCCCGGCGCGGCGTTCAACCCCGCCGGCGTTGTGGGCGGAGGACCCGCCGGGATGCCGGCCGGGCCGGGTATGGGCGGCCGGGGGATCCCCCGACCCGTCTCCGCCCCCGAGGCCGAGAACTCCATGCCCGGTGGCCCCAGCGCCCCGAATCCCGCCGTCCCCGGCCCTGGTGCCGGAGCCCCCGGCGGCGCGGCCCCCGGTGCCGGAGCCCCCGGCGGGGCGGCTCCCGGCGGCGCCATCCCCGCGCCACCCCAGTAATTCGACGTCGCCCGACGCCGAGACCGGAACCCGGACGACCCCGGATCGGCCACGATCCGGGGTCGTCCGCGCGCCGGCCGGTTGGCCCGCCGAGGGACGGGCCCGTCAGCCCAGGCTCCGGGGCCCGGGGTGGCCGGTCTCGTCGGCGAAAGCGTCGTCCTTCGGGGTGTAGCCGATCGTGTCGAAGGAGTCGAGGAGGTCCCAGCGGGTCCCGTGGTTCCGCGACATCCCGTTGACCACGACGAACGACCGGTCGCCGAGGTCGGCCTCGACGGCCCGGCCGAACAGGCGGACCATGTCGCCGTCGGAGAGCCAGAGTTCCTTGTTCCACTCGTCGGGGAGCGTCTCGGGCCGGTTCGGGCCGGGCTGGACCCAGCCCAGGCGGAGGGCGACGAAGGTCAGGTCGAAGACGCCCGAGAGGGTCTTGCCCAGCCGCTCGGCCATCAGCTTGGCCGCCCCGTAGGGGTTGCCGGGCCGGGGGGGGAGGTCGACCGAGATCGCGATGTCGCCCAGCTCGCGATAGCCGCCCATGGCGTGGTTCGAGCTGGCGAAGACAATCCGCTCCACGCCCGCCAGCGACGCCGCGAGGAAGACGTTGGCGACCGCGTCCAGGTTCGGCCTGACCAGCTCCTCCCAGCTCGACGTCTCCCGGGGCGTGGCCGCGAGGTGGATCACCGTGTCGACCCCGTGGAACAGCGCCATCCACCCCTCGTCCAGCTCCGAAAGGTCGGCGATGGTCACGTCGGGGTCGTCCGGCCCGGGCTCGACGTCGATCAGGACCAGGTCGTAGACGTCCTCCCAGGCGGCCACCAGCTTCCGGCCGATGTTGCCGTTGGCGCCGGTGATCAGGACCGTCCTCGGCCCGTCGCCGATCTCGTCCTCGTCCTCGTCCAGCTCAGGGTCATCCCCGTCCTCATCGTCGAGGATGGGGAGGCCGTCGGTCGTTCGCTTGTCGACCTCTTGGTCCCGGTCGGGCATCGCGGGGTCCTCTCTCCAATTCGGGCGGTTGGGCCTGGGAACCGCCAGGGGCCGGGATCCGGCCGGGTCGCGGGGACGCGGGCCGGGCCTCCCGAGGCTTCGAACCATAACCGCTGCGCCCCCTCCGGGCAAGCGATTGCCCTTGTCCCCGATCCTAACAATCAGGGAGGACACGAACGCCCTTCAACCGAGGCGGATCCGATGACCGATGCCAGCCGGAGCGTGACGATCCCCATCGAGGGGATGACCTGCGACCATTGCGTCGGGACGGTCCGCCGGGCCCTGGAAGGGGTGGACGGGGTCGGTTCGGCCGTCGTCGACCTGGCGGGCGGGCGGGCCGAGATCACCGCCCGCTCCGGCAACCTCGACCGATCCCGGCTCAAGCAGGCCGTCGAGGCCGCCGGCTACCGCGTCCCCGACGGCGGCCCGGAGGACCCGCCCGCGTTGATCTCGATCGGCCCGATGGCCCCGGCGCGCGTCGAGGCCCCTCCCCGCCCCGAGCCGGAGGAATGGAACCTGGCGATCGGCGGGATGCACTGCGCCAGCTGCGTGGCCCGGGTCGAGGGGGCCCTGATCGGGATCCCGGGCGTCGAGGAGGCCCGGGTCAACCTGGCCACCGAACGCGCGGGGATCCGGGTCGACCCGTCCCGGGTCACCGATCGGGCGATCGCCGAGGCCGTCGCCCGCTCGGGGTACACGGCCCGTCGGGCGGAGTTGCTGCCGGGCGAGGGGGCCGACTCGCTCCGCCGCGAGCGGGCCGCGGCCCTGGCCTACTGGCGGGACCGGCTGGTCGTGGGCGTCGCCCTGACGGTCCCGCTGGTCGTCCTGGGCTATGCCCCCCTGCTCTCCTCCCGGGCGGCCGGGCACGCGGCCGGGATCGGCTGGGCGATGTTCGGCCTGGCGGCCGTGCTCCAGACGTACCTGGGCGGGCCTTACCTGCGGGGGGCCTGGGAGCGGCTCCGCCGGGGATCCTCCAACATGGACACGCTGATCGCGCTGGGGACCTCCACCGCGTTCGGCTATAGCCTGGCCCGGCTGGCGTCGGGCCATGCCCACGACGCCCACTCGTTCATGGATGCGGGGATCATCCTCACCCTGATCACGCTGGGCAAGTACCTGGAGGCCCGGTCGAAGGGCTCGGCGGGCGCGGCGATCGAGCGGCTCCTGGACCTGTCGCCGAAGACGGCCCGGGTGCTCCGGGGCGGCCGGGAAGTCGAGGTGGCGCTGGCCGAGGTCCGGGCCGGCGAGGTCGTCCGGGTCCGGCCCGGCGAGGCGATCCCGGTCGACGGCCGGGTGGTCGAGGGCGAGTCGAGCGTCGACGAGTCGATGCTCACCGGAGAGTCCGGCCCGGTCACCAGGCGGCCGGGCGACCGGGTCGCCGGCGCGACCCGGGTGGTCGACGGCTCGCTCCTGGTCGAATCAGGCCGGATCGGCCGCGAGAGCGCCCTGGAGGGGATTGTCCGCCTCGTCCGAGAGGCGCAGAGCTCCAAGGCCGGGGTCCAGCGCCTGGCGGACGCGATCTCCGCGCGGTTCGTCCCGGCGGTCCTCGGGGTGGCGGCCCTGACGCTCGTCGCCTGGGGCTGGCTCGGGCTCGACTGGGGCCGGGGGGTCTTGAACGCGGCGGCCGTGCTGATCATCGCCTGCCCGTGTGCCCTCGGCCTGGCCACGCCGATGGCGGTCGCCGTGGCCACCGGCCGGGGCGCCCGCGCCGGGATCCTGGTCCGCGAGGCGTCGGCCTTCGAGCGGATGGACGACATCACCTCGGTCGTCTTCGACAAGACCGGGACGGTGACGGAAGGCCGGCCGGCCGTCGTCGACGCCCTTGCCGTCGAGGGGTTCGACCCCGACCGCCTGTTCCGGCTGGCGGCCGGGGCCGAGTCGGGCAGCGAGCACCCCCTGGCCCGGGCCCTGGCCGACCGCCGGGGCCCCGAGCGGGTCGAAGGCTTCCGGGCCGTCCGGGGCGGCGGCGTCTCGGCCCTCGTCGACGGCGTCGCGGTGCTGGTCGGGTCGGGCCCCTTCCTGGCCGGGTCGGGCGTCGACCTCGCCCCGCTCGAATCGGCGGCGGGGGCCTGGGAGGCCCGGGCGTTGACCGTCCTCCGGGTGGCCGTCGACGGCCGACCGGCGGGGGCGATCGCGCTGGAAGACTCCGTCAAACCCCACGCCCGGGAGGCGATCGGGCAGATCCGGGCCCTCGGGGCCGAGTGCTACCTCCTGACCGGCGACCGGCCCGCCTCGGCCCGATCGATCGCCGACCGGGTCGGGATCGCGGCCGACCGCGTGTTCGCGTCGGTCCTGCCCGAGGGCAAGGCGGCGAAGCTGGCCGAGCTGAAGGCGAAGGGCGGGCGGGTCGCCATGGTCGGCGATGGCCTGAACGACGCCCCCGCGCTGGCCGCCGCCGACGTCGGGATCGCGCTCGGGACCGGGACCGACCTGGCCAAGGCGGTCGCCGACGTGGTGATCGCCACCGACGACCTCCTCGCCGTCCCCAGGGCCCTCCGCCTGGGCCGGGCCACGCTCCGGGCGATCCGCCAGAACCTGTTCTGGGCCTTCGCCTACAACACCGTCGGGATCCCGCTGGCGGCGCTCGGCCTGTTCGGCGAGTACGGGCCGATGATCGCCGCGGTCGCCATGTCGCTCAGCTCGGTGACCGTGGTCGCCCGGTCGGGCCTGCTGGCCCGGATCGACCTGGAGCCGCGCTGAATGTCACCAGAACTTCCAGCTCCCCGTGCTCAGGACATAGATCCCCAGGCCGAGGTTGGCGACCGCGTGGCTGACGAAGCAGGCCGAGACGCTCCGGGTCCGGTGGAGCAACCCGGCCCAGAGGCCGCCGGTCAGGAGCGCGGGGAGCCACTCGGCCGGGTGCTCGAAGGCGAACAGGGCGGCCGTGATCGCCGCGGCGACCGGCGTCACCCGGCCGATCGGGACCCTGTCGAAATGATCGGGGTCGATCACGTATCGGACCACGAACGACCGCCAGAATAGCTCCTCGAACAGCGGGACGACCAGCACCAGCCCCGCCAGCCGGACCGCCAGGAACCCGGCCCTCGCGGCCGTCGACAGGACGTTCGGGTTGAACGCCGCCCTCGTGCCAATGCCCCCGTAGACCGGATAGAGGCCGTCCAGCCCGACCCAGAGCGCGGTCACCAGCAGGCCCACCCCGGCCCCCAGCCCGATCGACCGGGCGTCCCGGCCGGGCCCGAGGTCGCGCCAGGTCGACCGGCAGGCCCAGCAGACGGCCGCGACCGCCGCGATCTTCATCGCGTAACAGGCCGGATAATAGACGGGGTGCGGCCCCTGATCGGCCTTCGGCAGCCAATCCTCGGCCGAGGTCAGGACCAGGAACGTCGCCATGGGCGCGACGTAGGGCAGCCAGGGGCGGGAGGTCGGGGGGGCGTGGTCCATCGGGGGCCTCGATAGTTCAATGTATCCAGATTTTAAATTTCAGATCATAGCCACTGTTAATTTAATGTGCTAAATCTCTCGTGTTTATCATGAGCATTAATATGATATTCAAGACTCCCGGCCGGCGGCCGATCATGGCGCGCATGATCTCGACGGTGAACGTCCTCCCCCGGTCCCGGAGCATCTCCGAAGCCACCCGGAAGAACAGGGCCTCGGTGTCGAACATCAGGCCGTCCAGGTCGAAGACCACGGCGCGGATCGGTGGGAGATGGATCATAAGTGAATACTTCGGCGGGACCAGCCCGGCCCGCCGGGCGATCGGTTCAGACCCCGGCCGGCCGACGCCCCCGGACGCTGTCGGGGAACAGCGATCGCTGGTCGAGCGTCCCGTCGACGGCGAAGGGGATCGGCTCGAAGTCGGATTCGAACATCAGGTTCGGGTCGGCCTCGACCTCCCCGGCGAGCGGGGGAGTCACCCAGAGGTGGGCCACTTCCAGGGTGTTGGGGATCAGGACCATCCGGGCCTCGGCCGGGTCGACCCGCCAGCAGGTGTCCAGCGAGGCGGCGATCACGTCGCGGTCGGTGGGGAGGCTCAACGGGACCCGGGCCCGGGTGAGGAAGTTGGAGGTCATGCAGTTGACCCGCATCGGCACCGGGTCGATCGCGCGGACGAGCCGGTCGGTGGTCAGGTCGGCCAGGCCGATCCCGGTGGCGTTGCCGTGGGTCTCGGCCGAGAGGTCGAGGACCGCCAGCCGGGTGACCACCGGTCGGGGGAGGTCGGGCATGGTCTCGACCCTCTGGCGGCCGATCACGTTGGGGTCGAGCCCGGTCCCGCTGTAGTTCTTGCCCAACTCGCCGACGATCAGGACGTCGATCCGGTCGAACGGGAGCCGGGCCATCAGGGTCCGGGCCTCGTCCAGGAGCCGGGGCTCGACGTCGAGCAGCTCCTCGGGCTCGACGCCGACGACCCGGGCGGTCCGCTCCTCGGCGTTCTCCAGGAGCGCGACCCCGAGCGCGACGGGGACCTTCCCCAGGAGCGCGGCGCCGACCTCGGGGAGCAGCGTCCGGAGCCCCGGCAGGCCGAGCTTGTGGACCTGCTCGGCCCCCCGTTGCTTCCCCAGGCCGATCGTGAGCATCTTGAGCAGCCCGCTCTCATAGCGGCCGGTGAACGAGGTGTGCGGCTTGATCCGGTTGAGCAGGACGATCCCGTCGGCCCCGAGGGCGTTCCGGTCGAAGTGGATCGGCAGGCCGAAGCTGTTGGTCCCCAGGATCGCGGTCTCCATCTCCGACCGGATCGGGCAGCCGACCGCCGCCTCGGTGACGCCGGACGAGGCCAGGAGCGCCCTCTGCCCCTCGGCCGTCCCGCCCCCGTGGCTCCCCATCGCCGCGACCACGAACGGCCGGAACCCCATCTCCTGGAGGGCCTCGACGGCCGCCCGGGCGATCCCGGCGATCCCGGCGATCCCCCGCGAGCCGACCGTCAGCGCGACCGACCCGCCCGGCTTCACCCGCGACCCGATCCGGCTCGATCGGATCGCCCCGGCCACGGCCCCGGGGACGTCGGCGACCTCGGGCTGGCGGTGGACCTGGCGGACCCGGGCGATCGGCGGCATGCTCATCCGTGGGAACTCGCGAGGGTGCCTCGTGCGGGCCGATCGGCATGGATCCGGGAACGTAACAGCCCGTCGGGCACCGGGTCAACCCGACTCGTCGGAGATCCGACGGGAAAGATCGCACCTGCTGGCCTGTGGCGGTCATCCCTCGTCGGGACTTTTGCCTTGCGACCCGAACTCGGGTCGGCAACGATGCGATCTGGCGAACGACCGATGCGACTCGACGAGGTGGCGGGAAGATGACGATCGGTCAGGACGACGGCCCCTTCGAGACGGCGGTGACGGTCCCCGAGACCCGGGGGGCGTCCGGATCCGGATCCGATCGCGAGGCAGATCGGTCGGCCTTCGAGCAGGCCGGGGGCACTCGTCTCGGCGACTATGAATTGCTGGGCGAGCTGGCGCGGGGTGGGATGGGGATCGTGTATCTCGCCCGACAGCGGAGCCTCAACCGGCAGGTCGCGCTGAAGATGATCCTGGCAGGGGCATCGGCCTCGGGGTCCGACCTCCGGCGATTCCAACTGGAGGCCGAGGCCGCCGCCGGGCTCGATCACCCGAACATCGTGCCGATCTATGAGATCGGCTTCGACGGCGGTCGGCCCTTTTTCAGCATGAAACTGGTCGAGGGGGGGAGCCTGACCCGGGCGATCCCCGGGCTGGAGGGCGACCCGCAAGCCGCCTCGGGCCTGTTGGCGAAGGTGGCCAGGGCCGTCCATTACGCCCATCAACGGGGGATCTTGCACCGCGACCTCAAGCCGGCCAACATCCTGATCGACGCCCAGGGTCAACCCTACATCACCGACTTCGGCCTGGCCCGCCGGCTGGGGGGCGATAGCGACCTGACGCACTCCGGCGCCATCCTTGGGACGCCGAGCTATATGGCCCCCGAGCAGGCCGCCGGCCGCCAGGGCGACATCACCACGGCCGCCGACATCTACTCCCTGGGCGCCATCCTCTACGAGGTCCTGACCGGCCGACCTCCGTTCCGGGCCGATTCGCCGATGAAAACCCTCGCCATGGTCCTCGAAGGACTCCCCGACCGCCCGAGGGCCATCAATCCCAGGGTCGCGCCGGCGATGGAGGCGATCTGCCTGAAGTGTCTCGAAAAAGACCCGCGCGACCGATACCCCTCGGCCGAGGCGCTGGCCGAAGACCTCGAGGCCTTCATGCACGGCGAGCCGGTCCTGGCCGAATCCCGATCGACCAGCCGGCTGTTCCGCCTCCTGCTGCGGGATAGCCGGCACGTCGAGGTCATGGCCCGATGGGGGCGGGTGTGGGTCTGGCATTCGGGATTATTCCTCGCGATCTTCCTGGTGACGGAATGCCTGCTCGTTTCCCAGGTCCGGGCCCTCGGCCCCTACCTCGCCCTCTGGTCGGTCGGGCTGGCGGGCCTGAGCGGCGTGATCTGGTACCACCGGATTCGGGGCGGACTGCGGCTCATGCCGATCGAGCGACAGATTGGCCAGATCCACGTGCTATTCTGCCTCGGATTTGCCCTGACAGCACTGATTAATCAGATGATGGGAGGGGACGTCCTCGAACTCCTGCCGATGTTCATGGTCCAGTGGGGGCTGCTCCTCGGATGCATGGCGACGATCCTGGGCGGGACATTCAACGTCCTGGCGATCGTCTGCGCGGCGCTTTCGGTCGTGATGGCGCTCACGCCGGTCATCGGCGCCGCGGCCTTCGGCCTCGCCATCCCGGGGGCATTGCTGATGATAGGGCTTCGGTACGCCCGGCCGCGGTGCGCGACGACCGCGGTCCCCTGTCCGACATTGGACGACCGGGCAGGCCCATCCGCAAATCGGTAAGGCCGATGGCGGCGTGGATCCGGCGCGAGCGGTCCCATTCGCGAACCGAATGTCAAGTCCGACGATCGGGAGCGACCGAGGGTTGATGGATCAGGGAAGGATCGGGGACGGGCGGGACGTCGGGGAGGGCCAGGGGTGCTTCGGGAGGGGATCCGGTCGGCCCGGCTTCCGGTCCTGGCAGGATCTCGGCGAGGGGCCCGGCTTCCGCCCTGGGGTCCTTGCGGTGGAGGTCGTCGGGCGGGAGCGGGACGTCCTCGGACACCAGGACCGGCGGGCCGACGGGCAGGCCGGCCCTCATCCGGGCCTTGACGTAGCGGTGGAGCAGCCAGGCACCCAGGATCAGGGCGATGGCGGGCGTGAGGTAGTGCTTCGCCTCCTGGAACCCCTCCTCGACCTTGCTCGCGAATGCGTACCCGAGCCCGAACATCAGGAGGGTGCTGAACGTCGCGGCGCAGAGGTCGGTCAGGAACAGTTTCAGGGCCGGCAGCCGGAGGATCCCCGCGGTCAGGTAGGCGGCCGTCCGGAACCCGACGGCGAACCGGCCCAGGATCAGGATCTTGACCCCGTGGCGGTGGAAATACCCCTTGATCTGGGCCTCCCGGGCCCGGGTGAGGAATTTCCGGGTCAGGGGGAGGCTGAGGACCTTCTCGCCGTAGAAGAATCCCAGGGCGTAGACGATGAAGTCGCCGACCAGGACCCCGGCGAAGCACGACCCCAGCGCGGGGATCCATTGCATGGTCCCCTTCCGGGTGAGGACCGCCGCGACGATGATCGGCATCTCCTCGGGGACGGGCAGGCCCAGGCCGCCCAGGACCAGGACCAGGAAGATCCCGAAGTAGCCGAAGTGTAGGATCAGGTCATCCGCCAAGCCCGGCTCCCGTCGAGGCCCCGCAACGGCCGGGCCCCCGGGCCGCCCTCGGGCGGCGGGCCGATCGCCGGTCTCCCTGTTCTGGTAGCATAAAAGGGGCCGGGCCGTCAAAACCGGAGTCGCCCGCCGGACCCTCGGGATTGACCCGGGGATCGCGCCGGGGCGATAATCCGGGACCAACCGCCTCGGCGCGGCGACGTCGGGTCGCGACCGGACGGCCGGGGGCCGGGGGACAGGGGTCGGTGTTCACGCTCGAAGAAAACGCCGGGGTCCCCGCCAGGGCCCGGGGTGCGATCGTGGCGGTGGGGAACTTCGACGGGGTCCATCGCGGCCATTCGCACCTGATGGCCCGACTCCGGGCCCGGGCCGACGCCGCACGGGCGCCCGCCGTGGCCCTCACCTTCGACCCGCCCCCCGTCGCCCTCCTCCGGCCCGACTCGGTCCCGGTCCCGCTGACCTGGATCGATCGGCGGGTCGCGCTGATGGAGGCCGCCGGGGCGTCCGAGGTCGGCGTCTTCCGGACCGGCCCCTGGCTGCTCGGCCTGACCGCCCGCGAGTTCTTCGAGCGCGTGATCCTCGGCCAGTTCGGGGCGAGGGGGATGGTGGAAGGGCCGACCTTCGGGTTCGGCCGGGACCGGGGCGGCGACGCCCGGCTCCTCGGGTCGTGGTGCTCCCAGGCCGGGCTCGACTTCGAGATCGTGTCTCCCACGGAGGACGGCGGCCGGATCGTCTCCTCATCAAGGATCCGCCGGGCCCTGGACGAGGGCGAGGCCGACGAGGCCGCCCGACTCCTGGGACGGCCGCACCGGATCCGGGGCGTCATCACCCACGGCGCGGGCCGGGGGGCCGGGATCGGCGTCCCCACGGCCAACCTCGACGGGATCGATACCATCATCCCCGCAGACGGCGTCTATGCCGTCCGGGCGTTCCTCGACGGCCAGGGCCCGCCCCTGCCGTCCGCCTGCAACATCGGCCCCAACCCGACCTTCGGCGAGCAGGTCCGCAAGGTCGAGGCCCACCTGATCGACTTCCGGGGCGACATCTACGGCCGGTCCATCGAGCTGGACATCCTCCGCCGCCTCCGCCCGACCCGACCATTCGCCGGCCTCGACGACCTCCTGGCCCAGATCCGGGCCGACGTCGACCAGGCCCGAGAGGCCTGCCATCGGGCGGAGACGGCCCGATGAGTGGGTGTCACGATCGGCCCGATGGCCGTCCGCCCCGCCCCCTTTCGGGCCGCCGCTTCACGGGGTGGTCGCCCAGGAAGGCCGCGACTTGATCCACGCGATCGCCTGGCGATAGATGGCCGGCGGGGCGTTCCGATGCCCGCCGGGGAAGCTGAGGAAGAGCGTCTGCCAGCCCAGTCGCTCCAGGGTCCGCGCGTTGGCCTGGGAGATCCCGTAGAAATCGGGGTCAGTCGGGCTGGCCAGGAAGACCGCCACCCGCCGCGAGCCGGCGAAGTCCGACGCGGAGGGGATGGTCAGGAAGCCGGGCGTCGGGGCGTCGCGGAAGAGCTGGGAGGGGACCCTCCCCGAGTTGATGATGATCCCGGCGGCATATCCCGGATAGCGCAGGTTCATGAATTCGGCGAAGTTCGCCCCGCCCGACATCCCCGTGAGGAGGATCCGCCCGCGGTCGATCGGGAGGACGCCCGAAAGGGCGTCGACCTGGGCCTTGACCCGGCCGGCGACCGACTCGCTGCTGGCGAGCCCCCCGTGGAGGACCGCGTTGGCGTAGTTTCGGGAGGCATAGACGATCCATTTGGCCTCCCGGCCCTGGGTCCGCCAGACCTCGAACGGGACTTCCGGGTCGCCGTTGTAGCCGAAGGCGACCACCAGCGGATAGTTCCGGCCCGGTACGAGGCCCGAGGGCAGGAAGATCGCCCCGTCGCGCGTCGGGATCGTCTGGCCGGCGGTCGACCGGGCCGCGAACGAGTCGGCGAGCGCCTGCTGGATCGCCCCCGTCGGGATCGCCGGGGCCGGGCCCAGGGCATGCACGACCGCCGTGGCCGGGACGACGGCCTGCCCGCCATGCATGAGCTCCCGCGATTCCAACCGCTCCAACCCGCCGACGGCCGGTCGACACTCTCGGGAAGCTCGCCGGCCCGGCGTCTCGGGTCTTCGCACTTGCCGGACCAATCCGCGCTGCTCGGAGATCAACTCTCACCCCGTTCTTGAACGAGACCCCTGGGGATCGAAAGGAATCTGAGAAGTTTCCATCCTACAAGTCCGCACGCCGGTCGCAAGGGCCCGGGGGGAGAGGGGCGTTAAGTGGAATTGAGCGAGTAGGTATTTTGAGCAGTCAATGACGAACAGAGAAACAATGGGAATTCCAGTTTCGGGTCCTGGCCTGCGCTCCAGAAGCTGGACCAGTCTTGATGGGAATCGTACAACTGACAGAGAGCCAGGGGGCGATTCATGCGAAAACGACCTACGACTGACCAGATTGCCAAAACCTTCCGTGGGTTCCAAACCGATCTCGACTCCGGGTTGAACATCAACCAGGCCCGCCGCAAGGCCGGCGTCGGCATCACCTCCTACGACCGCTGGAAAGCCCTCCAGGAGAACCCGATATCGAATGAACAAGTCCGCGTATCAGAACTCGAAGCCGATAATGGCCGCCTCAAGCACCTCTCGCCGAACTCGCACTCGACATTCGCATGCTCAAGGAGGCTTTGAAAAAAAGCCATGACTTCCGCCCGCCGTCGTCTTATCGCCACCGAATTGCGCGTTGACGTTAAACACTCGCAGCGTCGCGTCTCTCGGGCGTCGGGCCTAGCACGGTCCAACCTCCGCTACTTTTGATCGATAAATCCAATCGTAAATGCCTGGCGTTGGATGCGCGTTCAGGCCTGCCCGCCCAGGAGATCCGGGTAATCCTGGCCGAGGTGGCGGCGAAGCGTGGAGGCCCGCCGCATCGGGTCCGCGGCGACAAGGGCCCGGAGTTCGCTGCCGATGTGGTCCGGTCGTGGCTGGAGGCGTCCGGCTCGGGTGCGTTGTACGTCGCTCCGGCGAGCCCCTGGCAGAACGGCCAAGCGGAGTCGTTTCCTGGCAAGCTCCGCGACGAGTTCCCGGATCGCGAGGAGTTCGAAAGCCAACCGCAGGCCCAGGCGATGGGCGTGCTCCGGAAGGAGGAGTACAATACCGAGCGTCCGCAAAGCGCCCTGGGCATCAAGACCCCGGCCGAATCTGCGTCCAGATGCCAGAGGTACGTGCCTATCGAAGAGACTCCGACCGAGCTACCCGATGAATAACCGCACCCCTGATCCCCATCATGCCTGGACCAAGAGATGGGGAGCAGGCCAGATGCCGGCGTGGCGTAATGGCAGACGCAGAGGACTTAAAATCCTCCGAGGGGTAACCCTCATGTGGGTTCGACTCCCACCGCCGGCATTATGAAATCCCTGGTAAATTAGGCTCTCCCGCGGAATCTGTCGAAGTGGGAGCGGCCTTTGAGGGAAGGAAGCGCATCCTGGGGCACTCCTCGGACAGGATGGAGTTACCACGCTTCATCAATACCGGAAGTGCCCCAGGATGCGCCTCCAGACGATCCTCAATCGCGTCGAGAAGTTCAAGTCGTTCGTCTACTCCGATGCTCACCTCGAAAAGCAGCCCGGCGGACCGGCCCTGATCGTCCAGAGGCTGCCCCGCACGAACAGCCTGCCCTACCGCTCCGGGTGACTCCTGCGTGGTCGCCCCTACGACCACCTCAAGGCACGGCGTCTCGAGTTCGTCCCCCTGTGGGGCATCCTGGTGTTCCTCGCCTACCGGATGCGCCGCGTGGATTGCCTTCGGTGCGGCATGACCGTGGAGATGGTGCCCTGGGGTGACGGCAAGGATCGAGTGACGACCACCTATCGCTGGTTCCTGGCGGGCTGGGCCAGGCGGCTGAGCTGGGGCGAGGTCGGGGCGTCGATGTCGCTGGGCCGGAGGTGGGCCGTCAGCAGCTCGTCGCCGCGGAAGACGTCCAGTGGCAGGGAGCAATGATGATCATAGTATCCGCGGAAGAGACGGCGTCCCTGCCGGCCGTGGATCCGGTCGTCGGTGGCGTCGAGGTCGAGGATCGGGGACTCCGGCGGCCCGCGATGGGCGGCGATGAATTGGCCGACCAGGACGTCGGTGATCCGAATCGGCAACTTGCGGTCGACGCGATTCTCCGGCCGGCAGGGGGTCGGGGGCGAGGCCATGGGCATCTGCGGGTCGGGGACCTTGCCGGCGGCGAGTTGGAGGGCGGGGTCGCGGCGGGGCGTCTGATGGTCGTTGAGGTCTTCATAACCCAGGGCGATGGCGGTGATCCGCCGGGCGAGCATCGCCCTCCGATCGTGGACGACGATCGGCAACCATCGCGAAACGGGGATGGCGAGGTCAAGTGCCGTGAGGAGGCCGGGCGCCTCGCCGAGTTCGCGGAGCAGGAGGGCGCCGGCGTCGGTGGAGAGCCGTCCGCGGTAGAACTGGGCGACGACGGCCTTGGACTCGATCCCGGAGAAGTGGAGGGGTTCGGCGTTATCCCCTGTCAGAGCGGTGGCCTTGCTGTTCAAGGCTCGGGGCATGTTGCTAACCCAAAGCCTGCAAGGAGTAAGGACATCGCGCAGATCATCGGCCGAAACGCGGATGAAATATCCGGGCCAAGCCGTGCCGTCGACCGAACTGGTGCTCGGCCTACGGGTTGTGAAAGGCCTCATCGACGACGCGATCAGGTTCCCGGCGAGGTCCGCCGCCGGCGCGCGGTCGGCGGTCCGGTCGAGGACCGGGAGGTGGGCGAGGCCGGTGGATGGGGACAGAGGTGCGGAGCCAGCATGGCGGCGGGCTCGATGGCGGAATCGCAGCGCCTGGGACCGGCCGCGGGCGGCAGCCGGCGGCCGGCCGCGGATTATCTCGACAAAAGAGGCCTGGAATCGGCCCCGAAAGATTGGCTTGATGATCGCCTCGACGACACGAGCGATTGGGTTCGGACGCCGGAAACGGGACGGGCGCGGGCCCCAACGGTATAATCAACTTTAGTAAGATCGGGCGCCCACTGAGGACGCACCGGCGATCGAGGGCGGACGACGCTCAATCGGCGACGTGAAGAACTTCAAAGGTGGATCGGGCGGATTCATGCAAAACGGCCCCAGTTGTCCCTTGCGGTTCGGCCTGCGATTCGACGATTTGTACCGACGAGACGGCCTGCTCCGGTTGGATAACGCCTTCCTGGACCAGTTGTTCGAACGTTCTCAGGGGCTCCATGCCCGGCTTGAGGAGGCGCGACGGGACCCGTCGGCCTTGTCCTCGAAGCGGGAGTCGGAGCTGATCGTCGAGCTTGCCCCCTATCTGGAAGATTTCATCGGCCAGCTCTTCGGGATCGAGGCGGAATTGCGAGCCTTGCAGGGCCGCCATTCGGACCTCGCGCCCCTCCACGCCGTGAAGCGCAAGTTCGTCCAGCGGAGGGTCGCCGGAAGGACGCTCGAGCAGGCCCGGGAGATCGATGCGGCGTCGGTGACGGCCGAGCTGGAGGCCTTCACCCTCGCCCCCCTCACCGAGATGAGCTACGCCTCGCATGTCGCCCGATGGCTCGAAGCCGAGGCGGACCACGCGGCGCAGCTCCAACTCGCGGCCGACTACGCGGCGTGGGCGGTCCTGACGCCGGAGGGGCGGGCTAAGCATCGCGACGGTCTCGTCTTCAAGCTCCCGCACAAGATCGACCTGTACCACCTGGTCCCCCACGTCGCCGACGTGGCGCACGGCACCGTCCAGTTCTCGGCCGGTCGCGATCACCTCCGCCATCGGGACGGGTTCCACCTCACCGACCCCGGGACCGACCTGGCGGGCGCGCTCGACCAGGCCGGATACTGCGTCAAGTGCCACCACCAGGGGAAGGATAGCTGCTCCTCGGGCCTCAAGGACAAGTCGGGGGCGTTCAAGCTGAGTCCCTTCGGGGTCCCGCTGGCGGGCTGCCCGCTCGAGGAGAAGATCTCCGAGATGAACGAGGTCAAGGGCCAGGGCAACCCGATCGGCGCCCTGGCCATCGTCACGGTCGACAACCCGATGGCGGCGGCGACCGGGCACCGGATCTGCAACGACTGCATGAAGTCGTGCATCTACCAGAAACAGGACCCGGTCGACATCCCTCAGGCCGAGACCCGGACCCTCAAGGACGTCCTGGAGCTCCCGTGGGGGTTCGAGATTTATAGCCTCCTGACCCGGTGGAATCCGCTCAATTTCGCCCGTTATCACCCTCGGGAGGCGACCGGCCGGAAGGTCCTGATCGTGGGGCTGGGCCCGGCCGGGTTCACGCTGGCCCACCACCTGATGAATGACGGGCATACCGTGGTCGCCGTCGACGGCCTGAAGATCGAACCCCTGCCCGAGCGGCTCTCCGGGGTGGACGCCTTCGGCCATCGCCACCCGTTCAACCCGGTCCGCGACATCTCCGACGTCTCCGAGCGGCTCGACCGCCGCGTGATGGCCGGGTTCGGCGGGGTCGCCGAGTACGGGATCACGGTCCGCTGGAACAAGAACTTCCTCAAGATCATCCGCCTCCTGCTGGAGCGTCGGGCCGAATTCACGATGTTCGGCGGGGTCCGGTTCGGCGGCACGCTCACCGTCGACGACGCCTTCGAGATGGGGTTCGACCACATCGCGCTGTGCATGGGGGCGGGCCGGCCGACGGTCATCCCGATGAAGAACGGCCTGGCCCGGGGGGTCCGCCAGGCGTCCGACTTCCTGATGGCCTTGCAGCTCACCGGCGCGGCGAAGTCGGAATCGCTGGCGAACTTGCAGGTCCGGATGCCGATCGTGGTGATCGGCGGCGGCCTGACCGCCATCGACACGGCGACCGAATCGCTGGCCTATTACGTCGTGCAGGTCGAGAAGTTCCTCTGCCGGTACGATGAGCTGACCCGGGCCCATGGCGAGGGGTACGTCGAACGGAAGTGGGTCGGCGACGAGGCCGAGGTGGCCGGGGAGTTCCTGGCCCACGCCCGGGCCATCCGCGCCGAGCGGGCGGCCGCGACCCGAGAAGGCCGGTCGGCCCGGCTGATCGACCTGCTCAACTCGTGGGGGGGCGTGACGGTGGCCTACCGGCGCCGGCTCATCGACGCCCCGAGCTACACGCTCAACCATGAGGAGATCACCAAGGCGTTCGAGGAGGGGATCCGGTTCGCCGAGCTCCTCGTCCCCGTCGAGGTCGAGGTCGACCCCACCGGCGCCGCCCGGGCCCTGCAATTCCAGACCCACCAGTTCGACGAGGCGACCGGGCGGCCGGCGGCCACGGGCGAGGTGGTCACGCTCCCGGCCCGGACGATCCTGATCGCCGCCGGGACCCAGCCGAACACCGTCCTGGCCCGCGAGGACGAGCAGAACGTCCAGGTCGACGGCCGGTACTTCCAGGCTGTTGACGACGAGGGGACCCCGGTGAAGCCGGAGCGGATCTCCAAGCCGGGGGCGGTCCGGGTCCTGATGTCGATCCGGCCCGACGGGCGGGCCATCAGCTTCTTCGGCGACCTCCACCCGTCGTTCGCCGGCAACGTCGTCAAGGCGATGGGGAGCGCCAAGCAGGGCTTTCCGGTCGTTTCGCGTGCCCTCGCGCGGCTGGAACCGTCCGGGCCCCCCGACTTCGAGCTGGTGGACCGGCTCAACGACGAGCTCCGGACCGTCGTCCACGAGGTCATCCGCCTGACCCCCAATATCGTCGAGGTGGTCGTCCGGGCCCCGATCGCCGCCCGGGCGTTCAGGCCGGGCCAGTTCTACCGGCTCCAGAACTTCGAGGCGATGGCGCTGCGGACGGGCGGGACCGTGCTGGCGATGGAGGCCCTGGCCTTGACCGGCGCGTCGGTCGACCGCGATCGGGGCCTGCTCTCGACGATCGTCCTGGAGATGGGCGGGTCGTCCGACCTCTGCGCCCTGCTCCGGCCGGGCGAGCCGATCAGCCTGATGGGGCCGACGGGGACGCCGACCGAGACGCCCGCCGAGGAGACGGTCCTCCTGATAGGCGGGGGCCTGGGCAATGCGGTCCTGTTCTCGATCGGCCAGAAGCTCCGCGCCGTGGGATCGCGGGTGGTCTACTTCGCCGGCTACAAGAAGATGATCGACCGGTACAAGGTCGAGGAGATCGAGAAGGCGGCGGACGTGGTCACCTGGTGCTCGGACGAGGCCCCCGGGTTCATCCCCGGCCGGGTCCAGGATCGGGCGTTCGTCGGCAACATTGTCGACGCGATGGTCGCCTATGCCCGGGGCGACCTGGGCGACGTCGCCATCCCCCTGGACCAGGCCAACCGCCTGGTCGTGATCGGGTCCGACGGGATGATGCGAGGCGTCCAGCAGGCGAGGCACGGGATCCTCTGGCCCTACCTCGACCCGGACCACCACGCCATCGGCAGCATCAACTCGCCGATGCAGTGCATGATGAAGGAGATCTGCGCCCAGTGCCTCCAGACCCACCGGGACCCGGCCACCGGCGAGGAGACCGTGGTCTTCTCCTGCTTCAACCAGGACCAGCCGCTCGACCACGTCCGGTTCGACAGCCTCCGCGGCCGATTGTCGCAAAACAATGTCCAGGAGAAGCTGACGAAGCTCTGGATCGATGAATGCCTGCTCCGCCTGGATCTCCGGACGCGGCCCGCGATCACGCTGGCCGCGTCGGGCGCCCACGCGTGAGGATGCGTCGTGCGTTCACCCTGGAACGGGCGACCCCGGCCGGGTCGCCCGACGCGAGCAGTCGGGCGAAGGACTCCCGGGTCAGCTCGGCCGGGCGATCCGGGTCGTTGCCCCGTTGTCGAAGGAAGGAGTGAAGCGGAGACCGGCAAGTCCGGCACGGGCGGGCAAGTACCGGTCGGGTTCCGGGGGAGCCTGGTCCCGCGCCGCCAGGACCAGGTTCCATCGGGTGCTCTCGAAGGCATCATGTGCCGGCATGTCGATCATCTAGCTCATCTTCGGCCCGGCGACCTGGAAGGACGTCCTGGTCAGCTGGAAGGTCGGCCGATGCTGCCGGCTTCCGGGACGGGGCGGCTCAAGGCCCTCGGATCGGGGGGAGGTCGCGATTGTGGGGCGGCCCCCGACGATCCCGGCCGTCGGAGGGGCCGGCGAGGTGAGTTCGACCGGGAACACGCCAGGGTCGCCCGATCGGGCCACCGTGGACGTCGGCGTGGGCGTGGTGGTCTTGCCGGCGTCGTCCCAGGCGGCCCGGCCGCCGTAGAGCGTGAACGCCATCCCCGTGACCGACGAGCCGGCCAGGCCCACACGCGACGCCGGCACCTGCAGCCGCGCCCAAGACCCGGCCGCAGGCAACGCCCCCATCGACTGCCGCCCGGCGGTCCCGGCGGCTCCCCAGGCGATGTCGTCGGCGCCCCAGTAGGCGCGGTGCTCCCACGAGCCGTCGTTCCACTGGAGCATCACCTCGGCCGGCGGGTTGGCCGGGTCGAGGTAGACGTAGGCGTAGAGCGAGTCGGCGGCGGCGACGGCCAGCGGGGCCGAGGCGCCGACGAAGTAGATCTGGTGGACGCCCGCGGCGGCGGACGACTGGAGGTCGAGCGATCCGGTGTAGGGTGTCGGGTTGGTGGCGGCCCAGGTCCAGGAGTCGCCGCCGGAGCCGACGAGCGAGGCGCCGGCGGGTGCGGAGTCGTCCACCCAGGCCATGTCGGCCGGGGCCGGGGCCGGGGCCGGGGCCGGGGCCGGGGCCGGCGTGGGGGTCGGGGCCGGCGTGGGTGCCGGCGTCGTGGCGGTGGTCTTGCCGGCGTCGTCCCAGGCGGCCCGGCCGCCGTAGAGCGTGAACGCCATCCCCGTGACCGACGAGCCGGCCAGGCCCACACGCGACGCCGGCACCTGCAGCT
>JAABUK010005028.1_pt1 | contig 21010 bp, 23 predicted proteins | sample 5559141 | NCBI WGS metagenome assembly JAABUK01 (sample SAMN10711869, study PRJNA513367) | rock metagenome | isolation source: Antarctica rocks | place: Antarctica: Victoria Land, Pudding Butte nord | collected 2016-01-03
TAACTGTTGGTCTCCTGTCTATCTTGCTCTTTCGCAGAAGGCTTAAGGGTTTTCCGCTATTCACTGGCTGGATTGCATATCAGGTGTTGCAGAACGTCGCCCTTTTTGTGGTGTCCAGGTTTGGGGGCAGGCACCTCTACACGGTTGTTTACTGGGTCACAGTCGCGTTCACATACGTCTTGTTAATTGGCCTGGTTCTCGAGATCGCTAGCGATATCTTGCGCCCTGTACGCTGGTGGGTTCGCGAGGCCCGCAAAGGTCTATTCATATGTGGTGGCTTGTGCCTCGTTGCTGCCGCCTTGGTCTCTCTCGGAATGAGTCCTCATGAAACCTCGGCTGTGGGTCTGTGGGGAGTTCGCCTGAGCGTGTTTATGGAAATGATGACGTGCGTCATCATCCTGGGCCTCTACTGGATCACTTCTTGGCTAGGCCATCTTCCGAGCCGATACATATTCGCGGTCACCTTTGGTGTGTTTCTGATGGAATACAGCGGTCTTATCAACGATCTCTGTCATTCCGTTTTTGTTCACAGCCAGCATCTCGTCACCATCGATTACGCGGCATCGTTCGTGTATTTGGGTGTCCTCGTTTACTGGGTCATCAGCTTTTGGGTGCCGGAAAAGGAACAGCCGCCACTATCGCCGGAGGCCATTGCAAGGCTAATCTCTCTCCATAAACGGCTCAAGTATGATTTGAAGAATGTAGAGGGTCCCCGCCAATGAGTCTCACAGTCGTCGCTTCGGTGCTGGTGGTGTTGATTCTTGGAGTCGCGTTTGTGCGAACCCGAATCAGGTTGTTGCGGTTGTCACGCCTGGACTGGGAGGATCTCATCGCCCGGATTATGCCGGTCCCTATCGACGAGATCTCGATCATTGCGAATGATTATCTTCACCCGCGAAAAGGTCGGTTGGTCTTCGATACAGAGGATATTTGGGCGAAGATTGGGCGGGCTGAAGGACTCCGAAGGATATACGCAAATGCCGAGATCCTGATCGCTCTCGCTGGTTACGCTCAGCGATGGAACCCGGAGGAGAGTTTGATGGTGGTGGAGATGATGCGTCGTGATGCGCTCGTGTTGAGGCATTCCACACTACGACTATCATTCGGCCTAACAGTGGATTCGGAGAGGTTGGAGGGTCCCTTCAATGTCCAGCAGGTTGCAAGCGCGTATTACCTTATGCGGTCGCGGGTATTGGCTCTCTACGAGACGATCCACGTTGGAAGGTTCCCCCAACTAGCTTCCCTTCTCTGATCTGAACCGATCTCTAATCGGCAGAGCTATTTTTGGGAAGCCTTGCAGCAGACTTAGCCTCTTCCTGTTTCAGGATGGCGAAGGCCTGTTCTACCAACTCGCCCAGCTTCATACGACGCTGCGCGGCGAACCCTTTGATCTCTATATGCAACTCCTCGGGAATCGAGACCTTAAACTGGGTAGTCTTACCATTTCTTCGAAGCGTCCGGCCATCTACACCGGGCACTGGCTGTTTTGGCGATGGCGGCTTCGTAGGCTCCTTCCATATCTCTGGCATGGCGAAGGCCTGTTCTACCAACTCGCCCAGCTTCATACGACGCTGCGCGGCAAACACTTTGATTTCTGTATGCAACGCCTCGGTAATCCAGACCTTAAACTGGCTAGTCTTACCATTTCTTCGAAGCGTCCGGCCATCTACACCGGGCACTGGCTGTTTTAGAGATGGCGGCTTCGTAGGCTCCTTCATCTCTGGCTCCAGCCCAACTGATTTCCCGGCTCTGATCCTAACAGGGTGCTCTCCCTGATTCTCGCCTCGCTGCCCAGCGCAATCGGCTTCACGATAAGCGATCTCCCGGGTCGATTCTGGCCGGTTCCGATTTCAGCTTGATCTTTACCGAACCACAGTACCCTCTCGCTGGCTTCAGGCGCGCTTCCTGACACATCTATGGGGTAACGAATGGTTGGATTGCTTCGCGTGGCTCTACGGGTCTGTGCCGATGGATTCTGAAGGCCTTCTTGTTGCCTGTTCTTAAGCCCTTGCCTTCATCAGGTAGTCTTTGCGGTTGCTTGTTTTTGAGAGTGTTGTGTGGTTGTTTCGCTGTGGTCTTGGATCGTACGATACAAGCCGGTTGCGGTTTTGCAGATTTCCACACCAACCGACTACGAGAGCTCTGTCTATTCGAAAAGCTATCTGAAAAACTACCAGTACCTTATATAGCGGTTCTAACTCATCATATTTTGGGGTTCCAACTCATCACTAAATGGGGTTCCAACTCATCATGTTTGGGGTTCCAACTCATCACGCAGAATTTGGCTAATCCGCATGATGCTGTGGATCGCGTGAGCGGTTCCAACTCATCATGCAGGGCGGTTCCAACTCATCATGCAGGGAAGCCTGTCACCCAAAGTGATTGGGTTCCAACTCATCATAGCTAAACCTCGCAGGATCAAATGCTTAACCTGCCAGCTCCGTGCGCGGCAAAGTCCGTGAGGGTCGCGACTGGAGCGAGCCGGGCGGGGTCTGCTGGACTAGGAAAGCCGTCTTGGGGGTACAGGCGGAGGGGAGTACCGGAGGATCAAACCGTAGCTTCCACCGAGGCGATGTTTCTTCTCGACGACGATCGCTTTCCGGTAGCCCTCCAGAACGGTGTGGAGCTGATGCAGAAACTTGGTCTGGAAGTTCTTGCGGCCTTGAGCGTCGCTCGCGTACTCCTGGCCGAACTGTTGCTTGAGTGCGGCCCAGGGAATCTCAACGCTCTCCTTCGGTGGAATGATGCGCAAGCGGAGAGCGAGCCAGGAGTAGATGTCGAGCGCCAGCGCGGAGCTCTGAAACGCGGTGGTGACCCGAGAGTCGAGTGGCACAGCGGATGTGAGTAGGGTGTCGTAGTAATCGTCTGTGAGAAGCATGCTTCCTGGCCATAGCGAGCCTTGGGGAGAATCGTCGGTCAGCCAGGCATCGAACCTCTTGATGATCTCTCCCTTGAATGTGGTGCGGCCTGTTCCCATCATGATGCGAGCAGCGGCGAGGGCCTTGGCTTGCTGCTTGAATGTCGTGTAGGTACCGCGCTTCCCTCCCCCAACGGATAGCCCGACGTGCCTCATGAATTCCGCTGCACTGCTCTTAAGGTCGATATACCTGGTGCGGTTCTGGATCGCGTAGGTATTGAGGTAGTTCCAGATGAGGCGGGGCATCGGGCCGTAAGGCAGCTCCTGCTTCTCCCAGTTCTTGCCTGTGAACAGTTCTCCGGGCTGAATGAGAAAGGATACGTTTCCGGATCGCCGCTCGAATCTCTGAGACTGGGGGCTCTCGGGGTCTACTCGGGAGCGAGGAAGGCTGAGTTGCGCCATCACAGCGTGGGTATAGACGATCTCTGAGGTCGGAACTGGTTTTTGATTGAGTGCGACTACGAGTTCGCCGATCTGATTAACCTTCCGGGACACGGTGGTCTTCAAGGCACGTTGCACTTCGCCATTCAGAATCTCGGGTGCTGCGGGAACGGGCGCTGTTAGCCCCCACAGCGCCTCAGCTTCTGGGGCCTTGAGGGGTCCGCGCAGGATCTCCGCAATGCCTGTGAGCTGAGAATTTTTGGGTAAACTCGTCATTGATGGTCCTCCTCCTCTGGGTGGACTGTCGCGGGGAATCGAAGCGGGTGATTCGGGGCGGTCTCCCTGGATCACCTGTCCGTCCTTTGATTAGCCCTGATGCTGCTCGATCCACTCGGAGAGTAGGCGTTCCACCAAATCGGACATATCTTCTCCGTTTCTCATAGTCTTCAGGAGATAGGAAGCGGTGGCGTGCTTCTTTACATTGAGAAGGAAGCTGAAGCCTTTCCGGTCTGGGTCTTTGTACTTGGCGAGCTTAGCGGGGCTTTTCGTCCGTACCGCTACCTCTAGCGGCCGCGTTGACTCCTCGACCGGCTGGGCGATCTCCTCGATCGGCTCAGAGCTCGCGGGTTTCTTCCTACCGTCTACAAGTCCAGCGAATCTACCGGGTCTTGTTGTCATATCTCATCACCTCATTTGCAACTGCCTGGTATGCCTCCCATGCGCGAGCTGCGCGAGGGGCATCTTTGGAGGAGAAAACAGATCTATTGTTTACAGTCGTGCCGGCTGAAGCGGCCTTCTCGAAAACCTTGAGCCTCGGGATATCGACTGAGAAGATGGGCACCTTGGAGGAGAGCATCTCGGCTCGAAGTTCCGCGGCTTCCGACTCTGGCGGTGGCGGTACTTTCGTTAGAAGAACACGGAAGGATTCTGCTTTCATGGATCGCAGAACGTTGATGGTCAACGCTAGGCCGTCGTTGTCCAGAATGGCCGGGACCGCTGGGATAATCAACAGGTCACAGGCCTCCATCAGCTCCCGCATATCTGCCTCTGAGGGCGCCTGGCCGGTGTCGATCACGGTATGCTCGAAGTTCCGAGCAAGTTTGGCGCCCTGGGTTTCGTTCGCTACTCGAAACGGGAACCCGTCCCCCCTCTGGCTCCAAGCGGTTGCATTGCGCGTGTTGTCACCATCTAGGAGCAGCGTCGGCGCTAGGCTCTGAAGGCAAGCGGCGAGATGGACGGCAGTTGTTGTCTTCCCGACTCCTCCCTTCATATTGGCGATCGCAATAATCATTGTCCTTTCACTATAGACCGGTATCTAGCTATCACGCTAGCTTGCTAAACTGATTCCCACATAACGCAACAGTGGGGGAATCCGCTAACGGGGTAAACGTTTTGCTACTCGGACGCGTATTCAATGCTTCTAACCACCTCTTCGATAGAACTGATCGCGTCATCCAGAAAGCTGATTGCGTTTTCCGATGCCTGGCCGCGCTCCCCACTCTGAAATGATTCGGGCATCTGATCGAATGCATTCTGCTCATCGTCCCGAATGCTTCCAGCTCACTCCTGAGTTCGTCACATCGAATGTTGATCTTCACCAGCTCCGCACGTCGTGACTTGTTCATGGGTTCTCCTCCTGAGCCTGAAGCCATTCCTGGCCGGTCAGCATGGCTTCGGCGTAGGCGTCTTTATCGTCGTTACCCTCTTCAACCGGGAAGACACCGCCCCCCATCTCGATCTCTTGGCCTGTCTCTAGGTCGTTTCCGAAGAGCCGTAAGCGCCACCCCCCACCAACGGCGGTAGGGCGCGGCTCTATCTCATAACGATCACTTCTCATCTCGTCCGCCGGAGTGGTGGTGCTCGATCCGTGTCTCGCTCATGCCGCCTCCTGGCTTTCGTCCTGCTCTTCGGGTTGCATCATGGTGACTTCCCCGTTGTCCTCGTCGTAGCACGAACCGCAGATAAGTGGCGTGTCGGGCTTGGCCCATGCGTTGGCGCCGCAGGTGTCACAGGTGTACTTGGTCTTGCTGGCCTTCTTCTTCTTGCGCTCGATGCCGAACGGCTGCGACTGCCAATTCAGTTGAAAGCCTGTCACGGCGAGTTTGGCGTAAGCGCGGTCGTAGCTTCCACCCTCGATGATGTAGTGGGTGACGCTCTGGCCGGTCTCTTTGCCACCCGGCTCCCCGGTGGTGGACGGGTAGAGGCCAACGGCTTTCATCTTCTCGGCCCACTGCTTGTCGTGATACGCGCGGCGGGGGACCTTGCCGAAGGTCTGCTGCCAGACGTGGACCATTTCATGGGCGAGGGTGGAGAGGATGAGCTTGTCGCTCCTGCCGGTGAATACGTCGGGGTTCATGGCCAGCTCGTGAGCCGTCCCTTGCTCGATGCGACCGGCGAAGCGATCAGGAGCGAAATAGCCCTTTGCCTTAGCGTGACGCTGCAAGGTAACGAGCACATGGGGAAGGAACCCGGAAAAGAGTTCGGTATTGAGGAAGTCGTAGGCTGCCTGGAATGCGCGGTACTCGCGTTCCGTGATGGCTACCTTGGCCGGTGTGTCGTACGAAACACTCTTGGTTAGATTCGGTGCGGTGACTGGCTGGTCTGGGCTGGTCATCAGGTCTCCTATGGTTTGGAACGGGGTCTCTAATCCCGTTACCGCGTTGTTATAACAGTAGGTTGTCCTGCTAACTGGCTAGCACGCTATCAAGGTGCGGCGTGTCTTGCGTTGGTCTAGGGCGGTCATGGTGATTGCTCCTTGGTTCTGAAGGGAAGCGGGGCGGTCCCTCGGGGGAGTCGCCCCTTGGGGGTTTACTCCGCATCTTCGTTCGCGTCGCTGGGCTGGTTGTAAGTAATCCGGCGAATCAGGTTGGCCGTGATCGTCCAAGTCTTGTGCTGCTCGTTGCTGCTTTTGGAGGGGTAAGTGCCGGTGCGGACTCTGCCGTCTACCATGATCGCTTCGCCCTTCTTGAGGGGCGCGGCATTCTTGGTCTTCGGTCCCCAGACCTCGACATCGAACCAATCGGTTTGCTTGTGCACGACATTCTTCTTGTCCGTCCACTGCTCATTCACTGCAAGGGTGAAGTTGACGACATCGCCGCTGGCGGTTGTCTTGAGTTCGGCGTCTTTGCCGAGATTGCCTTCGAGCCGAATGTTGTTGCGGAAGCTATGCATGGTGGTCTCCTCTGGTGTTTGGATCGGGCCTCAACTCCCTCTCTCTAGCTAAAATTATATCATGACATCTAGATACCGTGACACCGAAATATCAGGATATGGAGGTATTTGTGCTTTGAAAACTCCCCTCCCCCCACACTCTCGCACCGGGCCGCTCGCCCGCCTCACCGGTGCTCGGACTGGCAACCGAAGGACGTCCCGCGTCTTTGGAGCGGGGCATGATAGGAGGGTTGGCGTCTTTGTTGCCGACGTTCTTGGGAGGCTTCCACGGAACCCCGAATGGAGCGTTGAGAGCTGGTGCCTTTATCTCTCATACATTTCCTCCTTCATAGGCAGCCGTTGCTTGTTCTTCGGGCGGCGGAGCCGACCAGTAAGGGTGCGGAGCACGATGGCCGGGGCGTTGCGGGGTGTCCCCGCAGTGATGGGTGACGGAACACGCCGGGCTTATCGGCGTGTGGAGCAGGGAAGAAGCCTCTTCCCACGGTTAGCTCTCGTTCTGCTGGGCTTTGCGGGCTGCATATTCCTTTTCCATGCGTTCCAAGTCATCCGCACATTGCGGCCATCTCATCCTGCCCGCCGTCGTCTGTTGCTTGCTGAGGCTGTCCCTCGAACAATTCGATCAGTGTTCCCAAATCATGCTCGACGATGCTGGCGAGGGCATACAAGGCGGTCAGCAGGTTCTCTACAGTGGGGCACTCGATCTGGAGGCGGCCTTTCGTGAGCGAGACAGAGTGGGGAAGGGCATCGACCCGGAGAGGTGCCCGGCTGGTCTGAAGCATCGCCGGCAGTCTTTGCTTCAGGGTGTTTCGACGCGTGCGCAGTTTCTCGATACGCTTCAGTTCGCTGGCCGGGTCCTTGGCTGCGTTGAGCTGCGCGAGGAAGTCTTTCAGCGCATGGAGCTCGACCAGGTACGAGGTTCCTACTTTGGTTGTGGGTAGGAGCCCCATTACGAGGTTTGCTGCTCTAGACTGGATCTGTAAGAGCTTTTCGATGTCCTCGCGGCTATACTCAGCCTGGTTTGATCGATCGATTGCTTCCCGGATCGACGCGAGATCGGAAAGCCAGACAACTCGGCGTGGCATGGCAGCCCTCCCCAAGTACTTAGAAGCAAAGCAACTTCCCGACAATAACGAGCCTACCCGATAAATGCGCGATCGCGCAGCTACGTCTTTATAAGCAACCTGGGGCTTTGCCGGTGGCCCAGTGACACACATTCTCTATTCGCCTTCTATTCGCCTTTGGTGATATACCTGTGGGCCGGGTGAGTTTAGGGCTGGTGGAGTGGGCTGCAACCTGGCCGTTGATCTTGCCGTATTGCGAAGGTCGTGCCACTCGATCTGCTGCGGCCTTTGGAATCAAACGAGATGGAGATGGCGGAAGCCAATTCCAAAGGTCGGCAACGTGCGGAACAACGGGCCGGAGCCGATGAGGGCCGCTGCGGTGGCCAGTGAAGACGGGGAACTGCCGCTCTGAGAGCTGTTCTAACACCAAAGTGGCAGGCAGCTTCAGTAACCAACTGGATTAGGGAGCACCTCGACTACCCTTCTGTCAAGCGCAACTGCGCCTGTAGGGAGTCCACCATGCAGAAGTCCGTCCGTTCTATCGCCCTCGTCGCCGCCCTTACCCTCGCTGTTGTACCCGGTGCTCGTGCTAACCAGACTGGCTGCAACCCCCATCCGCAGGTTGCGACCCCGAGTGCTCTAAGCATCTTTGTCTACACTGTTCTAAGCGCTCTGGGAATATAATTTGGACAAACAGAACATCTTGCTATGAATCTCTCCGTCTTGGACAACGCATTATGGGCGGCGTCGCTGATCGGCCACGTCGCCCTTCTGCTTGTCCTGGTGGTGCGAAAACGTGTGCGAGATTTCCCGGTGTTCACGTTCTTTGTGGCCTCTGAAGTCCTCCGTACGGTGCTGCTGTTCCTGGTGCTCCGATCTGGGACGAAGCACGGCTATTTTGTGGCGTATTGGACCACAGGGTTTGCGAATTATTTCCTTCAGGTCGCCCTGATTGTTGAGATTGGAAGAAACGTCCTGCGACCGACGGGGCGATGGGTGTTGGAGGCTCGAAAGTCATTTCTGATTTGGGCAGTTGTCGGCCTAATTGTCGCGGGGATTATGGCTTTCGAGCTCGGCCCTTCGCAATCCAAGGGTCTCGATCTCTGGGATACGCGGGTGACAGTCTTTACCGCACTGATGACGTGCGGCCTGTTTTTGGCGATGATGACGGCTGCCAATCGTCTGGGGTTACGCTGGCGGAGCCAGGTCTTTGCAGTTGGACAGGGCCTTTTCGTGTGGGCGTCAATCGCGCTTCTCGGTGACGTTGCGCACACCGCGCTCGGCTGGAATCGTGACTTTGTTGTGTTCGATCACGTCCAAATGTTCGCATACCTTGCGGTAGTGGTGTTTTGGGGAGTCATGTTCTGGCTTCCCGAAAAAGAACGGGCCGAACTTTCTCCGGAGATCCGCGCTTATCTTGTTGCGGCGCACGAACGCCTGGAATACGATCTGAACAGCGCTGAACGGCACCGACAATGACCTTTACCCTTCTCCTCCTCTCGTTTGCGGTACTAGGTCCGGTCCTTTACATTCAGGCATCCCGAAAGAAGAAGCGACTTGCTGCGGTGAGCTGGGACCAGCTCCTCGGAAGGCTTGAGCCGGTCTCCAGAGATGGGATTGCCAAAGTCGCTATCGACTATCTGCAACCGGGCAAGGGTCAACTTGCGATAGAAACTGACGAGATGTGGTTTCTGGTGGGCGGGAAAGAGGGCTTGCGCCGAATGCAGGCGAACGCGGAGGTTCTGATTGCGTTGGCTGGATTCGCTCAGCAGTGGAACTTCCAAGAGAGCGTAATTGTCGGGGAGCGGATGCGACGCGACGGCTTGGCTCTCCGCCGCGCCGCTCGGAAGGTCTGGGTGGGAATGCTGTTCGGTTATGGAAAGGCGCACGGACCGTTTAGCGTTCAGGAAGCCGCGAGTGCGTATTACCTGATGAGGCAGCGACTCCTCGCTCTCTACGAGACAAGTCATGCGGGACGATACCCGCGTCTCGCTGCCGCACTCTAAAACTCCTCTGTGAATGGACTAGCGGGATCACGCTCATACGCTTGCCTGGCCAGATTTGCCCTCGGTGCCAGCAGTGTTGGGTCTGGGTAGGCTGATTCTACTGGGGGTCCTGTCAGAAAACGAACAATAGAGCAGGTTTAGGAAGTTTTCTCCCAGAGGGCGAGAAGCCGTAACCTTCTCAAAACTCGGTAATGGTGCAGGTTGGAAATCAGAATGGGTTTGGTGCTGGTAGGTAAGGGGATTTGCTTTCGATCTGCAAAATTTGGAAGTCAGGCGAATCGTCATAGACGAGAGCAAGTCCCATGAGATCGAATCTAGCGAAGAAATCGGTCCATAGTATAGGCCTTATATCGGGCGTCCCTGCACGTTCTTTGCCGGAGAGGAATCGAAGTATGGAAGGCTCGCTATCGAAGATGAGGAGACGGACTTCAGCAGGGACCGCGTTGCCCGCAATTGCGAGTCAACGCAGTGAAGCCCCCACGCAGGTCCGTACCGTTCTCAGCACCGGCAGGTGCGGCAAGGAGTCTCCGAATCCTTCATAATGTCCGTGGTGACAGACGTCAGGACATTCCGCTGGGAAGCCGAGTTGAGTGAGAGCTTTCACGAGAATGTGGAACCCGCTCTGTGGTCTCGTCAGCGTGTCGGAACCTGGGTAAGTGCAATGGAGAGCACTTGTTCGGAAGGGCGAGCTGACATTGTTTGGGGCCGTTTCGGCCCTAACGATTGTCCCAAGCAGCTCATTCCATACGCAACGATTCTGAAAAACGCTACGGCGAGCCGCATTCTGGCCTGTACCCTGCGCTATCGTTCAGGCCTGACAGAAGCAGAGCTTCAGAAATGTCTAGGTGTGACTCTTCCTGTCATCAAGAAGCGGCTTCGTGAGCTGCGGGCCAGCGAACTCGTGGTGGAAACTAAAGACCATCGGTTTAAGGCTGGCTTGGTGCGGTCTTTACCGTCGGTCGAGATCTGTTCCTTTGAACTGAAGCTCAAGAACTGGCAGCGAGCACTTTATCAGGCGACACGCTATCGGAGCTTTTCACACCGAGTATTTGTGGTGATGCCTCACGAGGCTACTTGCGCAGCGTTGGCAAACAGGGATGCCTTTAAAAAGGCAAATGTTGGCCTGATCGCGCATACAACATGTGGTGAATCACGAATGCTAATTCGTCCGGCAAAGCGTCAGCCGCATGCTGCCTACCGGACGATCATGGCATTGGGAATGCTGAGCGAGCAGAATGGTTAAAGACTCGCAGTTTCGCGAAATGCTTGTATGGCTTCACTCCACTGCTCTAGATGCTCGGCGCGGCTTTTCGGGCTAAAGACGATGCCGTCATTGGCGAGAGCTAAGTACAGCTCTTCCGCCGCGACGATTCTTTCCTCAATCTTCGTAAGGTTCTTTTTGACATCCAGCCCCAAGCTTGCGTCCAGCTTAGAGAGCGTTTCCCAATGGTGTAGCTCTGAGGTGCGACTGCTCCAATCTGAGTCTTCAGGGCTATTGGCATCCGTGATCGCCGGATCGTAGGGGACGTCTGAGAGGACCTCGTCTATTCCCCCATTCTCGAAAACTTGCTGAACTTCACTCAGCAGAATCGAGTTAAGGAGAGGGCCTGATGTGTACCGGAGAAGAGGGAGCTGACCTCCAGGTTTCTGCTTCGTGAACGAACGTTTATGAAATTGTCGCAAGCCCTGGCTCCAGCCAGTAGCAAACGTCTTACTACCCACAGCCCTGTACAGTAAGCCAGAGAAATCGGAGAAACCGTTTGTGATCTCCAGGCCGTTGATGTTTCCTAAAACGTAGTTCATATAGAGGGCGTTGGTGAGCCGCTCCGAGTTGAACTTCTGGGAGTAGGAACTGTCTTCCCGTGAGACGACCAGGTACGCCCCAGTCATCGTGTCCCACGATGTGAGCTGATCCAAGAAGGCATCAAGTTCGGAGCGGGATTCTAGTGCCTGCTCTCCGATAACAAAGCTTAGAAGAAGCGGTGCTGCTCCTTTTAGCCCGGCGTGATAATCCAAGGATGCATCAGCAAGATTCAGAGCAATTTGGCACCACTTGCTCTCAAAAGTATCGAAGATAACAGTGGGCGAGATTAGCCGGTCCGGTTCAAGAGTCGACTCGAAATCGAGGGTCGACTTCGCATAACCTGCCAATTTCTTAACACCGATGAAGTCCGACGCAGTGCGCCCTACCTTGTAATAGGGATATTCAGGCAGGAAGCGGTCGTTTGCTGGAATGAGCGCGGAAACGTGAAACTGAGGGTCGAAGAGCACCTCTCCATTACGTTCTCGGACACAAGCTACACACCTCTCGATGTTTGCAATCTTCTCGTTGCGTGCGCCGAAGATCACGCCAGTTGCGATATCCGACTCAAGAGCTTCGTCCAATCTGTCCGACTTGGCGTGCCCGTGCTGTATGTAAAAAGCCATTACTGTTCCCCCACGGTAGCGAGTGCGGTCTGAAGTTGCTCGATTCGGCGGAACCTGAGGTGGGGGGATTTTCCCATCATGCGCAGGATGATGCGGTCCAACGACTCGGGAACCGCTGGCACCAAAGAACTCGGTGCTGGTGGGTTGTGTTTGGTGATACGTGTAAACAGGTGAGGCGTGCTTGTGTTTGGCGAAAAGAACGGGTGCTGGCCTGTTGCAGCTTGGTAGAGGGTCACCCCGAGCGAGAAGATGTCTGAACGAAAGTCCATAGTTCTGCGGCTGGTGTAATCAAACTGCTCTGGACTGAAGTAGGCGATGGTTCCCACCATGAAACCTGCACTGATCGATTCCCCTGCGACATCGAAAGCGAGACCGGCGTCGAGGAGAACGTAGCTACCGTCAGCGTCTCTTCGCATGATGTTGCCGGGCTTGATGTCGCGGTGTATTTTTCCGAGCGCCCATAGCTCACCTATAGCCGAACACATTTGCTGCCCCAGCTTGACCACCTCGGGGGGAGAGAGTGCGCCGTCCACACGCAAAATGTCGTTTAGCGCCTGTCCTTCTATAAGCTCTTCTGAGAAGTACAAAACATTCTGTCGACCAAGCACGGTTGTTCCTATTCCAATCGGCCCAAGTTTCACCATGTGTAGGGAATCGCAGTCCTGCATGATCTGCGTCTCCCGCTGGGCTCTAAGAACCGTTTCGTCTATGTCCACCGCATCCGCCTGGAACGTGTCAGGGAGCAGTGCGAACTTCAGGGCCAGGGGCGTGCCATGGTATACAACACGGAAAACAACCTTTTGTCCCCCGCTCCCCACTTGGACGGCCGATTCAACATCGGGAAGTAATCGCTTGATGTTCTCTTCAGTGATTATCGGTAGAGGCATATGGTCAGCTTACCGGGAGCTTCATCGAAATCGAGCATCGTCTGATATGCCTCCCAGAACCCGGAATGCCTCGGCCGCTTTTCTCGCGAGAGAAACTGTGCATATGGGTATACTTCATTGTGCCGTAACATCTGCCTTTTGCTGGCAAATATGGGCAGTTCTTCGACGCTACGGAGTGTCCTCGAAAGGGCTGGCTTCTGAGTTCCTCTCGTCTTTATGGCTCTGAGCATCGAGAATCGTGACCATCGTTCCGGTCCAGAAAGCGATATTGCTGGGTAGCGATAGCTTCTCTCAACGTTATTGGGTCGTCTCCAGGACGGCTTTTGAGTCGAACGGCAGAAACAAAGCGAAGGCCGTGCCACATCGGCCCAATCGTTGCGTGCTGCGTACGGTCAACCTGCCTTTATGCCTGCCGACGATCTCGCAACTAACCCACAGACCTAGGCCGACGCCTCCGATTCCTTTGGTGGTAAAGAATGGCTCGAAGATCCTCTTCTGCGTCTCCGGGCTCATCCCGGTTCCGTTATCTGCCACGGTCAGAAACAATCCCCGTCTTCCTGTCTTCCAGTCGGTTCCTTCTCGGCTGCGGATCAGAAGCCGTGCCCCCTCGGTCTGTCTGGAATCCATCGCGTTTCCAATCAGGTTGCTCAGCACCTGCCGGATCTCACCGTCGAAGCACAGCACCGTCTTCGTGGCTCTGTTTCGCCTCTCGATATGAGTGTCGGCATTGGCGAGGCGTCCTTCATAGATGGAGAGTGCCTCCCCTACGAGATCGGTACAGCTCACGGGCCTTTGTTGGGTGGCTTGCTTGTGGAATCGCAGCGTTTGATTGGTGATCTGCGAGACCCGCTGCAGTTCCGCCTGCGCTGCCGTGATGTAGGCAGTCACCTTGGCTTCATCGGGCTCCGTCTGGGCGAGATAAAGCAGATTCGTGACGGCTTCGAGAGGATTATTGATCTCATGGGCGATGGAACTTGCCAGACGCCCGACTGCTGCCAGCTTCTCCGATTGCAGCAGAGCGCGTTCCGCCATCTTGCGGTCGTGGATGTCTTCGGTACTGCCGTACCAGCGAAGGATTTGGCCATCGGCAGACCGGAGAGGGAGGGCACGGGAGCGCATCCAGCGCGACTCTTCGCCCGCAGACTGAATGCGATGCTCCACATCGAGGGGCTCGCCACTCTCAAGCGCAGCCTTCCAGCTCGTCTGCATACTGCTTAGGTTCTCCAGTTGAGGCACTTGCCGCCACCCTTCGCGGCGGGCCTGTTCTTCAGAGAGGCCGGTCTGGGCCAGCCAACGAGTGCTGAAATCGATAATTCGTCCCTGCGGATCGGCCGTCCAGGGATTATGAGGGTTGAGCTCCAACCTCCATCGCAGTTCCGCTTCGATCACGGTGAGCGCATCGGCGTTCTGCCTGACCTCGGTTACATCAACACCGAGGACAATGATTCCAGAGACGGTGTTGTCGGCCTTACGCAAGGGCTGGTAGACGAGATCGAGGAATCTATCCTGCTTCTTTTCTCCATCGCGAGTGAGACTGATGCGAGCTCCCTCAGATCGAAACGCCTCACCGGTCCTGTAAACCATGTCGAGGAGAGCGATAAAGCCCTGTTCTTCCGCTTCAGGTAAGGCGGTTGCCACGGATTTGCCGAGCACCTCGCGATGGCCGACCAACTCCTGATACAGAGGATTCGTCATCTCGAACACATGGTCGGGTCCGCGCAAAACCGCCACGAAAGCCGGCGCCTGCTCAAAGAGCTCCTTCAAGCCAGCTTCGCTCGCCTGGACTGCCGTCCTCGCTCGTCTCTCTTTGGTCGTCTCGAAGACGGTTACCAGAACACCCTTGATCTCTCCTGCCTCGTTGCGAAGTGGGCTGTAGCAGAGCGTGAAGTAGGCATCTTCGACGTAGCCGTGCCGGGTGATGGGATAAAGCTGGTCTTCGAAGGTCAGGGTTTCGCCCGCAAGAACGCGGGCATAGATGGGCTCGTTGATCTTCCAGACCTCCGGCCAGCAATCCCTGGTAGGCTGACCCAGGCCCGCCGGGTGCTTGTTTCCCATCAGTTCGCGGTAAGCATCGTTGTAGATCTGAACCAGATCGTTTCCCCAGAGAACGATCATGGGATATCGGCACCCTAGAGCGAGGTCCACGGCTGACCGCAAGCTCTGCGGCCAGTCCTCGGTAGCTCCGAGAGAAGAGGCCAACCAGCCTGGTGTCCGCATCAAGACTGCAATATGACTATCACCCGCTGGCCAGAACACTGCCCGGGAGGCGTGTGAGCCACTGCTCGCTCTAGATGAAGCGCCTGGTTCAATCATTCGTGCTCTTGATTCTAAGATGGTGCCCCATGCAACACAAAGAGCATACTGGCGCACCTAAACACACGGCGCGTGAGTTGCAGGTATCGATCCGAATGCCACAGCCGAACGGCATCTGACTTCCCTCGCGCGCGGGGGGAAGAATTTCCGGCGAACAGAGCCTCGAACAGGCTAAGTATGAAGCCGATTAGAGCGGCTTTGACGCTTCATCCCGCAGTGCCCCCGCCCGCGATATTTGCATCAGATTGGTATTCAAGCACTTTACCGAGAGGCGTCAGTCGCCCGGGTAGTTTGCTGATCCACCCCTCAGCCACGCCCCGGAGAAGAGAATGAGCGGTAGCGACCTGGATCTGTTGTGCGTCAATACCCTTCGCACCCTTTCGATCGACCAAGTCCAAAAGGCAAATTCCGGCCATCCTGGGCTACCGCTGGGTGCGGCCAGCATGGCCTACGTACTCTGGGATCGGTTTCTCAAGCACAACCCCAATGATCCTCTGTGGCCTGACCGGGACCGCTTTGTGCTGTCTGCCGGTCATGGCTCGGCGCTGCTCTACAGCCTGCTTCATGTCACTGGCTACGATCTTCCGATGGAGGAGTTGAAGCGCTTCCGGCAGTGGGGCAGCCGTACCCCCGGCCACCCCGAGCGCAGCCACCACACACCGGGTGTTGAGGTGTCAACGGGACCGCTCGGACAGGGCTTTGCGAATGGCATCGGCATGGCGATGGCGGAGGCCTGGCTGGCGGCCCGGTTCAACCGCCCGGGACACACGCTTGTGGACCACCACACCTACGGGATCGTGTCCGACGGAGATCTGATGGAGGGAATATCTGCGGAAGCGGCTTCTCTCGCCGGGCATTTGAAACTTGGGAAGATCGTCTACCTGTACGACCAAAATGAGATCTGCCTGGCTGGGTCTACGAATCTCAGCTTTACCGAAGATGTGCGCGCCCGCTTCGACGCCTATGGGTGGCATACCCGCGCGGTGCCGGACGGAAATGATTTGGCCAACGTCGAGAGCGCAATCCGCGAAGCGCAGGCGGAAACTGAACGGCCCTCGCTTCTACTGGTGCGAAACCACATCGGGTTCGGCAGCCCTAAAAAGCACGACACCTTTCAGGCCCACGGTTCCCCCTTGGGCGAGGAAGAGGTGGCAGCGACGAAGGCGGCACTGGGATGGAAATGGACGGAGACGTTCTACGTGCCTAACGAGGCACTCTCCCATTTTCGCGAGGCTGCGGACCACGGCCGGGATCGCGAAGACGCTTGGCATCAGCTCTTCGAGGACTACGCCGCTGCTTATCCTGAGCAGGCGAACGAGTGGAAGCAGATCATGGCTGGAACTTTTCCGGTCGGGTGGAATGCGAACCTTCCTTCGTGGAAGCCAGGAGACAAGCCCGTCTCTACCCGCGTTGCAGGTGGCAAGATTCTGAACGCACTCGCTGGGCGGATCCCCAATATTTTCGGAGGGTCGGCAGACCTGAATCCCTCGACCAACACGGCATTGGTGGGTGCCGGCGACTTCGAGCCGCCGACGGCTTCCAAACCCGCAACTCAGGGCCAGGTAGGCGAAACCTGGGACTATTCCGGAAGAAACGTCCACTTCGGCATACGCGAGCACGCGATGGGCGCTGCCATAAACGGCATGGCGGCACATGGCGGCTTGCTGCCCTTTAGCGCAACCTTCATGGTCTTCTCTGACTATATGAAGCCGGCGATCCGCCTCGGCGCACTGATGGGGCTGAAAGCAACGTACGTCTTCACCCATGACAGCATCGCGGTCGGAGAAGACGGTCCGACCCATGAACCGATTGAGCAGCTCGCAGGCCTCCGGGCGATCCCGGGACTGACCGTAATTCGGCCTGCGGATGGGAATGAGACAGCAGAGGCCTGGACCCTCGCACTGGAGCGAAATACCCCGACGGTCCTCGTGTTAACCCGCCAGAATGTTCCGGTCCTGGATCGGACACAGGCTATGGATGGCAATGTTGCTCGGGGTGCGTACGTTCTGATCGATGGCGAAGGTGGATCGTTTGAGGTACTGCTAATTGGCTCCGGCTCCGAGGTGGACCTTTGCGTACAGGCACATAAGCGTCTGAAGGAGTTCGGCGTTCACGCACGTGTGGTCAGCATGCCGAGCTGGGCGCTCTTTCGTGAGCAAAGTCCTGAGTATCAAAACTCTGTTATTCCGCTGGAACAGCGAAAGCGAGTCACCGTGGAAGCTGCAAGCACTATGGGGTGGGAGGCCTTCGCTGGCTTGGATGGAGCGATGATAGGCATTAATCAGTTCGGTGCTTCAGCTTCAGCGGAAGAAATCATGGCCAAATTTGGTTTCACTGCCCAGCATGTGACGTCAGCCGCGCTTCATCTTCTGGGCAGGCATGAGGAAGCCGATCGGGAAGCGCAAGCAGAAACGAATGGCGACACCGCTGTCGCTCCAACTTCTTCCCAAGAAGGACACTCGTAGTCGGGTCAGAGGCAGATATGGCAACAGTCCTAGAACAACTTCGCACCATGACCACTGTCGTTGCCGACAGTGGAAACATCAACTCGATTGCCGCTTACAAGCCGCAAGACTCTACGACTAATCCCTCGCTCCTTGCGGAAGCTGCAAAGCAAAGTGAGTACCAGTCCATTGTGGACGACGTCCTCCGCACCGCACGGGAGAAGGTTGGCAAAGACGCTTCCAAGAAGGAGGTTGCGGCACAGGCGTTCAAGACTCTGGCCGTCGCCTTCGGCCGCAAAATACTCGAGATCGTGCCTGGGCGCGTATCCACCGAGATCGATGCCCGGCTGAGCTACGACCGGGAGAAGACTCTCGCTGAGGCGCGCGACGTGATCTCGCAGTACGACCAAGCCGGCATCTCTCGTGATCGAGTACTCATCAAGGTGGCTTCCACGTGGGAAGGGATCAAGGCTGCGGAGATCCTCGAACAGGAAGGCATTCACTGCAACCTCACGCTTCTATTCGGGATGCATCAGGCCGTCGCCTGCGCGGAGGCGAAGGTAACGCTGGTTTCGCCCTTCGTCGGGCGCATCCTCGATTGGTACAAAGCAGATACTGGCAAGGACTTTAAGGGTCCAGAGGATCCTGGCGTTCAGTCCGTGACGCACATTTACAACTACTTTAAGCACTTCGGTTACAAAACGCAGGTCATGGGCGCTAGCTTCCGGAACACGGGAGAGATCGTCGAGCTTGCAGGATGCGATCTGCTGACAATTTCGCCGAAGCTGCTCGCGGAGTTGAATCAGCAGCAGGGACAGCTTGACCGAAAGCTCGATCCCGAGAAGACGAAGGGGATGGCGATCGAGAAGATCGAAATGAACGAGAGCATCTTTGAGTCGATGCACGCCGCTGATCGCATGGCGAATGACAAGTTGACGGAAGGCATTGAGGGGTTTTCCAAGGCGCTCGTGGGTCTTGAGGAATTGCTGGCTTCCAGGCTGGCAGAGATCGAACGTTAACAAGTAGGAGGAACCATGAAGCGTTTATTTATCTGGGCCAGCTTGCTTTCCGAAGCTGCCGCAGCGTACCTGATGTACCGGCGTGGTGAATCGCTGGCCACCATAGCAAAGAAGATCTCGACTCATCCCGTAGACACCCTGGCCACCGAGCTGAAGAACGCACTCTGAGCACCTGGACCGACCTGTTCGGCGGATGATTGCATTACCAATGGCAGGTGGTAGCACTTCTAGGCCGCCGGGAGAAACCAAATGGCGGACGTTCTGCTTTCTGACATCGATGGAACCCTTGTAGACAGCAACACTCTTCACGCTGAGGCATGGCGTCGGACCTTTGAACATTTCGGCATCGAGGTCGGCATGGACGATGCCTGGCGGCAGATCGGCAAGGGCGGTGACCAGGTGATCCCGACCTTCGTACCGGAAGCTGACCGGGAACGCCTGGAAAAGCCAATGAAGGAGTTCCGCAAGGAACTCTTTCACCGCGACTACATGTCTCGTATCGTGGCGTTCTCCCAAGCTCGCGACCTCCTGCTGCGAGTGAAACAGTCTGGAATGAAGATCGTTCTAGCAACCTCGGCAGAGAAAGAAGACCTTCCGACCTTGTGCAAGATCGTCGGCATGGAAGACCTCATCGACGACGCTTCCACCAGCGCGGACGCCAAGGCCTCCAAACCTGAAGCCGATATCTTTGCCGCAGCCCTGAAGAAAGTCGGCATGCAGCCACAACAAGCCGTCGCCTTGGGAGACACCCCGTGGGACGCGCAGGCAGCAGGCAAGCTGGGTATTCCGACCATTGGGTTTACCAGTGGAGGTTGGAAACGCAGTGATCTTTTCGACGCTGGCTGTATTCAGGTCTGGCAAGATCCAGCCGACCTTCTGCTCCATTTCGATGAATCCGCCCTGCGTCGATGACTGGACTGCTTCCAATCGCGCTCTACTTTAACCGAATGTGAAAGACTGGACTAAATGGCTTCAGAGATCTCTTCCGTGGCGATCATAGGGTGCGGCAATGTAGGGTCCGCCTGCGCGGCCTCTCTTCTTGCCCAGCCCTCTGTTCGTGAGCTTATCCTGATTGACCACTCGGAAGACAAAGCGCTTGGGGAAGCGCGCGACCTTCAGCATTCCGTTCCGCTCGGAACTCCCGTCAAGGTCATCGCCGGGTCATACAAAGAAGCGGCAGCAAGTCAGGTTGCTGTGATTACGGTGGGCGCACCGGGCAAGTTCACGGGCTCAAGGCTCGATATGCTCAAGGAAAACGTTGTGCTCGTCCGAGAGTGCATCGCAACGCTCATGTCGGAAGGATTTCAGGGAGTTTTGCTCCTGGCTTCAAATCCTGTCGACGTGCTGACCTACATCGCCCAGCAAGAATCCGGGCTGCCGGTTCGGCAGGTCATCGGTACAGGAACGCTCATCGATTCAGAGCGCTTGCGCGCGGCTTTGGCGGAGCACCTGAAGGTAGACGCACGTTCGGTGCACGCCAATGTGATCGGCGAGCATGGTGATTCTTCAGTTCCTGTCTGGAGTTCAGCCCAAATTGGGGGCATCCCGCTTGCTATCTTTCCGGGTGCGAACGAACTTGCTCCTCGGGATGAGCTGCAACGGGTGGTACGGCAGGCAGGGCCAGAAGTTGCTGCCCTCAAGGGAAATACCTGTTTCGCCATTGCCGCCTGCGTGACACGCATCTGCCAGGCGATTCTTAGGGATGAACGCTCCGTGCTGATGGTTTCTACTCGCATCGACGGACAGTATGGACTTCAGGATGTCTCATTCAGTACACCCTGCATCGTCGGAAAGAATGGCATAGAGACTGTGCTTGAGCTTGCGCTCGATGCTCCCGAACAGAAGGCCTTGATCGAGTCGGCAACGATTCTCAAGGAGGCTTTCGCGAGCCTCTGAGACGACACTAGACATCGGTACAGAGCATTTGTTCGTCTTCTGGGTTCGATCGAATGTGGACCGATATCTGGCAAGAAGGAAAGCCCGTTCGGGAGATGTTAATTGGGAGTATGAGATGTCGCAAGAACACGTTCAGGACCACGTTGATCTGATTGCGAAGCATGAACAGGAGTTCTTGGCAAAGCGTACGCGTGCGGAGAGGATTGCGGACGCGATCGCGAACTTTGTTGGAAGCCTTCCCTTCGTTCTGCTTCACATCTCTATGTTTCTGGGCTGGATTCTTTTCAATACACTTTTTCCTGGGCACTGGTATCACTTCGACCCACCTCCATTCTCTCTGCTAGGCACTTGCGTCGCCCTAAGGGAACCTCTGTACAGGTATGCGTTTTAGCTGAGGTTCGAGCGGTTGTGCTTGGTTGGTGAGCTATTTGCGTCACACCGGGCTTTGCGTGCTGGTTGAGCAGTCAACCGGCTGATTTTAGGCGCAG
>JAABUK010005029.1_pt1 | contig 21005 bp, 14 predicted proteins | sample 5559141 | NCBI WGS metagenome assembly JAABUK01 (sample SAMN10711869, study PRJNA513367) | rock metagenome | isolation source: Antarctica rocks | place: Antarctica: Victoria Land, Pudding Butte nord | collected 2016-01-03
AGTTGGAACAAAGTGTCTGCACCCGTTGTCGAGAAATCAGCGATACGCCTGCACAAGTTACGGCGTTAACGAACTATCACTGGCTACCAACAACATGATCTCACTTTGTTATGCAAGTCGGTATAAGGTTTACCCCCGGGCAGTAATCCGGTGGCTTACGCGACACAGCGTGATTTGCTGAAGTGATTATTTCAAACTATTTCGATGTGAGAAGGCATTAGAGACGTTTGAGTGCTTTTTGGGCGAGCTTTTTTGCTTTGTCGAGTTTGATCGGTTCGGCGTCCGCTCCGCCGAGACTGAGGCGAAAATAGGCGTCGTCGTTCTTGAGGACATAAATCGCTGCCGCTACTCCGCCGCGTATCCAGAAGGCTTCGCGTCCGAGTCCGGTGATACGTTGCGGCGGAACTCTATTTTCTTCTTCGTTCTCTTCACGATCCTGACCGCGATTTTTGTCTTTGTCTCGATCCTTATCTTTGCCTCGATCTTTGTCTTTGCCGTGATCTTTATCGCGGTCTGTGTCTTTGTCGCGGTCACGGTGAAAACTCTGATTCCAGAATTCCCGCACCGCGTCGCTACGGCCTTTATCAGAAGTGTTGCGCGTTAGTTGGAGACTGATGGACTTGGAGAATGTCGGCAGCGTGTAGAAGCACTGCGAAACGGTAAGGCCGCCGTTCGCGCGATCATTGCCTTTGATGTCCGCCACCTCTTCGCCCTGCACCGCTTCGATCTCGGTGCTTGTAATCAAAGCGCAGGCCGCAGCCTTAGAGTTTGTCATGGCCTTCTGCGACGCGATGTACTGTTGCTCATTAGCTGATGAAGCAGCCTCAGTCGTGTTCGCCTGCGTCGATTGTGGCGCGGTTGTAGCATCCGCGTTCGCAGTAGCGGTGGTCGTCGTCGCCGTGGCAGATTGCGATGAAGTTTCCGTGGACTTTGTGCCGCACCCGGCGATCAAACAAAGGCAGCACGGCAGAAGGCAGTAAAAAACAGAACGCATTATTATTCGCTCCTCGCGATCAAGTTACCGATTATCTCTTGGCAAGGGATATTACAACGGCTCTTTCATTAACGGCCAATGTAAATTCAAATTGCAATAAAAGTTTAATGAAGCCGCAAGTTAGCGAGTTAAAAGTAAGACTAAAGTGGCGCAGTTTTCACAACGCATTATTACTCCGTTTGCGGTAAGCAAATTGTTTATTGCTATCGGCTTTAGTAAATACTGTCGCCTTCTGTTTTAACTAATGCGTCAACTTTTGGGCGAATCAAACGGCTTTCTATATTGAACAAATAAAATTACGCAAATGTCACTCACTTTACTTGACAAACGTTTGCCGATAGTAGTAGATTCCACGTTTCGTATTCTGACATATAAACAGTTCGCCGCAAGCGGTCTCCCCTATTGCTGCTTGCACCCCGACCCGGACTGTAAAATCCCGATCATTCGCTATTTATACTGCTCATGTAGTGTGTTCTCTTTTGAGAGTTGCTGCCGGGCATTCGCTTTAAGTCTCTGTCTTGTGGTTGCTCACGCTTGCCCCGCATGTTGTTGAGCGCATCGGCTCTTAACCTGCCGGACTATATTGTTCGGCCTCGCCAGCAGATAATGAGGATTTTTGAGAGTATGAAAAGCATTTATCGTATGCGCCGACAATTGAACGGCAAAAGGCGCTTGACGTTGTTTGTCGTCGCCGCGCTTGCTGTTGCGTTCTGCGCCGTCCCGCTTTACATCACGCGCGCAGCCAATCCTTCATCGGGCACGCTCTCGCCGACGAACGCTTTAACTACATATACGGGTGGCCCTTTCCAAACCTCGAATCAAACGTCGCCTACCGGTGACACCCGCCCTGTATGCAGCAGCGCAACGCCGTGCGACCAATTTGCGCTGAAGATTGCTATTCCGCAAGGCGATGCTACTAAGTACACCGCTACCGTAAATATTTCGTGGACGGACAGCGCCGCCAAAAAATCCGACTATGATCTTTATGTCTATTTAGAGGATGGCACGCCGGGCGGAAAACAGGTTGCGAGTTCGGCAACATCGGGCAACCCGGAGACGACTGGCTTCGCCGCTGCTTCAGGAGATTATACTGTTATTGTCGTGCCTTATAATGCGCCCGATGTGCCGTTCAACGGTAAGATTAGTTTAGCCGGGCCGAGCACAACAGCCGCCGCGCCGACTCCCGTGCCTGCGCCGCCGACGGTGCCGACCGTACCGCGCTATCAAAATTACGTGTCTCCGCCGACTTTAGGAAATTCCGCAGGTGAGCCGTCCGTCGGCGTTGACTGGCTTGTCAAAGACCCTGCGTTGCGTCCGACGGCTGCCAATCCGAAGCTTAATACCGGCGGCCCCAGCTTCTTCACGGCTGGCAACGAGGAATTGCGCACCAGCTACGATGACTGCTCTTCGCCTGCGAAGGCTGTCTGGAAGGATGTTTCCAGCCCGTTTGTGAAACAAGCGCCTTTATCCGATCCTATCGGAACCGTCGATTTCAGAACGGGACGCGTCTTTCAAGGAAACTTGATCGGCGGCGAAGGCAACAGCTTTTTGGCTTACTCGGATGATGACGGCAACACGACCTTCCCCGGACAGGGCGGCGGCGCCGGTTCGGGCGTTGACCACCAGAGCATCAGCGCTGGCCCATTCAACGAGAACGCGCTTGTCAAGCCGATTCATCCAACATATGCGACCGCGACCTATTATTGTTCTCAGAGTGTCGGCGACGCTTCATGCTCGCGTAGCGATGACGGCGGGCGAACCTTTGGCCCGGCGGTGCCGATTTATACTGCTGCGCAGTGCGGTGGCTTACACGGCCACGTTAAGATCGCGCCGGACGGCACGGTCTATGTGCCGAACAAAGGTTGCGGCAGTGCTGCCAACTACACTACTCAGGGCGTGTCCGTTTCGGAAGACAACGGTACGACATGGACAGTGCGGGCTGTTACCGGAACGACCCGGAACGGCAACGATCCGTCAATCGGCATCGGTGCAGACGGCACGGTTTATTTCGGTTATCAGAATGGCGACGGCCATGCCAAAATAACTGTCTCGCGCGACAAAGGAAAAACATGGACGAACAATCAGGATGTCGGCGTGCCGTTCAGCATCCAAAACATTGCCTTCCCGGTTGTTGTGGCTGGAGATGCTAATCGCGCCGCCTTCGGCTTCGTCGGAACGAACACCGGCGGCAATTCTCAGGACGGCGCAACCTTTAGAGGTATCTGGCATTTGTACATCGCCACGACGTTCGATGGCGGCGTAACCTATAACACAGTTGATGTCACGCCGAATGATCCTGTTCAGGTAGGTTCGATCTGCATCAGCGGTACGACCTGCGGTTCTGACCGCAATCTGCTCGACTTCAACGACTTCGCTGTGGATAAAGAAGGGCGCGGAGTTTTAGCCTACGCCGATGGCTGCGTTGCGCCGCAGTGCAATGCCTCGTCATCGCCAAATGCTTCCCGCAGTGCCAAAGCCACAATCGCGCGGCAATCGGGCGGACGGCGTTTGTTTGCCGCTTTCGACCCGGTGGAACCCGCTGCTCCGGCGGCTCCCAGATTGGAATCGGCGACCCGTCTTTTTACAGGCGTTAACGTCGTATGGTCAGAACCCGACAACGGCGGTTCACCCATCACCGGCTACAATATTCTTCGGAGCACAACGAGCGGCGGCGAAACGGTGATAGCTACCGTGAGCGCAGCGAATACAGAGTACCTCGACACTACCGCTACTGACACAACCAAAGCCTATTTCTATCGTGTCACGGCGATCAACGCTAATGGCACGGGCGGTTTCTGTGACGAACTATCTGTTGCCGCAGGCGCTGCGCCGACTCCGTCACCGACGCCTGTTCCGGTAGATACCTGCAACCCCCCCGGAACAACCGTTGCGACCGATCCGAGCGGAGACCAGGTTGGCGCACCGGCAGACACTGATCTTGACATTCAATCCCTTTCCGTCGCCGAGCCATATTATATGGACGGCACAAACCGCCTCGTTTTCACACTGAAGGTTGCTGATCTGAGTATCCTTCCACCGAATAGACGCTGGGTAATAATCTGGACTCCCGAAACCGCGCCTTCTTCTTCTGATGACAGGTATTTTGTCAGTATGAATTCCAACGCGGGCGGTTCATCGGCTGTCGTTACCTACGATTACGGTACGGTTTCGGCAACCGGAGCCGTGCCGACTAGACGCGGTGCCGCCGACGCCGGTTCGTTCACTCCCGACGGCACAATTAGAATTACGATTGCTAATAGCAAGGTAGGCAGCCCCATGCGGCGCAGCGTTCTTGGCGGTATTGATGGAAGAACCTACGCCTCGGCAGCCGGCCCGGTTCTTAGATCAGGTTCGGTCGATACGACGAGCGTAGGAGTTAATTACACACTCGTCGGCAACGCCACAGCTCCATGCGCAACGGCAACGGCAACACCAACGCCGACACCCGCACCGGGAGCAACACCGACACCAACGCCAGTTCCAACGGCAACGCCGACACCGACGCCAGTTCCAACGGCAACGCCGACACCAACACCAACACCGACGCCGACACCAACACCGTTGCCTTCAGTGCAGTTCAGTGCAGGCACATACGAAGTGAACGAAGCGGGAACCGTTGACGGTCAGGGACGCCAATCCGGAAGCATTTCCATCACCGTCACACGCACGGGCGATACATCGGCGGCGTCAAGCGTCGATTATCGTGCAACGGACGGCACGGCGATACAGAAGTCGGATTACGAATTCAATTCCGGCACTTTGCGCTTTGCTGCCGGAGAAACACAAAAGACGTTCGATGTGCTCATCGTCAACGATGTGTATGTCGAAAGCAGCGAGACAATCAATCTCACGCTCTCGAATGCCAATGGCGCGACGCTGGGCACTCAAAGCACAGCCGTCTTAACAATTCGGGACAATGATACTTCGACGCCGACGACGAACCCGATAGACGAAACACGGTTCTTCGTGCGAATGCAGTATCTGGACTTTCTGGCGCGCGAGGGCGACACGGGCGGCTATGATTACTGGACATCGCAGATTACGCAGTGCGGCACGGATCAGGCTTGTATCAATGCCAGACGCGTGCAAGTGTCAGCCGCGTTCTTTATCGAGCAGGAGTTTCAGGATACCGGATCGTTTATCTATCGTCTGAACAAAGCATCGTTCGGCACGAGAGTCCCGTACAGTGACTTTATGCTGGATCGCGGACGTGTGGTCGGAGGCCCGCAGATCGAAGCGAGCAAGACGGCTTTGGCTGAAGACTTCGTGCAGCGTGCGGCCTTTGTGACTAAATATCCGACATCGCAGAGCGCGGAAGTCTTTGTGGATGCGTTGATCGATACGATCCGTACTTCGTCGAATGTGGATTTGACGAGCAAGCGCAGCGAGATTCTGGCGGCCTACAATAATGGCGGCGGGACGCAAGCGCAAAGCAGAGCGCGGGCATTGCGGAAGGCGATTGATTATAAGGAGTACACAGCGGCAGAGTTCAATCGCTCGTTTGTGCTGGCGGAATACTTCGGATATTTGAGGCGCGAGCCGGATGAGGATGGCTATAACTTCTGGCTGGATGTGCTGAACAACCGGGTGCCGAACAATTACCGGGGGATGGTGTGCGCGTTCAGCAATTCGGCAGAGTATCAGGACAGATTCAGTCCGGTAAGAACGAAGACGGACAGCATCTGTGGCGATGCCGCTAAATAAGCCTTAACGCTTGCGAGTAATCTTTACGGCGTGCGGACTCTATGAACCGCACGCCGTAAATTCAAACTCTGACACAACGACCATTTCCATAGACCGCCGCCTGCTCGGATTAAGAGCGCGCGGTGGTCTTTTTTGCGTGGCGTAAAGCAGGGCAGGCCATCAATCATCCGGGCGTCTGTTTTACGCACCGCCCTACACGAAAGTACTCTCAGCGATTACTACAGGCTGGTTCAGTCAAGCGAGCTAAATCTGTTGGCTGGAACCATTAACGCCCTGTCGCCTCAAGCGTTGGTTGACATTCGCTCCGAGTGCAACATATAGTATGTGTCGCTTACGCTATGCTCTAGGGACTGCGCTTTCCGGTTTTTCGCAGCTCCCTTTGTTGCGGCACGTTTCGGGTTTTCAAAGAAACGCATGTTCAGACTCCAACGCTTAGAAATCACAGGCTTCAAATCCTTCGCCGACCACACGGAACTCGTTTTTACGGGCGACGGCATTACGGCGGTTGTCGGCCCCAACGGGTGCGGCAAATCCAACGTCGCCGACGCCATTAGCTGGGTGCTCGGCGAGCAGCGCGCGAAGCAATTGCGCGGCGCGGAAATGAAGGATGTGATCTTTCAAGGCTCGCGCAATCGTCAACCCGGCGGCATGGCCGAAGTCGTGCTTCACATGGTGCGCGTCGAAGCGCCTGAACTCGAACACGATCAGGATATAGATGACATAGATTCCACGCTCGAAGAGATAGACGAGCACAGCGTTCAAATCGAAACTGAAAACGCGCCGCAAACCGCCGCCGAAATCGTCGCCGCAGACGCTGAAAGCCGTGCCGTCGGAAGCGCGATTGAACTTCAGACCGCAAGCGAATCGAGCGCCGCCGCAGAAGAATCGAACGATCAATCCAATGACGCGGCAATCGCCGACACGACCAAAGCGGAAGCGCAAACTGCTGATGCTGCAATTGCCGATACTGCTGCTGTCGCCATCTCCGGCGATGGGGCGACAAAAAAGAATCAAGGCAAGCGGCACTGGCGTCCGAGCCGTCTGGCGCTTGAATTTGCGCCTGGCGAATCCGTTGCCGTCACGCGTCGTCTTTATCGTTCCGGCGAAAGCGAGTATTTGCTGAACGGGCGCGCCTGTCGCCTACGCGACATACAGGATTTGTTTTCCGGCACGGGACTCTCCGGCGCGCACTACGCGATTATCGAGCAGGGACGCATCGGCCAGATTCTGTCCGCGAAGCCGATGGATCGCCGCACGCTCATCGAGGAAGCAGCGGGCATCACCAAGTTTCGCGTGCGCCAACGCGCCGCCGAAGCACGCCTCGAATCCGCGCGCGCCAATCTCTCTCGCCTCAACGACATCGTTTCCGAAATCGAAAGACAGGCTAACAGCTTGCGCCGTCAGGCCGCCAAAGCGCGCCGCTATCGCCAGCTACGCGAAGAACTGCGCGAGCTACTGCGCCGCGTTTATGTTGCCGAAGAACGCTCGCTTTCCACGCTGATCGACGAAACGCGCGTCCGGCTTCAGGAAACGAGCGACGAAGAGCGGCGCATCAACGAAGAGTTGGCGACGGGCGAAGAATCCGCGCGCCACGCGACGCAGGCCGCGCGCCACGTCGAAGAAGAATTGACGGAACGACGTGCCGCCGCGCACGACGCAGCCTTGCAGCGGGATCGCCGCCAGCGCGAATACACTTATCAACAGGAACAGATTGCCGCGCTAGAAAGCCGCCGTGCCGACGTTGAAAATGAAATGGGCGCGATACAGGCGCGGCTCGAAAGCGTCGGAGCGGACATCGCGCGCCTGCATGAGCAGGAAGTTACAGAGCGTGCTGCCTTTGAAACAAGCGCGTTTTCCTTGCACGATGCCGAAACTGCTTACAACGACAGGCTCGCGCAAGTCGCGTCGGCTGAAACGGAGATCGAAACAGCGCGTGCGGGACTCCTTACACACACTGCAATGACCGAGCGATTGATGGAGATCGCACGGCAACTCGAAGCGACGCTCGAACGTCTCGCGCAGCAGGCAGAAACTTACGCGCGCGAAGGCGAACGCGCCGCCGCTGCCCACAGCGAACGCGCCGCCGAAGCCGAAACACTGAACTCCGAAATCGAAACATCGCGCCATCGTCTCGCCGCGATGATGTCGGAACGTGAAGCAGCCATTGCCGAAGTAACGCAGGCGCGAGAGGCCGCACGCGCATACGAGGCAGAGCACGCGCGCGTTCGCGATGAAGCAGCGCGCACGCGTCACAGGCTCGACACCTTAACGGAACTCGACGCGCAGCACGCACATTATTCTCTCGCCGTGCAACGCCTCTTCGCCGAAGACAGCGCGCCCGCAGAGTTTCATTCCGTCGCCACGCTCGCCGATATGCTGCATGTCGAACCGCAGTGGGAACGCGCCGTCGAAGGTATCTTCGGAAACTTTTTGCAGACAGTGATTGTGCCGACGCCCGCCGATGCACTGCGCGCCGCCGAATGGTTGCGCGCAAACGATTCGGGGCGCGCCAGCTTTCTCGTCGCAGGATTGCACGGCGGAAGCGATGAAGCGAATGATCCGGCGGCCACGTCGTCCTTGAGCAATAGCGGCGCAAGAAGTGCTGCGACAGCCTTCGCCGATGCGGGCGACAATCTGGACGACGTGCGCGTGCGCGATCTCTTGAATGCGCCGCGTGAACTTCTCACCGTGATGAACCGCACGCTCGCCGAAAAAATGGAGGCGCGCCTAAGCACTGACCTCGATCATGCGATGGCGATGTCGCTTGCGACGAATGAGATGTACGTCACGCTCGAAGGCGATTGGGTGCAGCACGGACAACTCGTCAACGCGGGCGATGCACGCGCGCTCGAAGAAGGCGCAGGGCTGCTCGCCTTCAAACGTGAACTGCGCGAATTGGAAACGAGTATCGTTGAACTCGAAAACGAATTGGCGACCACGGAGAAAGCCGCAGCCTTTGCGCGCACGCGCACAGGCGAACTCGAAGATGTTGTCGTCTCGCTCAACGAAGTCATCGGGCGCGAAGAACGCGATGCGATGGCGCGTGAACTGAACGCCGCGCAGCTTGCGCAGGAAATCGAACGCGCCGCGCGCCACGTCCGCATCGTCAGCGAAGACGCCGCGCGCCTCGCTGAAGAACAACGCGAAGTCGAAGAAAAACGCCACACAGCTTTGATTGAAGCGCAAACGGCTGAAGCCGCGCGCGTCGCTTCCACAGAAGCTGTGACAAGCGCGACAACGCATCTGGCGAACAGGCGCCGTGAAGCGGAAATTGAAAACGAAAAGCTTGGCGAGCAACGCGCCGCCGCCGCCGCCGCCGCCGAACGCCGCCGCGCCACTTCCGCCGAACTCAAACGGCTTGAAGCAGAGCAGTCCGACTTAAATGTGCGTCTGGAGCGTCACGCGGGCGAAGTTGCAGCGATTCTGGCACGCCTCGAAGAATTGCGGAATTCGATGGGCGAAATCGAGGGAAGCGCCGAGACAGAAGAAGAGATTGCGCAGGAAGCACATGAAGTCGCAGAAGTCGCCGCGCAATTAACTGAAGCGCGTGAACGTGCCGATGCGCTGGCGCTTGAATTGGCGGAATTGAATCGCCGCGCCGCCGCAACGCGTGACGCACGCGCGCAATTGGAAGTGCAACGCGCCGAAAGCACTGCGCGTCTCGCTTACGTGCGCGAAGCGTGCATGTCGGAGCTGGGTCAATCGCTTGAAGAACTCGCCCGCGCAGAAGATGCAGCGGCGGTAGATACAGCCACCACATCAGAAAATTCCTTTGATCTCGAAGCGGCGCGCACGCAGGTCGAGGAAATGCGCGCGCGCGTCGAAGGCTTTGGCGCGGTCAACATGATGGCGCTCGAAGAACTTGCGGAAGCAGAAGAGCGCTTGCAGTTTCTGACAACTCAGCGGCAGGATATTACAGATGCCGTCGCGTCAACCGAAGAAGCCCTGCGCGAAATCAAACGTCGTTCGCGCGAGCGTTTCCGTCAGGCCTTTGAAGCGATTAACACTAATTTCGGTGAACTGTTTCAAGAGCTTTTTGGCGGCGGGCGCGGTGAGATGAGTATGATCGACGCCGAAGATGTTTTAGAATCAGGCATTGATTTAATCGCACAACCGCCGGGCAAGCGTTTGCAAAGCGTATTGCTTTTATCCGGCGGCGAAAAGGCGATGGCGGCGCTCGCGCTGGTGCTCGCAATTTTTCGCTTTCGCCCGTCGCCGTTTTGCTTGCTCGATGAAGTGGACGCGCCGCTCGATGAAGCCAACGTCGGGCGCTTCACAAACAAAATCGCGGAGATGGCGGCGCGCACGCAGTTTATCGTTATCACGCACAACAAGCGCACGATGGAAATGGCACGCGCGCTGTACGGCGTGACGATGCAGGAAGTCGGCGTCTCGAAACTCGTCTCGGTAAAATTTGAATGATCGAAAAAGTTAAAATGTTTTTGCGTTTCACTTTGGCCGCGCTGCTAATTTCGGGCGCGGCGTTTCATGTTGCAGCGCAGACGAAAACGTTCGCCAAAGACAGCACCTGCGAGCCGCAAACGATTTCGTTAAAAAAAGCGAGCACGAAGGACGCGGCGAGCGCAGCCACAGCCGCATATGTTTACGAATTCACACAGCCGAAATTTTACATTAGCCACATCCGAATCGAGCACGATACGGCAGGGCGCGGCAAACTCTATTTTAATCGTAAGGGACTCGATGAACCGCTCGTCGAAAATTTACAGCTATCGGAAACCGCGAGCGCGCGCATCGTCGCGCTGTGGGACGCGCTGGGTTTTCTTGATTCCAGCACAAGCTATCAATCCGAAAAAGAATTTCCGCATTTAGGCACGATGCGTCTGTGTATGAAGCGAGGCGAACGTGAGCGCGCGGTGGAGTTTAATTGGACGAATGATCGCAACGCCTTCGCGCTCGTTAATGAATATCGCCGCGCCGCAGATCAAACGATGTTCGTCTTCGATATTAATCTCGCGCGCGAACATGAACCGCTCGACGCGCCGAAACTCCTCGATCAGCTCGATTCGCTCTACACCAGAAACGGCCTCTCCGATCCGCAGCAGCTCGTAGCGCTTCTGCGCGACCTCAACACGGACGAACGAATCCCGCTCATCGCGCGCAACCATGCGGCGCGCATCCTGAAAAAAATTGAAAAGAAGAGCGCGAAGTCTTAGAGCGGCCTTCTTTTCATAACAGAGTTTTCTTCGACAAGCTGGCAGAATTCCACTGCCCGATTCTCCGCCCAGTATTGATCTTCGTGGTGCCCGCCGGTTGAAAGAAAACCGACATGGCCTCCGCGCGGCGGCGCAAGCAAAATCACATGCGGATTGCTTGCGATAGACGGATCGCGGAACGAGGAGAAGGGAATAAAAGGATCGTCTTCGGCGTGTATGATGAGCGCAGGCGTTTTGATAAAGCGTATGAGCGGCAGTGCGCTTGCCCGCGCGTAATAATCGGCAGCGCTTGAATAGCCGCCATCTGGTGCCGTATAGCGTTCGTCAAACTGTCGAAGTGTGCGAAGCGTGCGAATATTATGCGTGTCGTAAAGCTGCGGGTAAAGCTTTTGTTTACGGCGCAGGCGGCGGCGCAAACTGCGCATAAATCTGTATTGATAAATTCGGTTCGCGCCTACTTCAATCGCGTCGGCGCATGCGCTTAAATCAATCGAGGGCGAGATGGCGCAGACGCCATGAATCTCCGGCGGCATTCCATCAGCCTGCTCGCCCGCAAATTTCAAAACGATGTTTCCGCTCAAAGAAAATCCGACGAGAAAAATGCTTGTCAACTGCTCGCCTTCGATTAGTTCACGCGCGACTGCTGCGATGTCCGCACTCAATCCGCTGTTGTAAAGCGTTTCGGTGAGGTGTTCCGTGTTGCCGCAATTGCGCAAGTTGAGGCGCACGACGTTGAACCCGGCGGCATAAGCCTTCGCCGCAGTGCCGATCATATAATGCGAGTCGCTTGAGCCTTCAAGCCCGTGCGAGAGCAGTATTGTCGGGTGATTTGTGCGCGGATTTTGCCAGCGGCAGCGGGCGAGCAGGCGCACTCCTTCGGCGACATCGAAGAAACGCGCTTCGTCTTGTTGCAGCGCGCGCGGATCGAAACGTCGCGGGCGCAAGTGAGAGACGATGGTTTGCGCATGACCGCTCGCAAACAGCAAGTGGGGCTTGAAGGGCTTTTGGTCGAGCACGCGCCTGACGTGCTGTAGTAAGTTTGTCGTGCGCGCTTCTTCAATCAAAATATTCTGCCAGCCAGCCAACCTTGTTCAATATTCAATGATTGCCGGGAAGTCTGCTTTCACGCGCGTTTCTGCCCTTACGCATAGCCCGCGCAATCTTTTTCGATTCACCGGAGTCAAACAAAACGCGTCGGCTCCGCCGGTTGGGGATCGCCAGCGGGAATCGGCGTGCTGCCCGGCTCGCGCACGGGCGAAACGGGATCGCTGCCGGGCGGAAGCGGCGCGGGCTGTGGATGCGTTGGGTCGGGTTGCGTAGGATCGTGCGGGTGCGTCGGCGGCATCAATGGTTCTTCCGCAGGCACGCCCGGATCAGCGGGCTGCGGTGGGTCTGTATTCGGATTGCGGCTCATTTTATGATCTCCTAAGTTTTTGAACTCGAAAAAGAAAACGCTCGCGGACTCTGCCGGACAAAACGTTATAAACACATAACACGTGCGATTGCTTTAATGTGCTGTTGCGTTTTGCGTGGCGCGCTGCATGTCTGCGATGACAAAGCGAATCATGCAATAGTCTATGTGATTCGGCAATTCGTCGCGCAGTGGTCTCAATCGCTCTGTGCCGAGGCGTGCGATGACAGCTTCAATCAAGGCGCGGTCAGCCCGCGTAACGTAGCGGCTAATGTCAACTTCGCGTCCCTGAAGGATGCAATCCGCGAGATGTTTTTCGATTGTGATTTGCGTCAACCCGCGTTGCTTGCCGATCTCTTCGATTGAAATGCCTTCGCGGTAGAGCGCGTAGGTTTCGTCAATCGTACTTGTTTGCGCCGCCGGTTTCTGCGCGCCGGATGATGCGTGCGTGGCTTTGTTTGCGAACGTCGGTTGCGGCAAGGCGAGTTCGATTGTCGCGCGTTCGCGCATGACGGCTGCGCCGAGTTCCGTGATGGCGACAGTCGGGTATGCGCCGCTTGTGACTTTGAGGCATCCGGCGGCGACAAGCGCATCTATGTAGGAACTGATTTCGTCTTGCGTCATAGCGCTTAAGATGCCGTAGGTAGAAAGGCGTTCGAGTTTGAATTGAAGCACGGCTTTGGCGCGCGAGCCGCGAAGCGTCCCTGCCAAAAGAGTTTTACCGAAGCGCCCGTTCATGCGCGTTGCGCAGGATAGAATTTTGCGGACGGTGAGTGTTTCATCTGCTTCCAAAGGACGCGCCGCCGTGATGCTCAACGTGTGATTGCCCGAAGCCTGTGCGATTGATTCCGCCGCTTCGCGCTCATGCCGAAGGCGCGCCGCTTCGTTTAGTTCATCTTCCAGATCAAGGCCGACGGGCGCATGTTGTTTGATGAAGCCGTCGAGTCTTGTCGGCGGATCGAGCGGCACGAAATTGTCATGTGCGTTTTTGCCGTGTGTACTTTCGCCGGACGCTTCTGCGGGTTGCTTCGCACAGTTGCCGCATGTGCCGCACGAAGCTGTGTGATTCGAGTCGCCGAAGTAATCGAGTATAAAGGCGCGGTAGCAATCTTCCGTATAGCAGAAGCTAATCATTTCGCGCAGCTTGCGTTGTTCGAGGGCGGCGCGGCGCGCGATGTCCTGCGGGCGTATGCGTAGAGAGCGCGCGGGTTGTTCGTCGAGCATCAAAACGCCGCGCGTGCGTTTCGCGGGAGTGTAAGAAAGAACGCCGGAAGCCGCGAGTTGCGTGAGCGCGCGTCGCGTCGCCGCGAGATCGAGTCCCATTGTTTCGCTAAAGTCCGCAACGTCTAATTCGGCATCGCTGCGTTCGCTTACGTCATAGCCGCCGAGAAGCCCGAAGAGAATCTGGCGCGCTTTGGTTTCACGCGCGCCCGCTGCTTCACGCGCTTTGTGCGGCGGCATCAAGAGACGTATGACGGCGCGGTTTTCGCTCGCCGCGCCGCGTTCGATGTGGCCTGCTTTTTCCAGAATGATGAGCGCGGATTGAACAGCCATTTCGTTGCGCACGCTTGCGCGGGCGGCAATTTCCTTTGTCGAAAGTTCAATGCGTTTTTGGTTTGTGCCGACGAGCGCTTGATAGACGCTGGTGATGATGTCGGGCGGCGGATACGAGCCTTCGATAAAGTAATCCTGCGTGCGTTTGTCTGCGTAGTTAAAGAGCAAGGCGCAAGTGGAAGGCAGCCCGTCGCGCCCCGCCCGCCCGATCTCCTGATAATAAGCTTCCATCGAGCCGGGCATCTGGTAGTGCGTGACAAAGCGTATGTCAGGTTTATCGATGCCCATACCGAAGGCATTGGTGGCGACGATCATCTGCGCCTGCCCGGACATAAAAGCATCCTGCGCGCGCGCGCGTGCCGCGTCTTCCATGCCCGCGTGATACGCGACGACGTTCAGTCCGGCTTCGTGCAGACGCGTGGCGACTTGTTCGACGGCCTTACGCGTGGAAGTGTAAATAATGCCGGAGCCGTTCGTATAGCGCGCGGCCAAAGCTTTCGTGTGCAGTATCTTTTCGCGTTCTTTTTGCGTGTGAACAATTTTGATCGAAAGATTCGGGCGATCAAAACCGCTGACGAAGGCGTGCGGTGCGCGAAGCCCTAATTGCTCGCTGATGTCGGAGCGAACGTCGGGCGTGGCGGTTGCGGTGAGGGCGATGATTTGCGGGCGTCCGATGGCTTCGACGGTTTGTTTCAGACGCAGATAATCCGGGCGAAAATCGTGTCCCCATTGCGAAACGCAGTGCGCTTCATCAACGGCGAAAAGCGAAATGTTTGCCTCGCGCAATGTCTCTACGAAGTGCTGGCTGCGGAAACGTTCGGGCGCAACGTAAACGAGTTTGTAAAGACCTTGCCGCACGCCGTTAATGCGCGCCTTTTGTTCTTCAAAGGGAATCGAACTATTGATGAAGGTCGCAGGAAGATTGCGCGCGTGGAGGGCGTCAACCTGATCCTTCATAAGCGCGATCAAGGGCGACACGACGACGGTGGCTTTTTCGTTCATCAGTGCGGGCAGTTGATAGCACAGCGATTTTCCGCCGCCCGTCGGCATCACGACGATTGTATCGTGGCCTTCGAGCACGGCGCGGATTACTTCTTCCTGTCCGGCGCGGAAACTCTCAAAACCGAAGTGTTTGTGAAGCGCTCGCAACGCTTCTTGGATTGTCGCCATTCGTGTGAGCCATCAATTGAAGTAGAGAAACCTATTATAACATGGTGCGGCGCGGGAGCGCGCGGGAGGGCTTGAAGGAAAGCGCACAGGGCGTTTAAGCTGATGAACGAGATGAAGAAGAACGACGAGGAGAAATGGAAGGCGCGGACGAAAAGGGATTTGATGATAGAGGTGTGGGAGCATCTCGATTGCGAATCCGTCGGCGCGTCGGAGTTGGAGCAAATCGCCGCCGCCGTTAGCGAGCGGTTCGGCGCGGGAGCATTGGAAAGCCCTGCGGTGATCGCGCGAATTCTGGCAGACGAAGGCGCAGAGTTGCGTCACGCGGAAGTGCTGGAATTGGACGTGCGCGAGCGAAGCCTCGATCCTTACGACGCGATGTTTCGCAACGTCTTGAAATTTTCCACCTTCGAGCAGGCCGCAAACTCGATTAAGCAATTGGATAATCTGCGCAGGAAATTCGCGCGCGAAAAAGATCAGGCGGGCTTGCGCCGTGTGCGCGAAACTGCCTTGAAGGGCAAACAGCGCGCCGGAATGATCGCGCGCAACGGAAGCGTCGAAGAACGCAAGCGCGCTCAAAAAGCAGAGATTGCCGAGTGGTTCGCGGTGTGGCTGCAATCACCGGAAATCTTCACGGGATGGCTTGAACTGCGGCAACGCTCGCCGGATTTCCGCGAAAAATTCTCTGTATAAAAGGCGTTAGGTCTACATTGAAATATATGACAAGACAAGAATGCGAATCAGTAGTAGAAAACGAACAGAAAGAAAGCAACTGCTAGTTTTCCCCAGCAATGGATCATCAGCGCGTCAGTCGAGCGCACTTTGCTTGCTCTTTGAATCCCTGTCTTCTCATTGATCCAGTTGAACAGACTTTCAATGGGTTGACGATGGCAAGCGCACCAACCGATTGTAATACTTTTCGTCGTTGGTTAGTTCTGTGCCCTTCGGCTAAATCTCGTGGCGCAACCAAGCCGCGTCTGCTGCTCTGTCAAGTGAGAGATGATCTGTGGTGTCGGGTAAGCCAAATCGCCGAATAGTGTAGTTGCGGGTAATTCCGGCGGCTGCTCGATGAAGGCTAACGAGAGAGGACGGTTGATTTCTACCCCATTCCTTCTATCCTGCCCAACAACTCATTCAACCGGAGCGCGAATAGCGCGGCTTTCATCCGTTAACTTGTGTGTATCGCCGTTGTATGCGCGCCCGGTTAGATCGGGCGTTCGATGTCTCCTCGTTTTAATCCGAAGGTATGTAGTATTTCGGCAAAATCTTTGTTGCTTGCTTTTGGACTTGTTGTAACCGATAATTTTAACTGTGAATTACAGGGATTACATCACAATCGAACCAGACAAACGCGGCGGCAAACCTTGTGTGCGCGGCTTGCGAATTACGGTTTATGAAGTGCTCGAGTATCTTGCTTCGGAGATGACAGAAGAAGAACTACTCGACGAATTTCCTGATTTGACGCGGGAAGATTTGAAAGCCTGCATTGCTGCTGACCGCGAGCGTCGGTTGACGACGACTCCTGTTGCCGCGTGAAATTACCTTTTGACGAAAACTTGTCTTTCAAGTTGCCGCGCTTTTGATCGACCTTTTTCCCGATTCGGTTCACGTCCGGGATATAGGTATGAAAGCGATTGATGACCCGGTAGTTTGGGATTACGCTAAAGATAACGATTTTCTGATTGTCTCGAAAGACGCGGATATGCACGACCTCAGTTTGGTGTTCGGGAATCCGCCAAAGGTTATTTGGTTGCGGCTTGGGAACTGCTCGACACGACAGGTAGAAAATTTGCTGCGGCGGGATTTTGACGTTATCAAAATATTTTACGAAGATGAGCATGTCTCTCTGCTTGCCTTACTCTAAATCGACAATCACTTGGACAATCGGAGTTGGTAAAATTAAGTGGCTGAACAAACAAATGAACTCGAACTCGTGTATACGCTTTTTTGCGATGACGTGCGGCTTGAAGTCGGCAATAAGCTTTCGCTGATGGGCGTGTTTCAGAATATTATGGTGCAGCAGTTGCCGGTGTCGCTCATCAAATTCGCCGTCGTCAATCATTGGCAGGGCACGGGCGCGCATCTTTCCGAAGTGCGTATTTTATCGCCGGATCGCAAGCAGCCGATCGTCGTTTCGCAGCCGACGCGCTTCGAGATTGCGGCAGGTGGCTTCGCCGACAACATCAGCTTTTTCGTCAACGTGAGCTTTCCCGCCGCCGGGCAGTATTGGGTGCAGACCTTGATAGACTCTTCACTCTTCGACGAGCAACCGCTGATTGTTGCCGACGTGCGCGCGGCACAGGCGACAACAGACACAACTTCAGAAGCGATTAACTGAACCACTAAAATCGCGGACAGGCTGCAGCCTCTACGTGAAAAGAAAAAGCGAGCCGTTTGATAGGCTCGCCTTTTTGATTGATGCGGATGAGTGGGATCGAACCACCACGATGTCACCATCACAGGCTTCTGAGACCTGCGCGTCTGCCAATTCCGCCACATCCGCAAACGCCGACTAACGCGAGTGCGAATGATACGGACAGGAACGCGTGGGTGTCAAGCGTCCTTCATTGGAGCGTTACGGGCGACCGAGAATGTCGCCGAGCACGCCACCGACGCGGCTCGAACCACGTCGCGAAGAGCGGTTGTCGTAACCGTCGTTGTAGCCGCGACGAAAGCCTTCCTGAAAGCTGCGTTCGTATGTCGCGCGATCACGGTAGGAATCGCGGTAGCCGATGCTCGCATCTCGATATGCGCTCGAATCGCGGTAGTCGGAGCGTCTGCCGGAAGCGCGGTCGGTTTGTCCTAAACGAAAACCTTCACGGTAACCGTTGTCTACGGCAACACGGCGTACTTCGGTGCGGCTGAAAGAGCCGTTGCGGTCATGATTACGATCTCTGTCGCGATCCCTGTCTCTATCTCCGTCGCGGTCTCTATCTCTATCTCGATCACGATCCCTGTCTCGATCATCGCGGTCATCGTCGCGGTCGTTTCGATCATTTCGATCATTCCCGCGCTCGTCGCGGCGGCCGTCGCGCGCGTCGTGGCCGTTCACGAAAACGTCTCTTTTGTCTCTTTTGTCTTTTTTGCCGTGTCCGTGTCCCTGCATCGGATCGGCGAATGAAACGACAGGCAAAGCGATGGCAACTATCAGCGCAAACATCGCCGCACGCAATGTAAATGTTTTGTTCTTGAAATTCGTCATAATGTTCTCCCTTGTGAACGCTTGTTTGCGTTCGATGTATCGGATAATGTGATTCGACTCGAAAGGATTTCCAATCGGGGCAGCCTTGACGTTAGCAATCAACGCGCCACACACGCCAGTGCGCTAACTTGAGTGTTCCGACGAAAATGCCTGCTGATTAATCGCTGCAATGTCGGAGAAAGTGTAGCCATGAACGCTATTCGTGCAGGCATCCGCGAATCCTTTTCAGGAAAAGCGATGCGCGTTTTGAGTCAAAAGGTTGCGGTTGCAGGCACAGTGACCGGATTGCTATAGTTGCCCGTCAATGCGCCACGCCGGAAAAATTAAATGACGGAGAACATGCCCGGCCAACACGAAAGTTTGTCCGCACGTCTGCAAAATACTCGGCGGCGAATCGCGGCGTGTGCAATACGCAATCATCGCGCGCCGGAAGAAATCACTTTGATCGCTGTTAGCAAGACGCACCCGCCGGAAATTGTGCAACAGGCGTTGGACGCGGGCGCGCATGACTTCGGAGAAAATCGCGTGCAGGAAGCGGCGGATAAGATCGCGCAAATGGGCAGCGCGCGCGCTCGCTGGCATTTGATCGGACATCTACAGGCCAACAAAGCGCGCCGCGCCGTAACGCTCTTTGATGTCATTCATTCGCTGGATTCAAAAGCGCTGGCAGAGCGGCTTGATCGTTTGTGCAGGGAAGAGAAGCGCGAACATTTGCCTGTTTTGATTCAGATTGATCTGGGCGATGAAGCGACAAAGTCGGGAGCAAGCGAAGCAGAGTTGCCGGAACTCGTGCAGGCCGTCAATGCTTGCGAGCGTCTGCAATTGACCGGGCTGATGACGCTGCCGCCTTTTTTTGAAGACGCGGAAAAAGCGCGACCATATTTTCGTCGCCTGCGGGAATTGCGTGATGCGCTTCATCGGCATGGAGATTTCGGCGCGCGCGCGGGCGAGCTTTCAATGGGCATGAGCCACGATTTTGAAGTCGCCATCGAAGAAGGCGCGACGATGGTGCGCGTCGGCACGGCGATCTTCGGGACGCGCGGGACAATGCCTGCGCAAGCATAGCGACAGCGCATTACAAGGAAAGTTTTTGCGATTGAATCGCACGGCACACAATTCGTTTGCTGCGGCGCATTTGAAAAGTTGAAAGGTTTGGAAATCCGATTCGTCAAATTGTGATCCGTTATGGATGAAAGTATATGGAAGTCTTTAAGTTTCTGGGCGTGCTTTCTTGGTACGCTGTAGTCACAGCCATCTTCGCAGTGATTGCGCTGATGCTGCTGCGGTTTGCCATCAACTACGCCGATATAAATCCATTTAGCCGGACGGCACTCTTGATACGCCGCTATTCCGATCCGCTGGTCAATCCCGTGCGCGGCGGACTCTTGAACTACGGCATCGATCCGAAGTTCGCGCCGCTACTGACGATCTTGATTGCGATTCTCGTCGGCTATTTCTTTCTGCAACTCGTCGGCGAAGTCTTGTTTACGGCGGCGGGCATGACGGCGAGTTTGTTGACGGCCAATGTGCTTTTGCTCGTCGGCTTTTTGCTTTACGGCTTGCTCGCCGTCTTTTCTCTGTTGATTATCGTGCGCGTGATTTTTTCTTGGGGCATGAGTTACAGCCATCCCTTGATGAGATTTCTGGTGCGCGTTACAGAGCCGATTCTCGCTCCGGCGCGTCGCATAATTCCGACAATCGGCATGTTCGACATTTCGCCGATCCTCGTTATCTTCGTGCTGCAACTTTTTCAACAAGCCATACGCGGAGTGCTGCTGCGCTAAAGTTTGCCGACACCGAAATCGGTTATGCAAAAATCGCTCCTGCTATGATTGCCTCGACGTTGAAGGACGATGCTTTGTGCTTTGCGGTGCGTGTTGTGCCGAACGCTTCGCGCAGCCAAATTGTCGGCGAGCATGACGACCAGCTTCGCGTGCGTGTCGCCGCGCCGCCCGTTGAGGGAGCCGCCAACGAAGCATTGACGCGCTGCCTTGCGCGTGCGTTCAAAGTGCCGCGCCGTGATGTGGAAATAACTTCAGGCCACGCTTCAAAAAGCAAGGCCATGCGCGTTCGCGGAGCAACGCGCGAGATGCTGGAAAAATTATCACAGGGCGACTAAAACACTTGGTTGCAGCAACGGAAAATCGCGTGCTATATTGCGTTTCCGCATCGCTTTCGTAGCTTTCATAGTTTCGTACAAAAAAGGATTCGCACTCAATGTCTGGACATTCCAAGTGGCATACGATTAAGCACAAAAAGGGCGCGCTTGATGCCAAGCGCGGCAAGCTTTTCACCAAGCTGATTAAGGAAATCACCGTCGCGGCGCGCACCGGCGGCGGCGATGCGGACGCCAACGCGCGCCTTCGCAAAGCCGTCCTCGACGCGAAGGCCGGGAATATGCCGAACGACACGATTGACCGCGCGATCAAGCGCGGCACGGGCGAACTGGAAGGCGTCAACTACGAAGAAATAACTTACGAGGGTTACGGGCCGGGCGGCGTCGCCTTGATAATCGAATCCATGACGGATAACCGCAATCGTACAGTCGCCGAAATCCGTCACATGTTTTCCAAGAACGGCGGCAACTTGGGCGAGTCCGGCTCGGTTGGTTGGATATTCGACAAAAAGGGTTACATCGTCGTCAGCAAAGATGCGAAGCCCGAAGACGAACTCTTTGAGATCGTCACCGAAGCGGGCGCGGAAGATTTGCGCGACGACGTGGATAATTTCGAGATCATTACTGCGCCGGACAATTTCGATGTGGTGCTCGCCGCCGTGAAAAGCGCAGGCGTCGAGCCG
>JAABUK010005030.1_pt1 | contig 20998 bp, 18 predicted proteins | sample 5559141 | NCBI WGS metagenome assembly JAABUK01 (sample SAMN10711869, study PRJNA513367) | rock metagenome | isolation source: Antarctica rocks | place: Antarctica: Victoria Land, Pudding Butte nord | collected 2016-01-03
GCCACTTGATAAATCCGGGCCTGCGGCGCGGCACACGCCGCCGCTACCCGTTCCCGCAAATCAATCGAATACGCTTTCATAACAGAAGGTACGTAAAATTCTGTACACCGAATTGGAAACCGCTCTAACGAAGCGGTAGAGATGCTTCAACTTCGCTGCGCTTCGCTCAGCATGACGTTCTTTTTGAACACGAATCCCTAGAATGAACAAACCCACTAAAGTCCTTGTCCTCGGCTCGGGCGCACTAAAAATCGGCGAGGCCGGCGAATTTGATTATTCCGGTTCGCAGGCGCTGAAGGCGCTGAAGGAGGAAGGCATCCGCACCATTTTGATTAACCCCAATATTGCCACTGTGCAAACGTCGGATAATATTGCCGACGACGTGTATTTTCTGCCCGTCACGCCGTATTTCGTTGAGGAGGTAATTAAGAAGGAAAAACCCGACGGCATTTTGGTGGCCTTCGGGGGGCAAACGGCGCTGAACTGCGCGGTGCAGCTCTACCGGAATACTGTTTTCGAGAAGTACAATCTGCGTGTGCTCGGCACGCCGGTGCAGTCGATTATTGACACCGAGGACCGGGATATTTTCATTGACAAGCTCAACGAAATCGACGTAAAAACCGCCCGCAGCCGCGCCGTGACTACTATGGACGACGCGCTGGCGGCGGGCCTGGAAATTGGCTTTCCGCTGATTATTCGGGCGGCGTTTGCGCTGGGTGGGCTGGGCAGCGGCTTTGCCAACAACGAGGCCGAATTGCGGGCGCTGGCCGAGCGGGCCTTTGCGACTTCCGACCAGATTCTGGTGGAAGAATCGCTGAAGGGCTGGAAGGAAGTGGAGTACGAAGTAGTGCGCGACTGCTACGATAACTGCATCACGGTCTGCAACATGGAGAATTTCGACCCCATCGGAATTCACACCGGCGAGAGCATCGTGGTGGCCCCGTCGCAGACGCTCAGCAACCGCGAATACCACAAGCTGCGCCAGATTGGCATCAAGACCATCCGGCACCTGGGCATCGTGGGCGAGTGCAACATTCAGTACGCGCTCGACCCGGTTTCGGAAGATTACCGCGTGATTGAGGTGAACGCGCGCCTCTCGCGCTCGTCGGCGCTGGCCTCGAAGGCCACGGGCTACCCCCTCGCGTTTGTGGCGGCCAAGCTGGCGCTGGGCTACGGGCTGTTTGAGGTGAAGAATAGCGTGACGCAGACGACTTCCGCACTTTTTGAGCCGGCGCTCGACTACGTGGTGGTGAAATTGCCGCGCTGGGACCTGGGCAAATTTGACGGCGTAACCCGGCAGATTGGTAGCAGCATGAAGAGCGTGGGCGAGGTGATGGCCATCGGCCGCTCGTTTGAGGAAGCCATTCAGAAGGGCCTGCGGATGCTGGACACCGGCCGCCGCGGCTTCGTGGCCAACCGCCCCGAGGCCGCCGTGACCCACGCCGAGGTAGACAAGCTGCTGAGCGACCCGAACGAGGAGCGTATTTTCGCTATCAATCAGGCGTTTGAGCTGGGCTACTCGGTGCAGCAAATCCATGAGTTGACCAAAATCGACCTGTGGTTTTTGCAGCGCCTCAGCACCATTTTCGAGCTGAACCAGCGGCTCCTACCCTTCGGCGACGGTACCACGCCCGACAAGGCGCTGCTCACCGAAGCCAAGAAGCTGGGCTTCTCGGATATGCAGCTGGCCGCCAAGTTCTACGGCGAAAACGACCTGCGCAACAGCGAATTACGGGTGCGCACGCTGCGCAAGTCGCTGGGCATCGTGCCGGTGGTGAAGCAGATAGATACGCTGGCCGCCGAGTTTCCGGCCAAAACGAACTACCTGTACCTCACCTACTACGGCACCGAAAACGACCTGGAGCCGGAAACTGAGAAAGCGGTAGCCGTACTGGGCTCGGGCGTGTACCGCATCGGCAGCAGCGTGGAGTTTGACTGGTGCGGCGTGAACGCCATCCAGACCGCCGCCGCCGAGGGCTACAAAACCATCGTTATTAATTACAACCCCGAAACCGTGAGCACCGACTACGACGTGAGCGACCGGCTGTATTTCGAGGAACTGTCGTTTGAGCGGGTGATGGATATTCTGGATTTTGAGCAGCCAGGCGGGGTCATTCTCTCCACGGGTGGCCAGATTCCCAACAACTTAGCCATGCGCCTGCACCAGGAAAACGTGCCGGTGCTGGGCACCTCGCCCGAGCGCATCGACGAGGCCGAAAACCGCCACAAGTTCTCGTCGATTATGGACGAGCTGGGCATTGCGCAGCCGCGCTGGAGCGAGCTTTCGACGCTGGAAGGCGTGTTTGAGTTCGTGGGCAAGGTGGGCTTCCCGGTGCTCATCCGGCCGAGCTACGTGCTGTCGGGCGCGGCCATGAACGTGGTTTCCAACAAGGACGAGCTGGAAAACTTCCTGAAAGTGGCCAAGGAAGTGAGCACCGAATACCCGGTGGTGGTGTCGGAGTTTATCGAGGAAGCCAAGGAAATTGAGCTGGACGCGGTGGCCGACCACGGCGAAATCGTGAGCTACGCCATCTCGGAGCACGTCGAGTTTGCGGGCGTGCACTCGGGCGACGCCACCATGTACTACCCCCCCCAAAAGGTGTATGTGGAGACGGTACGCCGCCTCAAGGCCATTGCCGAAAAAATCGCTAAGCGCTACGAAATCAGCGGGCCGTTCAACATCCAGTTCCTGGGTAAAAACAACGACCTGAAAGTAATTGAGTGCAACATCCGCGCCTCGCGCAGCTTCCCGTTTGTGTCGAAAGTATCAGGCAACAACCTGATTACCAAGGCTACCAAAATCCTGCTGGGCGTGGCCGTGGAGCGCGACGCCAGTGAGCTGGTGTACGATGCTAAGTTCGTGGGTGTCAAGGCCTCGCAGTTCTCGTTTACCCGCCTGGCCGGTGCCGACCCGGTGCTGACCGTGGACATGTCCTCGACCGGCGAGGTCGGCTGCCTGGGCGACACCGCCGCCGAGGCCCTGCTCAAGTCGATGCTGTCGGTGGGCTACCGCATCCCGCAAAATTCGGTGCTGATTTCGGGCGGCCCCATCGGCTCGAAGGTGACGCTGCTACCCGTGGCCCAGCTGCTAGCCAAGCGCGGCTTCACGCTCTACGCCACCGAGGGCACGCACAAGTTCTTCACCGACAACGGCCTGGCCGCTACCCTCCTCCACTGGCCCGACAGCCAGCAGCAACCCAACGCGCTGGATTACCTGCGGGCCAAGAAAATCGAAATGGTCATCAACATCCCCAAAAACCTGACGAAAGGCGAGCTGGATAATGACTATAAAATCCGCCGCACGGCCGTCGATTTTAATATCCAGCTGCTGACGAATGCCCGGCTGGCGAGCGCATTTATTAATGCGTTCTGCGAGTTGGAAATGAAGGATTTGAAGATTAAGAGCTGGAATGAATATAAGGCGGGATAAAATTGATTGCTGGTCGTAAAAGAAACCCAAGAATCTACAATTTATCTGTAGCTTCTTGGGTTTCTTTCTGCTTGACTTCGGACTGGATTTCGTTCAATTCGTTTTGAAGCGGTTTAAATATATACTCAACGTGCGTTACCAATGTTGTTCCTGACATCTTATTTCCCACATAATCAGTTCGATTATTTGTTATCGTCGTAAGAATAATATTTTTTGATTCCCATGTTAAGTCATCGTTAACGTTATAATAAATATCGTTATGACCATTATCGTTAATCGCCGGCCCATAAACGTTTTTTAAAAAATAGTTAAAACTATCCAAACTACTCATGCTACCCATAGACGCTTCTTCAATATCTGCATGTATCTTATAAATAATACTATTTACTGTAAAAACCATGATTTTAGAGTCACTTTCACGCCCTTGGCTTTTTGTTAGTTTCTCCTTGTTTTTTCGAATATCATAATGGTGACTTCCTAACTGAAATCGCCCAATACTACTGTACTTTCTATCTCCAGAAAAGTATCCCCATGCCTGCTCATGAGAATTTTCATCAGTTAAAGCATTAGCATACAAGCAAATAGATGATAACATATCGAATGGTGCAAATCCCTTGTATGCTGAGATAGGCGAACCTAATTTGATATTCATAAATTTTGCTCGCTCTTCTAGTTGCTCGCTATAGATTTTAACGTGTTTTAATGCTTCCTCCTTTTCATATGCAACACGAGCCTGTTCCTCTTTATAAATGGTATAAAAAAACCCTATAAATGAAATCACGGCGATGACCGCACTGGCTAGAGCAATTTTTTTTAAGGAAGAGCGCATAACATTTTACCCCAATTATAATACGGGTTTATCTTCCTCGTAAAATTTTACAGCAATTGGCTTACCTGTTTGACTTTTTGCATCTAGCTCACGAAGCAAAAAATCATACTCTTTCGCTGTAACATCTAGGATAAATGAGCCACCGAAAAGTTCAAGCTTAATTGCTTGCTCTGTTTTTTCTATTCTAACAATGTGTTTAGTATTGATGATATATTCAATACCATTTAGCCGGCTTAATTTTAAGAAGCTCATAGGTGTTGGTTGGTTTTGCGTTGTGTATTCGACAAAGGTAAGCGGTCTTCGCTAATGGGCGAAACGGGTGGCGTAGGCTCGTTTTTAATATGCCTCTTGAAGCCCCCGGTGCCGGCACGCCAGCGGCGGGGAGGCTGGGTAGCCAACACGTACCTTCGCCCTACCGCACGGTATTGCCGCCTCACCACACGGCTACCCCTGAAAAGGTGAAGCCCTCGGTACGGGAATACCAAGGGCTTCGAAGAAGAAGGTGGATGAGCACCTTACTTCTCGGTCCAATGAGCAAGAAACGTGCGGCGAAGGTACGGCGAAAATCCGTCCTTCGTAAACCCATACTGCTTGAGCCTCAAAAAGGTTTCTGGTGGTGGCTGGTTCTGGAAGGGGTCAAAGTAGCATTAGCTGCGGCGGCCCGGCACTGGATAGGCTGGCGGGTGGCAACCGAAGGTCAGCGTAAGCTAAGGGGCGGAGTCGAGAGGCTTCGCCCCTTGTTTTTTAGCGGCTTACGCCCGTCGCTGCAAAGGGCGCAAATCCAGCGCAAAGCCGGGTAGGGCGGGGCCGGCACTCAGCGACTGGTCGAAGCCGCTGATTTCTTCGGGTTCCTGGCCGGGGCGGTAGATGGTGGCGGTTTCGGTGCTGGGGTCGAGGAGGAAGCCGACTTGCACGCCGTTGGCCAGGTAGCTTTCCATTTTGCGGCGCAGGGGAGCCAGGCCGTCGGAGGGCGAGCGCACCTCTACTACCAGGGTCGGGCACACCGGCGGAAAGCGCAGGCGCTGGGCTTCGGACAAGGCATCGTAGGCGGCACGGGGTACCCACGAGGCATCGGGCGAGCGCACGGAGCCATCGGGCAGGGTGAAACCGGCCGACGACTCGAAGACGTAGCCGAGCTGGTGCTGCCGGTTCCAGAGCGTCAACTGAAACGTTACTTCGTTGGATTTGCGGCTTGATTCGGCTCCGGCGGGGGGCATGGCAATGATTTCGTGGTCGGCGGTGCGCTCCAGGCGCAGGGTAGGGTTGTGCTGGCAGAGGCCGAAAAACTCTTCGTCCGTCAGCCGGGCCAACTGAGGGCCTTGCAGCACCAGCATATTATCGATGTCGGCGAATGTCATGGCGCGGGAATGGGTGAGCGGTTCAATCAAATATACGGCCGGGTGCCGGGAAGGCAGCTTACCTTCGCGGCCTTATTATCCCAGCGTTCTGGGCGAATTCTCTTGCCCTGGCGCGTCACTTCGCGGACTCGCAGCGTCCGCGCTACAACCATGAAAAACTTCCTCTCCTTCGCCGATGCGGGCGACTACCAGGCGCTCCTCAACCAGGCCCTGGAAATCAAACAAAATCCCTTCGGCTACCAGCACGTGGGTAAGAATAAAACCGTGGGGCTGATATTTTTCAACCCTAGCCTGCGCACCCGGCTCAGCAGTCTGAAGGCAGCGTATAACCTGGGCGCGCAAGCCTGGGTACTGAACGCCGGGGCCGACTCGTGGACGCTGGAAATGGCCGACGGCGCCGTGATGAACGGCTCGACGCAGGAGCATATCAAGGATGCTATCACGGTGATGAGCCAGTATTGCGACGTGCTGGGCGTGCGCACGTTTCCGACGCTCAAGAACAAGGAGGCCGACTACAGCGAGGAGGTAATGAGCAAGATTCTGCACTACGCCACGGTGCCGGTTATCAGCCTGGAGAGCGCTACGCTGCACCCCTTGCAGTCGTTTGCCGACCTGATTACAGTGGCGGAAACGAAGAAAAAAGAGCGCGTGAAAGTGGTACTCACCTGGGCGCCGCACGTGCGCGCGCTGCCGCAATGCGTGCCCAACTCGTTCTGCGACTGGTTTTCGGAAATCGACTGGGTAGATTTTGTTATTACCCACCCCGAGGGCTACGAGCTGGACCCAAAATTCACGAAAGGCGCCCGCATTGAGTACGACCAGAAAAAAGCCCTCGCAGGCGCCGACTACGTGCAGGCCAAAAACTGGAGCAGCTACCGCGACTACGGCCAGGTGCTCGGCAACGACCCGAGCTGGATGCTCACGCCCGAGCACATGGCCCTGACCGACAACGCCAAATTCCTGCACTGCCTGCCCGTACGCCGCAACGTGGAAGTATCGGATGCCGTGCTCGACGCGCCGGGCTCGCTGATTATTCAGGAGGCCGGCAACCGCACGTTTTCGATGCAAACGGTGCTGCACGAGTTGTTGAAGTAGGTTTGTAGAACGGAGTGGCACTCCGTTTTTGTCAAGACGATGCTTAACCAGGAACGGAGTGCCACTCCGTTCTACTCTTGCTTTGGACCCAACCATCACCATCCGCCCCATCGCGCCCGGCGACAATGCCGCCCTGGCCCGCGCCGTGCGCGATACCCTGGCCGAATTTGGCGCCGCCAAGCCCGGCACGGCCTATTATGACGAAGCCACCGACCACCTCTATGAGTTGTTCAGCCAAACGCCCCGCAGCGCCTACTTCGCGGCCGAAGTGAATGGCGAGGTATTAGGCGGCGGCGGCATCTTCCCTACCCAGGGCCTACCTGCCGATACCGTGGAGCTGGTGAAACTCTACCTGCGGCCGGCGGCCCGTGGGCGGGGGGTAGGCAAGGCCCTCATCGACCACTGCCTGCAAGCGGCCCGCGCCGACGGCTACGCCCGCGTGTACCTCGAAACTACGCAGGAGCTGACCCAGGCTATCCCGCTGTACGAGCGACTAGGATTTACCTATCTCAAAGAAGCACTAGGTAATAGCGGCCACTTCGGCTGTCAGATTTGGATGGCAAAGGCGGTGTAGCTTTTACCAATCAGGCTTGAAAACCCGCCTGTGATGCTCATCTGGCGGGGTTGTTTTGCAATAATTATGATGCACACCCTCCTACCCCTCTTATTCGCGGCGGTGATGGGCATGGGCCACGCCTTCGAGCCCGACCACCTGCTGGCCGTGAGTACCCTCGTGGCGCGCCACGACGAGCTGCGGGCGGCCCTCAAAAACGGCCTTTTCTGGGGGCTGGGCCACACCACCATGCTCGTCATTTTTGGCGGGCTGCTGATTTTTGGGCGGGCCACGTTTTTGCAGTCGGGCTACTTCGAGGCCGTGGTGGGCGTGATGCTCATCGGGCTGGGTATTAGCCGGTTGCTGGCCAAAAGTTCGTATCAGCCGGTGGCAGTGTCGCGGCAGCGGCCTAGCTTCGCCTACACCGTGGGGCTGGTGCACGGGCTGGCCGGCAGCGGCGCGCTGGTGCTGCTGGCCCTGAGCGCCATACCTGGGGCAGCCGGGGCCATTGCCTACATCCTGCTGTTTGGCCTGGGCTCGGTGCTGGGCATGCTGGTGGCGGTCAGCCTAATGCGGATTCCGTTCACCCCCCGGATGCGGCTGGGAAAGCGGCTGCGGGCCGGCGCGGTGGTGCTGTCATCAGGGTTGAGCGTGGGGTATGGCGGGTGGATGGTCTGGACGCACGTGTAAACCTCACCCCCTACCCCCTCTCCAAAAAAGAGGGGGAGCCTGACGACTTTTTCGGTAGCGCTGCCGTGGCTCCCCCGCTTTTTTGGAAAGGGGGTAGGGGGTGAGGTTCGCTCAGCCACGCCGCTAGCTTGGCGGTAGCTGCCCTACCCCCTACTTTAGCGGCAAGCATCCCTAGCAAACCGCCCATGCACCTCACCCCCAAAGACCTCGACAAGCTGGTGTTGCACCAGGCCGGCGTAGTGGCCCAGAAGCGCTACGCCCGCGGCCTGCGCCTCAACTACCCCGAGGCCGCCGCCCTGCTCGCCACTCAGCTGCTGGAGTTTATCCGCGACGGCGAATCGGTGGCCGCGCTCACGGACAAGGGCAAGCAGCTGCTGGGCCTCGCCGACGTGCTGGAGGGCGTGGCTGGCCTGCTGGCCGAGGTGCAGGTGGAGGGCACCTTCCCCGACGGCACCAAGCTCGTGACCGTGCACCAGCCCATTTGCCGCGAGCACGGCAGCTCCGAGCTGGCGCTCTACGGCAGCGGGCTGCACCGGGTAGCCCCCACCGCCGCGCCCGCGCCCGCCGTGGTGCCGGGCGAATACCTGCTGGCCGACGGCGACCTGATTCTCAACGAGAACCGCGAAGTAATTGAGCTGGAGGTGCTCAACCGGGGCGACCGGCCGGTGCAGGTGGGCTCGCACTACCCCTTCTTCGAAACCAACGCGGGGCTGGACTTCGACCGGGCGGCGGCGTTTGGCTTCCGGCTCCACATCCCGGCCGGCACGGCGGTGCGCTTCGAGCCGGGCGAGCGCAAGCGCGTGCAGCTGGTGGCGCTGGCCGGCGAGCGCCGCGGGTACGGCGGCAACGCCTGGATTGATGGCCCGCTCGATGAAGCTGGCAAGCAGCAGGCGCTGAAAAAGCTGGGGCAAGGCCAGCCTTTACCTGGCAACCGGGCTGCCTGAGTTTATAAAAAGTGTCAATATGGTGCGTTTTCTAACCTGGAATCTGCAAAACAAGAACACGGCACTGCGCCAGCAGGTGCTTGGCGAACTTGTGCAGGAACACATTATCGACGTAGTTGTGTTGCAGGAAGCCTATGGGGTGGCGGTAGCCAGCAAGCTTAGGCAGAGTGGCTACAAGGAAATTGACTACCCGCTGAAAGGCTTACCCGGCGGGGTAAGGGTCTTTCTCAACGACCAAGTAATAGAGCAACTTGATGCGCGGCGCAGCCAGGACCATTTCAAGAAACTGGTATTTGTGGAACTGCGGCGGCGGCAAGGTCGGGATAGGTTCAACGTTGCCGCCGTGCATTTACACAGCAAAAAGGATAACACTGAGCGTCAGCAGCAATGGAAAAATCAGTCACTGCTACGCCAACTTGACCAGTGGGAGCAGGAGTTTACTTCTACCCGCACTATTTTAGTGGGCGACCTCAACGCTAATCCCTACGAAGCCAACCTGCGCGACCCAGATCTTTTGCGCGGACAGGAAGACCGAATGCTTATCAGGCTGCTTCAACAGAAGCAACTGGCCTCACGCACGCCGGCCGGGCTTGATTTCTGGTATAATCCGATGTGGAATCTATTGGGCGACTTTGACCCGCTGGCTGCTCCCGGTGCCCAACCAAATACTCGCCCGACCGGCACGTTTTTCCGTTACACCGAAGATGAAACCCCGATGTGGAATCTGCTGGATGGTTTCCTGGTGCGCCCCAATCTGATGCACGACGTGGTACACCGCGAATCGGCTATTATCAGCAGCACGGCAACTACCAACTTCCTCAAGCCTGCCATCATTGGCAAAGGCGATAGTTTAATCAAAGAGGATTTGCCGGACCACTTACCGGTTAAATTCGCGCTCAATATTAGCTAACACCGTTTATGAACCCTATTTGGAAAAGCAGCCCCGCCGCAATTGACCAACCTAGCAGTCCAAATGCTGTTTTGCACAAGTATGCGGCGGCCGTAGGCCGTGACACGCAGCAGCAATTTGTCGGCTTGGTAACGGAAGCCGTGCGCGAAGACACTGGCGAGGTGTCGTAGGCGTTGTACCTGATTGTTCCGCGACTGCGTGACTACATGTACCGTCTCTTTGAAGCGACCGTAAATAATTTATTGCAGCCTTATCCGATGACCCTGCGGTATTTCGCTAAAGACCCGCGAAATAATCAAACGTTTCGTTGTGAAACGTCGCAAATGCTGGATGATAAAATGATAGAACTCATCAGCTCAATAACTACCCAAAACATTCTGGGTCATTTGCAGCAACTAGTCGATATCAACGAAAGCTACACGGACAAGTAGTAGCAACGGGTGAGTAGCCAGCCGCATTTCACCATGAAAAAGCACGAGATGATTGTCGAGCGCACGCCTACCGGGTATAGTGCCTACAACGAGGGCGAAGGGGCTTACACGGTGGGCAGCAGCTTCGAGGAGCTGCAAGCCAACATGGTAGAGGTGCTGAACCTGGCGCTGAGCGACACGGGCCGCACCATCGGCATCGGGGACGTGAAAATCACCTACGACCTGAAATCGTTTTTCGAGGCTTACAAGGTCATCAACGCCGCCGCGCTGGCCAAGCGCCTGGGCATGACCCAAAGCCTGCTCAGCCAGTACATTGCCGGCAACAAAAAGCCCAGCCCCACCCAGACGCGGCGGATTCTGGAAGGCGTGCGCGCCGTGGGCCGCGAGCTGGCCGAAATGGATTTTGCCTTTTAAACCTACCTTCCCCTTTCGAGCCGGGCGAGCGCAAGCGCGTGCAGTTGGTGACGCTGGCCGGCGAGCGCCGCGGGTACGGCGGCAACGGCTGGCTGGCTGGCCCGCTCGCTGAAGCCGGCAAGCAGCAGGCGCTGGGGAAGCTGAGGTAACTTTTGTATTTCAATAAATTTCTTTCAATAAATTTTTCAGACTATCATGACGCCCTACTCTTCGACTAATGTATATAAGTTACAGCAGTTTCTTCATAAAATATACATGCAAATTATTTCAAGCGAGGAATTTAAAGTTGCTTGTGGTAATATTAATCAGTCTCCTACTTTACTTACGAATAATTTATTTGAAAAATTTCTTTCTAACGAGTTTCCTGAAATTCTAGAAGAATCCAAATTAGTGGACTTTCCTACGAAGAAAATTAGTAAGAATGATACAATGTTTCCATTTAGTAGTGTGAAATATTTTTTAAATTCTGAGGCTTCAGAAGAAAATTATTCTAGAGCCATTACAACTAGTAAAAACAGGTTGTTCCCGTTACTAAACAATACTCAAAGCGTGCAGCCAAAGAGAGAAGACTACCTAATTTATGATTATTACGCTTATCGGATTTTAATACCAGTTTCTGGGTCACATGAAATTGCCCTATGTGTTATATCGCCAGAATGGTCTTTCAATCCTCATTTAGTTATTTGGGAGTTAAATATTAATTTGGGCTACCAAATTAAGGGGAAGTATAACAATGGTAAGGCGGGTTTTGCTGAAATAGAATTATACTGGCCTCTACCCGAAAAGCCAGCTAATTTGAGCCAAGAGCAAATAGAAGTATTTAAAAACAGGGTAAGAGATACTATTTCTATTTTGAAGTATTCATTCAATCGCGCTCGGAAGAATTACACAGAGTGGCAAGAATCATCAAAGACTAAGATAACAGAAATGATTGAAACTTCACATACTACAAAAAGACTAAGGATTCAAAGAATTGAAAATGAGAGGTTGAGACACAATGAAGCACTTAAAAAACTAACAGACATTTAATCAAGTTTATACCACCCATCCAGTAGGCGTATGGCCATATGTCTAGCCCAATAGCAGGTGCCTCAGTAACAAGGGCTGGCTACTGGCCCACTCGCTGAAGGCGGCAAGCAGTAGGCGCTAGGGAAACTGAGGCAATTAAGAACATTCACCAATCTTAAAACAAGTTACAAAGAGCATGAAAGCCGAAATACTACCACTCGATTTGTACTTGAAAAGCTTTAATATTTTTGCTCCAAAAAGCGCCTTTGGTATCACTAGTGAAGAAGGAACTTTTGAGCAATATTTTTTCGTGCAAACGATTATACCTAAAAGCTTTATACTTTCCGTTCAAAATAATCTTAATAGCTACAACATAAGAAATCTACCAGATGAAATCCTCATCAGATTTGAGCTTTTTGGCAAAGGAAATCTAAATTCCGGCGAAGCTTATGTATTTAAGCCTTGGGCAGCAGGAATTGACGACCCAGATATTTATGAAATCATTGAGAGCTTTATTCTTTTTATGCCTTGTAAATTATTTTATCACATGATTTCATTTCTCATTTTTGCAGGTAGATTAAATACTACACAATTCAATACTACTCGTGTCTTGGAAGATATTCCACTCAATTCTTTTAGCCTGTCTGGTTTACATAGCAAGAGCATTGCTCAGTATTTTCAAATCCCTAACATGTCCATTAGCAGAGTCAATAGTGCGGCAGAGGAAACCATCTATAAATTTTGTCTAGACAATGACTATAATATTAAAGCTTTACGACATAAGTATTTTATACCTGAATTAAATGCCTGGTTTTGTTTAACAGATTTTAACGAAACAGTAGGATATATAAGATTATACAGTGATAATCGAACTTTTACAGGGGGAATACACATTGAATATGTTATTGCTAAATCTTATAGAAAAATGGGCTATGCAAAAAAAGCTGTTGCAGCTATCGTTCAGTACCTGAAAGAGTGTTCATACGCGTTTTCTATAGATGCTGAAGTTGATGAAAGCAACACTTATTCTAAGAATCTTCTTATAAGCCTCGGATTTAAAAGAAATGATAATTTAAACGCTGTAACTAGAATCACGAAAACCGATTTCAGTTTATCCCTTCTTGGTGCCATTAAAGAATTAGAGGAAGATTTTGAGGATGGATACGTAGATGTATCCATAGAACAATTTTATATAGATAAATTTGACAGGTATTTTTAACTAACCTCCATATTAAATATCCCTACCCCTCACCCGGCAGGCGTATGCCGATGTGTATGGCCCGACGGTGAGCGACCGGGTGCGCCTGAGCGATATCAACTTATTAATTGAAGCCCAACGCTAGTTCGGCGGCGCTGCTTAACCAGTAGCACCGTATATTACCCCCCGGTTGCCGCCTACCCAAGCGGCAATGTTTCGGCAGAAGCTGACTTTGTTAGCTTGCGCCGCCCTCTCCGCGCCCTACCCCTCCCCCCACCCATCACGGATTGCCGGTTTCCGGCACTGGCCTCGCTGTTTTCAAAAACAGCTTGGGGCCAGCGCCGCATACTTATGTCCGGCCGGCTTGCCCCAACGCCTAATAATTGCTCACTGCTCCTTGCTCACTGACATGACCACGCCCACCCTTTACCGGCCCGAGTTTGAGCACGACTCCTGCGGCACGGGCTTTATCACGTACATCGACGGGCGCAAGAGTCACCAGATTGTGGCCGATGCCCTCACCATGCTCGCCAATATGGAGCACCGCGGCGCCTGCGGCTGCGACTCCGACTCGGGCGACGGCGCGGGCGTGCTCATTCAGCTGCCGCACTGGTTTTTGCTGGAAGAGTGCGTGAAGCACGGCATCCGGCTGCCCGAGCCGGGCGGCTACGGCGTGGGCATGGTGTTTTTTCCGAAGAAGGAAAAGCTGCGCGAGGGGGCCCGCCACCTCATCGCGGAGGCGGCGCGCCGGCTGGGCCTGCCGGTGCTGGGCTACCGGCCGGTGCCGGTGCGCACCGCGGGCATCGGCGTCACGGCGCTCTCAGCCGAGCCGGTGATGGAGCAGCTGTTTCTGGGCCGGCCGGCGGGGCTGGCGACCGAAGCCGACTTCGAGCGCAAGCTGTTTATTCTGCGGCGGCTGGTTATCAAGGCGTTGAATGAGCAGCTGCCGGCCGCGCTCGATGCGTTTTACTTCGCCTCGCTCTCGTGCCGCACCATCGTGTACAAGGGGCAGCTCACGACGTTTCAGGTCGGCCTGTACTTCCCCGACCTCAGCGACGAGCGCGTGACCTCGGCCTTCGGGCTGGTGCACTCGCGCTTTTCGACCAATACCATGCCCTCGTGGAAGCTGGCCCAGCCCTTCCGCTACCTGGCGCACAATGGCGAGATTAATACGTTGCGCGGCAACCTCAACTGGTTTTTCGCGGGCCTGCCCACTTATACCTCGCCCTACTTCTCGGCCGAGGAAATGGAGATGCTGCTGCCGGTCATTGACCCCTGGCAGTCGGACTCGGCCTGCCTCGACAACATCGTGGAGCTGCTGCTGCACTGCGGCCGCTCGCTGCCCCACGTGCTGATGATGCTGGTGCCCGAAGCCTGGGACGGCAACGCGCAGATGGACCCGCTCAAAAAGGCGTTCTACGAGTTCCACGCCACGTTTATGGCCCCCTGGGACGGCCCGGCGGCGCTCAATTTCACTGACGGCACGCTGGTAGGCGCCATGCTCGACCGCAACGGCCTGCGCCCGCTGCGCTACGCCATCACGAATGATGGGCGCGTGCTGGTGGCCTCCGAGGCGGGCGTGCTACCCCTGCCCGCCGGGGGCATCATCAAGAAAGGCCGCTTGCAGCCGGGCAAGATGTTCGTGGTGGACACCAAGGCCGGCCGCATCCTCACCGACCGCGAAATTAAGGCGCAAGCGGCTGGCCAGCAGAACTATGGCCGCTGGCTCGAAGACTACCAGATTCAGATGGAGAACCTGCCCGAGCCGCGCCTCACCTTCACCGACCTCGGCCCCGAGGCCGTGCTGAAGTATCAGCAGGCCTTCGGCTACACCCGCGAGGACCTCGAAACCATTCTGGCCCCGATGGCGCTCGAAGCCAAAGAGCCCATTGGCTCGATGGGCGTGGACGTGCCGCTGGCCGTGCTCTCCGACCAGCCGCAGCACCTGAGCAGCTACTTCAAGCAGTTTTTTGCCCAGGTAACGAACCCACCCATCGACCCCATCCGGGAGCGGCTGGTGATGAGCCTGGCCACGTTTATTGGCAACAACGGCAATATCCTGGACGAGGACCCGCGCCACTGCCACTGCGTGGCCGCCAAGCAGCCCATCCTGAGCAACCGCGAGCTGGAAAAGCTGCGCAGCATCGACACCGGCTCGTTTCAGGCCAAGACCTTGCAGACCTATTTCAAGGCCGATGGCAAGCCGGGCGTCTTGCGGCGGGGGGTAGAGCGCCTGTGCCGCTACGCCGAAGACGCGGTAAATGACGGCTTTGAGGTACTAATTTTATCCGACCGGGCGATGGACTCGGAGCACGCGCCCATTCCGTCGCTGCTGGCGGTGTCGGCCGTGCATCACCACCTCATCAAGCGCGGGATGCGCGGCTCGGTGGGCCTGGTGGTGGAGGCCGGCGACGTGTGGGAGGTGCACCACTTTGCCTGCCTGCTGTCGTTTGGGGCCACGGCCGTGAACCCGTACCTGGCGCTGGCCACCATCCAGACGCGCCACGCGGCTGGATTATTGGGCAATAATCTGCCCGCCGAAAAGCTGGCTTACAACTACATCAAGGCGGTGTGCGACGGGCTGCTGAAGATTTTCTCGAAGATGGGGATTTCGACCCTGCAATCGTACCACGGCGCGCAGGTATTTGAGATTCTGGGGCTTAACCAGGATGTAGTGGACCAGTATTTCACCGGCGCCGTGACCCGGATTCAGGGCCTGGGGCTGGATGAGATTGCCAGGGAAACCCTCTACAAGCACCACCAGGGCTACAAGCAGGAAAGCACCGTGGGTCCCGAGCTGCTTGACGCGGGCGGCGTGTATCAGTGGCGGCGCAAGGGCGAGGCGCACATGTTCAACCCCGAAACGGTGCATCTGCTCCAACACGCCACGCGCACCGGCAACTACCAGACGTACCAGAAGTACGCCCAGCTGCTGAACGAGCACCCGAACCAGCTCTTCACCATTCGGGGGCTGCTGGGCTTCGCCCGGCACCGGCCGAGCATCGCTTTGGAGGAAGTGGAGCCGGCCGAAAACATCATGAAGCGCTTCGCCACCGGCGCGATGTCGTTTGGCTCGATTTCGCACGAGGCGCACAGCACGCTGGCCATTGCCATGAACCGCATCGGCGGCAAGAGCAATACCGGCGAGGGCGGCGAGGACCCGCTGCGCTACGAGCAGATGGCGAACGGCGATTCGATGCGCTCGGCCATCAAGCAGATTGCCTCGGCCCGCTTCGGCGTGACGGCCCACTACCTGACCAATGCCGATGAGCTGCAAATCAAGATGGCCCAGGGTGCCAAGCCCGGCGAGGGCGGCCAATTACCTGGCCACAAAGTAGATGAGTGGATTGCCAAGGTGCGCCACGCCACGCCGGGGGTAGGGCTGATTTCGCCGCCGCCGCACCACGACATCTACTCCATCGAAGACCTGGCGCAGCTGATTTTTGACCTCAAAAATGCCAACCGCGCCGCCCGCATCAACGTGAAGCTGGTGAGCAAGGCGGGGGTAGGGACCATCGCGGCCGGCGTGGCCAAGGCGCACGCCGACGTCATTCTCATCTCGGGCTACGACGGCGGCACGGGCGCCTCGCCGCTCAGCAGCATCCGGCACGCCGGCCTGCCCTGGGAGCTGGGCCTGGCCGAAGCGCAGCAAACCCTGCTGCGCAGCCAGCTCCGCAGCCGCGTGGTGCTGCAAGCCGACGGCCAGCTGAAAACCGGCCGCGACCTGGCCGTGGCCGCCCTGCTGGGCGCCGAGGAGTTTGGCGTGGCCACGGCCGCCCTCATCGCGGGCGGCTGCATCATGATGCGCAAGTGCCACCTCAACACCTGCCCGGTGGGCGTGGCGACGCAAGACCCCGAGCTGCGTAAGTTGTTCAGCGGCAAGCCCGAACACATCGTCAACCTCTTCCGCTTTTTGGCCGAGGAGCTGCGCGAAATCATGGCCGAGCTGGGCTTCCGCACCCTCAACGAGATGGTGGGCCGCAGCGAATTTCTGAAAGTGAACCCCGAAGCCGGCCACTGGAAGGCCAGGCTCATCGACCTCAGCGCGGTGCTGACGCCCGCCCCCAATATCTCGGGCGGCACGCTCTACAACAGCGAAAGCCAGGACCACGGCATCGACGAGGTGCTCGACTGGCAGCTGCTGGAACACGCGCAAGCCGCGCTGGAGCGGCAGGAAGCCGTGACGGGCGAATTTGAGGTGAAGAACACCGACCGCACCATCGGCACGCTGCTCTCGAATGAGATTGCCAAGCGCTACCACGCCGCCGGCCTGCCCGCCGATACCATTCGCTACAAGTTCACCGGCTCGGCCGGGCAGAGCTTCGGCGCTTTCTCGGCTAGCGGCCTCACTTTCAAGCTGGAAGGCGAAGCCAACGACTACGTGGGCAAGGGCCTGAGCGGGGCGCGGCTGGCCATCTTCCCGCCCGCCGCCAGCACGTTTATCCCCGAAAACAACATCCTCATCGGCAACGTGGCGCTCTACGGCGCCACTTCGGGTGAGCTGTACGTGCGCGGCAAAGCGGGCGAGCGCTTCGCAGTGCGCAACTCGGGCGCGACGGCTGTAGTGGAGGGGGTAGGCGACCACGGCTGCGAGTACATGACCGGCGGCCGGGTGCTGGTACTGGGCCGCACGGGCCGCAATTTTGCCGCCGGCATGAGCGGCGGCCTGGCCTGGGTGTATGACCCGGCCGGCCAGTTCCCCGCCAACTGCAACCCCGACATGGTAGCCCTCGAAGGCCTCACCGAAGAGGACGAAACCGAAATTCAGCAGCTACTCAAGCAGCACGTGGAGTTGACGGGTAGCCACCTGGCCAACTTCCTGCTGGGCAACTGGGAGGAGGAAGCCGGGCGCTTCGTGAAGGTGTTCCCACTGGAGTATAAGCGAGTGCTGGTGGGAAAGGTGAAGGTGGGGTAGGCGTTCTTCGGAGACGAGGAATATGTCAGATGAAAGGACGTCATGCTGAGCTTGCCGAAGCATCTCTACCGCGCCACTTAGATACCATTCAACGAACCTGCCAAGATGCTTCGGCAAGCTCAGCATGACGTTCTACTCAATTATACATGGAGTATGTCCACAGCACCTGATTCAGTTATTGAACTACTATCAGAGATTGAAAAACGACCAGCTATGTACCTGGGCAAGCCGCATATTTCTCTGCTAAGGGCTTTCCTTGATGGATGGAGCAGTGCTTTATACCAAGCTGGCGTAGTAATTACTGACGAGGAAAGGATGGGCGAATTTCAAAAGTGGATAGAGAAGACGTATCGCTCTAAAACGACGCACGGTTGGCATCAAATTATTCTGTATTATTCAGAAGACGAAAGAACTGCGCTTATAGAATTCCTCAAGCTTTTCAACGAGTTTCTTACTCGCGCTAAAAAATAATGGGCAACATCACCGGCTTCAAAGAATACCCGCGCACCGCGCCTCCCAAAGCGGCGCCGACCGAGCGCGTAGGGCACTACCAGGAATTCATCGGCCTCTACCCCGAGCAGGAGCTGCACCAGCAGTCGGCGCGATGCATGAACTGCGGGGTACCCTTCTGTCACTCGGGCTGCCCGCTGGGCAACATCATCCCCGAGTTCAACGAGGCGGTGTACCGGCACGACTGGCGCGAGGCCTACAATATCCTCACGGCCACCAACAACTTCCCCGAGTTTACGGGCCGCATCTGCCCCGCGCCCTGCGAGTCGGCCTGCGTGCTGAGCATCCACAGCGCGCCGGTGGCCATCGAGGAAATCGAGAAAAACATCATCGAAATTGCCTTTGAGAAGGGCTACGTTCAGCCTACCGCACCGGTGCTCAAAACTGGCAAAACGGTGGCCGTAGTCGGCTCGGGCCCGGCCGGCCTGGCGGTGGCGGCGCAGCTCACCGAGGCCGGCCACACCGTCACGGTATTTGAGCGCGACCCGCACCCCGGCGGGCTCATGCGCTACGGCGTGCCCGATTTCAAGCTCGAAAAATGGGTGATTGAGCGCCGCATCAAGCTGCTCGAAGACGCCGGCGTGACCTTCCGGTGCCACGTCGAAATCGGCCGCGACCTCCCGGCCGACGAGCTGCGGCTGGGCTTCGACGCGGTGGTGCTGGCCGCTGGTGCCTCGGCCCCGCGCCCGCTCGACCTGCCCGGCCGCGAGCTGACCGGCATTCACTATGCGATGGAGTACCTGACGCAGCAAAACCGCCGCGTGAGCGACACGCCCGTGGACAGCGAGCACATCCTGGCCGATGGCCTCGACGTGGTGGTAATTGGCAGCGGCGACACGGGCTCCGACTGCGTGGGTACCGCCAACCGCCAGCAGGCCAAGTCGGTAGCGCAGTTTGCCATGATGCACCAGCCCGGCGAGGAGCGGCCGGCCCACACGCCCTGGCCACTCTACCCCACCGTATTCCGCACCAGCAGCTCGCACGAAGAGGGCTGCCAGCGCTACTGGGGCGTGAACACCAAGGCCTACCTCGGCGACGAGCACGGCCAGGTGCGCGCCTTACTAGTGAGCGACGTAACCTGGGAAACCGACGAAATGGGCCGCCGCGTCCGCTTCGAGGAAGTGCCCGGCTCCGACCGCGAAATCCCGTGCCAGCTAGTACTGCTGGCCCTGGGCTTCACCGGCCCGGCCAACGCCGGCCTGCTCGGCCAGCTGGGGGTAGGGCTGGATGCGCGCGGCAACGTGCACGCCCCCGAAACCACCTACCATACCAACCTCCCCGGCGTATTCGTGGCCGGCGACATGCGCCGCGGCCAGTCGCTCATCGTCTGGGCCATCTCGGAAGGCCGCGAGGCCGCCCGGCAGATTGATATGTATTTGATGGGTAAGACCAGCCTGCCTAGTAAGAATGCGGTGGGGATGTTTGGGTGAGGTTCTTTGGGTATTGATGGTAAATAGAGAAGCCCCGGAAGCTGTTGCTTTCGGGGCTTCTCTTATTAATCTACATTTTATCAGAAGTTATGAAATTTTTGAATAGGCATGTTTAACAACCAAATGAAGATGCCAAACCCTATCACATAGATAATTATGACATATATCCATATAATAAAATTTGCACAATTGTTAATTATAGCACTAATAAACAAAGCCCCGCTTCCGACAAGTATGAAAAGCACCACTGGTATATCAAGCCCAGGACCGGCCAAACTACTTGGAGCAATATTTATTGATAAATAAAAATTCAGATAGCTAATTAAGTAAAATACAATGTGTGTTATCGGCTTTTTTAGCATAGATTATGATTAGTAATCTTATTAGTTGACTCTACAACGATTGTCTGCACAAAAGCTTTCTTCAACTAACTAGCTTTGACCACTAGTAAAGTCGAACTCACTTATTGGCTTTTGCACTTTCATGGATACTCACCTCTGGTAGCCTAAGCCGGGCAGTAATTTCCTTAGCCTTTTCCACTTTAGCAGGAAAGAGCACAGTGTCCTGTAATTTATTCAACTCAGGGTCAGTAATTACCAACGGCATCCTGCTACATTTCCGCTTATCTGACTTATTCACAACTCACTTTTTAGCAGCCTGCCTCCAAAGCTCTTCTTTCGGCAGGCCCACAGTTTTCAGGATATGGTTGGCGCGGTCGATTTTATCTTGAAAAAATGGTTCATTGTCGTATTTACCATCTAAGGCCGGGCTAATGGTAAAGCCTTCGCGAAGCTTGGCCGGTACCATTTTTACTTTGGTGGCTTTCATAAAAATAAGTTAAGAGTTACGATATATCAGGAATGCGCTGTAAACAATGTTTTTACGAAAAGGCTCCCAGTCAGTTTCTGTCAAGCCGAATACGGTAAAATCCTCTTCTATTACCGTCAGGTTATTTGCAATGCCCATGCGATAGAGCCGGGTGCGGGCCTCGGTGCTGCCAGTAGCGATTATGGTAGCTTGCGGGTAATGGTCGGTGAAGGCGTAAAGCGTGGCGGCTACCGTAGCCAGCACTTTTTGACTGTCGCCGTTATCAGTTACAGTTGTATCGCTAAGGTAGCCAGTAACCGGGTCTTTGTCACCAAATCCAAGGTTGTAGACAGACTAACCGCACTATGTGAGTTGTCGGCAAATATGAGCTAGGAGTTGCTCTAAGGAGGCATCGTTCCATCCGAGCCGCTTGCGTTTCTTCTTGAGACTGACCCGCATGGGGTCCAGTTGGAGCA
>JAABUK010005032.1_pt1 | contig 20990 bp, 12 predicted proteins | sample 5559141 | NCBI WGS metagenome assembly JAABUK01 (sample SAMN10711869, study PRJNA513367) | rock metagenome | isolation source: Antarctica rocks | place: Antarctica: Victoria Land, Pudding Butte nord | collected 2016-01-03
CGGGCGAAACCAACGCCGCCGAAGCCAAGTATGGCCCGGCCCCGACCATCGCGGAAATCAAAGCCGAAGGCAAGAAGCTGCCCGGCAAGAAGACCATCGGCACGGGTGCCCCGCGCAGCCGCAAGGCCCCGATGAAAAAGGCTCCCATGCGCAAAAAGTAAGCGTGCCCCGGCCGCAAGGCTGAGTTGAAAAAGCCGTCCGTTCCACGTTGGAGCGGGCGGCTTTTTTTGGTGGGGTAGGGTAGGGCCGGACAAAAAGTGCCTGCGCGCGGGCAGCCGCCGTAGTTTGTCAGTCTTTCAGGACTTACGCACGGTGCGCCATAACATATTGCTCGCGGGGTTTCGCAGTGCTCTAGCGTTTTTCCACTGCGAAACCCCGCGAGAAATCCCTTTGCGTAAGTCCTATCCTTATTGCTTTAGTGGGCATGAGCACCGCGCGTATTCTGTTCTTTCTACTTTGCTGCCTGAGTCAGGCGCGGCCAGGCAGTGTCCAGAATGACAGTAACTTGTCGGCGGGCATCTACTGGCTAAAAGCCGTAACGGCCGCCGGAGCCAGCGCCGCGCCTTCTGGCAAGCAAGGCCAGCGTGGCCGCCCGCTAGCAGCGGCCGGCAAAGCAGGCACGGGGCTCTGGCCAGTGGGTATCACAGCTCACTTGCCAGGGCTCTCATTTTCTGCGCGTTGCTGATGGCCGAGCCACCAATATCATTGTTAAAATACAGGTAGGCTTGCGCCACGCCGGGCGCGGCGGCCACCTCGGCCGCTTTCTGCCGCAGTGCTTCGGGAGGGTAGGGCGAGGCGTAGAGGTCGGGCACGCCGTGAAAGCGGTAATAAAGCGTGGGCGCGGTCGCCACCACCGCAGCGGGTAGCAGCGGGTGGCTCTGGCCGCAAAACGTGACCTGGCGCCGCCATAGCTCGGCATACATTTCGGCGCGCCACCAACCGGGATGCCGAAATTCGAGCACGTTCCCAAAGGCCGGGTCGAGGCAGTCCGGGATGCGCGTGAGGCGCTCGGCATCGTAGGCCAGGCGTGGCGGCAGCTGAAACAGGATGGGCCCCAGTTTTTCCTGCGAGCCCCAGCCCACGGTGTCATAAAAATCGCCCAGCAATTGCCCTACCCCATGAAACTGCCTGTAGTGCGTGATAAGCTGCGGCGCCTTCACCGCGAACTGAAAGTCGGCCGGGCTCTGCGCATACCAGTTTTCCAGAAAAGCCAGCTGCGGGAAGCGGTAGAACGTGACGTTCAGCTCCAGCGTGCGGAAGTGCTGGCCGTAGAACTCGAACCAGCGCCGCATCGGCAGTTTTTCGGGGTAAAAAATCCCCCGCCAGTGCCGGTAGTGGTAGCCCGAGCAGCCGATGTGATAGGTAGGCATGGGGTGAAAAGCGCGTTGATTGGAGGAAATAGTACGGTGCGCCGGCGTTTGCCGCCGACATTCGCGCTCTCCTTACGGCCTGCTTTTCCCACATCTATGCGCCTCAAGCACTTTCTACTCCTGCTTGGCGGGCTGCTGAGCGCGGCGGCTACTACCAGCCGGGCCCAGCCTACGCCGCCTACCCCCGCCTTCACGCCGCAAGTCAAGGAATATATCAAAGTGAGCGCGCCCGTGGTGGCCCTCACCGATGCCAAGGTAATTGACGGCACCGGCCGCCCCGCGCTGTTGCACCAAACGGTGGTGCTGCGCGCTGGCCGCATCGAGCAGGTCGGGCCCAGCAAAAAAGTGAAGGTGCCGGCCGGGGCCGAGGTCATTAACTGCGCCGGTAAAACGCTGATTCCCGGCCTGGTGATGCTGCATGAGCACCTCTACTACACCATGCCGGCGGGCGGCTTTTTTAACATCGCCCAGATGCCGTACTCGTTTCCGCGCCTCTACCTGGCGGGCGGGGCCACCACCATCCGCACGGCCGGCAGCATCGAGCCGCAGACCGACCTGGCCATTCAGCGCCTCATTGGCGAGGGTAAGTTCATCGGCCCCGACATGGACGTGACCGCGCCCTACCTGGAGGAGCCGGGCATGGATATTCCGGCCCTGAACACCATCAAAGGCCCCGCCGACGCGGCCGCGAGCACCAAGTTCTGGGCCGATAAGGGCTGCACCTCGTTCAAGATGTACATGCACGCTACCCGCGCCGACCTGGCCGCCGTGGTGGCCGAGGCCCACGCCCGCCACCTCAAAGTGACCGGCCACCTCTGCGCCATCACCTACCGTGAGGCCGCCGAAACGGGCATCGACAACCTGGAGCACGGCTTCATGGCCAGCTCCGACTTCGCGCCCGGCCACGTCACGGATGCCTGCGACTACCCCGCCGCCCGCCAGGGCCTGCTGCGCCAGCCGGCCACCAGCCCGGCCGTGACCGACCTCATCAAGTTCCTGATTAGCAAGAATGTAGCGCTCACCTCCACGCTGCCCGTGTTTGAGCCCTACACCGGCCGCGAGGTAGTGCTGGGCGGCGGCCTCGGCGCGCTCATGCCGCAGTTGCAGGAGCGCGAAACCAACACCTGGCAGGCCAACCAGGGCAAGGACTCGGCCAGCGTGGCGCTGTTTAAGAAGGAGCAGGGCTGGGAAAAGCAGTTTTACGACGCGGGCGGCCTGCTGGTAGCCGGCACCGACCCCACCGGCGCGGGCCGCACCATCGCGGGCTACGCCAACCGCCGCGAAATCGAGCTGCTGGTCGAAGGCGGCTTCACGCCCATCCAGGCCATCAAAATCTGCACCCTCAACGGCGCCAAATACCTGGGCCGCGACCACGACATCGGCAGCATCGAGCCCGGCAAGCAGGCCGATTTGGTACTCGTGAGCGGCGACCCCGAGCAGGATATCCACCAACTCCGCCAGATGGAAATCGTATTCAAGCACGGCATCGGCTTCGATTCGCCCAAGCTCTTCGAGTCGATGCAAGGCAAGGTTGGGCTGAACTGAGGGGGTAGGGTTGCACGCTGAGAACAAAATAAAACTACCCCGGCAGCGGCTGCGGCGTGTAAGTGGGTCCGAGGCAGCGCGGGCCCTGGGCGGTCCAGGCCAGCTTATCGAGGCACATCTGGCGCTCGGTCATGGCGGCGTTCCAGGCGTGGTACACCAGGTATTCGGTGCGGCCGTCGGGGCTCAGGGTGTGGCAGTGGTGGCCGGGGCCGCGCACGTGGCCCGGCACCGAATGCAGCACCCGCGCCCCGGCATCGGAGCCCGAGTCGGCGTAGGGCCCCAACACGTGCTCGGCCACGCAATAATCGACGCCGTAGCGGTCGGTGAGGAAGTTGGCCCCGCTGAAAAAGCAGTAGTATTTGCCCCCGTGCAGCCGCGTAAACGGCCCTTCCAGCGTGTGCCACTGGGCAAAGGTGCGGCCCCCGTAAAGCGGCATGGTGCGGTTGGCCTCGAAGAGCGTCCACTTGTGGCGGGCGCGCAAGACCGTGCGCGGCTGGCCAGCCAGCTGCGTCATGCTCACTAGCTTATCTACCACCAGCCCGGTGCCGGGGTAGTAGCCGTCATCAGTATCGGTAAAGTCGCGGGCGTAGAACAGATACCACTGGTCATCAGTATCCTGAAAAGCGTGGGCGTCAATGGTAAACTGGCTGTCGGCCACCGGCAGCGTCGCAATTTCGGTGTAAGGCCCCTCGGGCTGCTGGCTGGTGGCCACGTGCAGCTGGTGGCCCACCGTGGCCCCGATGGCCCCGCCACCCCGCGAGTAGTACATGTAGAACGTGCCCGCGTGCAGTACCACCTCGGGCGCCCAGAAGTCGAACTCCTCGCTGCCCGGCGGGGGATTAAGGACCCCGCCCAGCGGCCGCCAGTCCACCAGGTTATCCGAAGTGAGCAGCGTGAACACCCGGCCATCCGGCGTGCGGCCCCGGCCGGTGGTGCCAAAGGCGTAGTAGTGCCCGCCGTGCCGCAGCACAAACGGGTCGGGAAAATTGCGGCGCACCACCGGGTTGGTGTAGGTGCGGGCCGCCACGGCGGGGTAGGGGCGCATAGCCAGTAAAGCCAGGCCGGCGGCCGAGCCGGTTAGAAAATGACGACGAGAAAACATGCGGGAAGGTAGGAGGGAGGTGGGGGAAAGAGGCGTGGCGGCTACTCCGCCGGCACTTGCTAATAGCGGCGGGCAGTACCAGGCCATCGTTGTAGTCGGTGTGCTTGCCGATGAGGTTGATGCGGCCGGGCGCGCGCACCAGCGGTGCGTAGCCAAAGCGTTGCTGAAAAAGGGTGGGAATGACAGTAGCAAGCATGAGCAGCTCAAAGAGGGGTAGGAAGCCAGGAGCGGCTAAAATTGAGCCGTAAACTCAAGAAATGCAAACGTTTGCATTTTGCCAAGCATTTGGTTGCCTAAACTATACGAAGAGCCACCCACGACGCAGGAAATATTTTTACTTGCTAAGTAAGTGTTAATGAAGAATATGTAAAAAAATTCTGTTAATGACCTTGGCCTGATTGATGAAAACGCGGCAAATCATAATCAGAATTTAAATCCTATTCATTCACGAGCTACTATGCTGCTCCTTCTTACGGGAATAGGGAAAACAGTTGAGCAGCAACGCAAAGTCCCTTGCAGCCCCGCAGGCAGCGATAAGAAATTACGGCTTCTTCTGTTGCAGGCCAGCCGATGCTTTTAAAAAAGCATACACTACTAAGAAAGATGTTTTTAATGTTGCTTTTTTGTGAAAATCCGCTACTTTTACGCCACGAAACCTGGGCTGCTGACTTTTACTATGCTTTTGGCTTTTGGAGGATTGCCGCCGACAGTTCTTCTTTATCGCCGTCGCCTCGCCTTATTTGTGCGCTTAGGTTAGCTATTAAAATGCTTGGCCCAGCGTTAGCTTGCTAGCAATCTGCTTTTTTTTGTGCCTCTATGCAAACGATTGCACGAAAATTCTGATTGTTTCCCCACTGCTGTTTAATAAGTTTCACTTTAATCCCACCCGTATGAAAAAGCTGATACCCTCCACCGGGCGAATGCTACCGGTGCTGGCGTGCTGCTTGCCGCTGGCCGTAGCTGCCGCGCCCGTGATAATGCCCACCGTGCCGCTGGCCCGCACGGACGCACGGCCCGCCGCGCCCATTACCGGCCGCATTGTTGATGCCAAGGGCGAGGGAATACCGGGCGTAACGGTGCTCGTGAAGGGCACTACCACCGGCACGAATACCGATGCTGACGGTAAATTCTCGCTCGACGCGCCCACCGGGGCTACCCTGGTGCTGTCGTCCATTGGCTTCGTGACCCAGGAAGTATTAGCACCGGCTGATGGCCGGGCGCTGGCCGTGACGCTCCAGCAAGATAACAAGCAGCTCGACGAGGTAGTGGTGATGGGCTACACCACCCAGGACAGACAGAACCTGACCAGCGCCGTGAGCAGCGCTAATGTGGCAGAAGCCAAGAAAGCCCCGGTAGCCACGATTACCGAAGCTATTCAGGGCCGGGTGACGGGCGTGCAGATTAACAACAGCGGTAACCCAGGCCAAAACCCAAATATCGTTATTCGCGGCTTGGGCAGTATTAACGGTGGTAGTGCGCCGCTGTACGTAGTGGATGGGTTGTGGACGGATAACATCCGGGACCTGAACCCGACCGACATCGCCTCGCTGACGGTCCTCAAGGATGCCTCCTCGACCTCGATTTATGGCTCACGCGGCGCCAACGGTGTTATCATCATCACTACCCGGCGGGGCAAGGCCGGCAAGCCCGTCATTGGCCTCAATGCCTACGCCGGTGTACAAAATACCGTCAGTCGCTGGAAGCTGACTAATGCTGCACAATGGGCAGCTATTGAGCGTCAGGCTTACGCCAACGCCGGTTACGGGCCTAACTACAACCCCAACCAGATTCAGGCTTCTGTTATCAGCCCGGAGAAATACGCCGATACCGATTGGCAGGATGCCATCCTGCGCACGGGCACCGTGCAAAACTATGACCTCAACCTTTCGGGCGGGTCAACGGGGGAGAAGTACAGCACCAATTTCCTGATTTCCGGTAATGCGTTTAAGCAGAAAGGCGCGCTCATTGGCACGGATTTTACCCGCTACACGCTACGCCTCAATTCGGGCCTGACCTACGGCCGCTTCAAGATTAACGAGTCGGTGCAGCTGGCTCACGCCTTCACGACGCTGGCTAACGGGCAGCCCTTCCAGGATGCCGTGCGCCTGCTACCCACCATCCCGATTTATGACCCAACCCAGCCATTAGGCTATGGTATTGGCTCGCCGGCAGCTAATACGTTCGGTACCAATCCCGTTGCCACCCAAAATATTGAAACGCGTACACAGTACAATAACCGCATTCAGGGCAGCATTAACGCCGAATACGCCTTTTTTGACTTCCTTACCTACCGACTAAACTTAGGGGTAGAGTCGCTGGATTATGCCGACCGTGATGCTCGTCTTTCCGGCCAAATCTCACAAAACGCGCCCAGCGACCCTTCTTTTCTAACTCAAAACCGGGGCGACAACACGTTTTTGCTAGCTGAGAACATCCTGAACTTCAATAAACGCATCGGCGACAACGGCATTAATGTCATCCTGGGCTATTCGGAGCAGCGTGGCCGCAACACCAATTCCGGCGCTACGGCCCGCAGCTTTGTCAGCAACGCCCCCGGCTCCCAGAACGGCTTCGTGCTGGATGCAGGCACGGGCACAACCAACGTTTTCGGCAACATTCAGGAATACTCCAAACGGTCTTACTTCAGCCAGTTGGTGTATGACTATAAGAATCGCTACCTGGTCACGGGTAGCTTCCGGCGGGATTATTCGTCTCGCTTTGCCCCGGAAAATAGAGCTGGTAATTTTGGAGCCGGCTCTTTGGGCTGGCGCATTAGCGAGGAGGATTTCTTTAAGAACGCGGTTCCTGCCGTTAGCAACCTAAAAGCGCGCGTCAGCTACGGGGTAAATGGCAACGACAACCTAACTCTTCCTGATGGCTCCTCGGGTAATTACGTGTATCAGCCAGTAATTAACCAGAACGTTAACTATCCATTTGGGGGGCAGGTTGTCAACAGCGGCCAGATTCAGACGGGGCTACCCAGCCCTGGCATCAAGTGGGAATCGCGCTACACGACCGACTACGGCTTCGATATAGGTTTCCTGGACAACCGCATCACGTTGTCGGCCGATTACTATACCTCCACCACCAAAAATGCCTTGACTAACCCCGCTATCCCCTCTTATTTGGGTAACGCCGGGGGCAACCCGTTCACCAACGTCGGCAGCTTCCGCAATAAAGGCTTTGAGTTTCAAGCCGCTTATCAGCAGAACAAAGGTGATTTCACCTACGGAGTATCAGCTAACCTGTCGACGGTGAAAAACGAGACGTTGCAGCTAGCGCAGGAGGGCCAGGTTATCGGCAATGGCGTCACGCAAACCGCAGTGGGCCACCCAATCGGTGCCTTCTACTTGATTCCGTTCGACGGCATCTTCCAGACGCAGGCAGAGGTCGATAATTATAAGAATGCCGCCGGTAAAGTTATTGAGCCTTTCGCCAAGCCTGGTGATGTTCGCTATAAGGACACGAATGGCGACGGTCAAATCAACAACGACGACCGGGTTTACTACGACACCAATATTCCGAAGCTGCAATTTGGCTTCAGCGCCAATGCTGCTTACCGCAGCTTCGACCTCTCGTTCCTGATACAAGGCGCTACTGGCAACCAAGTATATAACGTAGCCCGCTCCACGATGGACCGGACCGATGACCCCAGTAACTTCCGCGCCGACTTCAGCCCCTGGACGCCCGACAATCCTTCTACTACCACGCCGCGGGCTCTGCAAGCAAACGGAGCTACTGGCGACCTGCAACAGGCCGCCGGCTCTAACTCCCAGGGCAGCTCCCGCTTCCTGGAAAACGGCTCTTATGGCCGCCTAAAAAACGTAACGGTAGGGTATACCCTACCGAAATCAGTAGTTGGCAGCACGAAGGTTTTCAGCAGCTTGCGGATTTACGTAACGGGGCAGAACCTACTCACCGCTACTAAATATACTGGCCCGGACCCGGAGTTTGTAAACGGTAATTTCTTTCAACGGGGGGTAGACTACAATGCTTTCCCCAACCTGCGGACGTACATCGGAGGCATTCAGCTCGGTTTTTAAGGAGCCGTACTGAGCTTCTGCTTAGCAGAAGCAAAAGCAGCTTTCTTTCCCACCCTTTGTTATCATAAAATCATGAGTTTTTATAAGCGTACCGCAACTACCCTGCTGGGAGCCTTGCTGCTAACTACCAGCTGCCAAAAAGACCTGCTGGATAAAGTCAACCCTAACCAGCCCGCGGTCAATACATTCTGGCTTTCGCAGAGCGATGCAGCGGCCGGCATCACGGCGGCGTATTCGGCCTTGCAGTTTCCAGGCACCTACGCCCGCTGGATTCACTTTGCCAATGACATTCGCTCGGATGAAGGCTATAGCCTGAGCCCGTGGACGGATTTGGCCAACTTCACCCGGTTCATCCAATTCGACTACAACCTAGAGCCTACCCGCGTCATTTGGGAAGACCACTACCGCGGTGTGTACCGTTGCAACCAGATTCTGGCTAACGTGCCGGCCATTAAGATGGACGGTACGATGCAGAAAACCATGCTGGCGGAAGCACATTTTCTGCGGGGTATGTTCTACTTCAACCTCGTAACGCATTTTGGGAACGTGCCCTTGATTCTGGACCTTCCTACGATTAGCAGCACAGCCCCGCAAGCTACTATAGACCAAGGCTTGACGCAGGTAATCACCGATTTACAAGCCGCCATCACAGACCTGCCCATTAACAACGACGTGGGCCACGCCACCAAAGGCTCGGCGCAGGCGCTGCTGGCCCGCGTGTATATGCAGCAGCATAAGTGGACGGAAGCATCCGCCTTGCTTGGCGCGATTATCAGTTCCGGTAAGTATAAGCTGGTAGATAACTACCTGGACAACTTCACAACGGCCAACGAAAACAATAGCGAGTCGGTCTTTGAGGTCCAATTTTCCAGCGCTAACCAGGGTGGCGGGCAGGACGTAGCCGGCGCGAGCGAAGGCTTCGAGCGGCCCCAGTTTTTTGGCCCTCCCGGCATCGGCTGGACCGACGGCCGCGCCCGGCCCTGGCTGCTGGACGAAATCAGTGAAAAGACGGTTGGTGGCAGCGTGGACCCGCGCCGCGACATCACCGTTTTCCACTACCCCATGCTACTGTTTGGTAAGACGTACGAACAATCAAACAACGGCAATGGCGTGCCCATCACTGATACGTTCTGGCATAAGTATGAAGATGACCGAACGCAAAACTTTGAAAACTACTTTTCGGGTATCAACTTCCGCGTTATCCGCTACGCTGACGTGCTGCTAATGCAGGCTGAGTGCCAGAACGAGTTGGGTAACACATCGGCAGCAGTGCCGCTCATCAACCAGGTGCGCATGCGCCCGTCGGTGAGTCTGGTGCCGCTAACGGCTACGTTCGACCAAGCCAGTATGCGCACGCAGATTATGCACGAGCGCGTGTGTGAACTGGCCGGCGAGGGCACCCGCTGGCTCGACCTGAACCGCTGGGGCTTGCTCAAAAGCCAAGCCACGCTCGATGTGCTAAAAGCCCCCAGCCACGACCCTGATTTTATTAATTTCCGAATTGGCAAATCCGAGTTGCTGCCCATCCCGCTCAACGACGTGACGTCCGACCAGAAGCTAAAGCAAAATCCTGGTTACTAAACCCTGAGGCGTACTGCCAAGAGCACAAGCATTTTACTTTGCATTTCAACGGGCCGTCAGAATCTACTTATTCTGGCGGCCTTATTGTTTCGTTTCATTCTCGAAACTTGTGACAAGTAGTAGTTCGACTACCTCTTCTTATGACTGCTTTTACTAAGATTGAGGCCTGCCTCGGCTGGGTGTTACTACTGGGCGGTAGCACCACACAAATTGTTGTTGCGCAACAAACAACTAACGCCAGTCAACTGGCCAAAATACCTCCTCGGCTATCCCTCACCTACACGAACCCCGTCTGGAACGCCGACTTTCCCGACCCCACCGTCATTCATGCCCGCGATGGGTACTACTACGCCTACGGCACTGAAACGCGCCGGGCGGGCAAGGTGCTCAACATTCAGGTGGCCCGCTCGCCGGACCTCGTGCACTGGACGCTGCTGGGCGACGCCCTGCCGGTGAAGCCTGCCTGGGCGCATACCACCGACTCGTTCTGGGCCCCGCACGTGAGCGAAGTGGGCGGGAAATACTATATGTACTTCTCGGCCAAGCCTGACAACGCGGTGGATAGCAAAGACCCCGGCGCGGGGCTGTGCCTGGCTACGGCCACGGCTACCGCGCCGGCCGGGCCGTTCGTGCCAACCAACGAGCCGTTGCAGTGCGGGCCGGGCTTCGTCAACATCGACCCCATGCAGTTCGACGACCCAGTCACCGGGCAGCGGCTGCTGTACTGGGGCTCGGGCTTCGGGCCGCTGAAGGTGCGCGCGCTGGCCCCCGACCGGCTGCACTTCGCGCCGGGCAGCCAGGTCAAGGAGCTACTCTTTCCCGACTCCAGCCGCCGCGCCGACAACTACCAGAAGCTGGTGGAAGGCAGCTGGGTGGTGCGGCGCAACGGCTGGTACTACCTCTTCTACTCCGGCGACAACTGCTGCGGCGATAAGGCCCACTACGCCGTGCAGGTGGCCCGCTCGCGCGCGGCCACCGGGCCGTTCGAGACGCTGGCGCAGGCTACGGGGCAGCCCGGCAGCGCCATTCTGGTGCGCAACGACCGCTGGCTGGCCCCCGGCCACAACTCGGTGGTGACCGACGCCGCCGGCCACGACTGGTTGGCCTACCACGCCATCAGCGTGCGCAAAAAGACCTTCGTCGCCGTAAACAAGGAGCAGGAGGACTCCCGCCGCGTGCTGCTGCTGGACCGCCTGGAATACGTGGACGGCTGGCCCCGCGTGGTGCCCAATCACGGCACGCCCTCGGTGGAGCCGGTACCCGCGCCGGTGGCGCGCCGAATCAAGTCAAGACCTTAACCATTCCTTTTCCCCATCCATTTTTCCATGAAAAACCTGTTTATCACCCTCTTGGCTGCCGGGTTAGGGTTGGCCGCCGCCCCGGGCTATGCTACCACGTTTTACCAGTCCGCGCCGGGCAATAGCGCGGCAATTCAAGCCCTGGTGGACCGGGCTAACTCGGGCGACGTAATTATCCTGCGGGCCGGCAGCCACTACGTGACCACGCCCATCCGGCTGGTGTCAGGTAAAGACGGCGTTACCATCCGGGGCGAGCAGGGCGCGGTGGTGCGCAAGGCCACGAATAGCTACAACGCGTCGGCCTTCGAGATAACGGGCAACAGCAACACGATTGACTTAATCGAGCTGGACGGTGGCAACCTGCCCGAAGCGGGCATCATCATTTACGGCCAGCGTAATACCATTTCCAACAGCAGCGTGCACAACTGCGGCAATGCGACGGCGGTCGGCGCGGGCATTCTGCTCGACGGGGGCCATACGGCGTGCGCCCTCAATACCGTGATTGGCTGCAAGGTATACTACAACTACATGGTGGGCATCTCGCAGAGCCGGCACACGGACGGCACCATCCGCGACAACCAGATTTACGAAAACGGGGCAGAGGGCCTGACGGTGGATATCTACAGCCACAACGGCTACGTGTATAACAACTACGTTCACCTCAATAATACGGGTAACCGGGGCGTGGGCGGCATTGGCACCGATGCCACGAACGGCACGCGCTTCGATAGCAACACCGTGGACTACACGCACTACAAGAGCGGGCTGACTTTCCAGAATAACATCGGTGGCTGCGACGGGGTAATCGTGACCAACAACCGCTTTGACAACAACGACGGCTACGGCATCCTGGAGCGCTTTACGCAGTACCGCGATACGCACATGACGTTTACCAGTAATGAGTTGCTGGGTAATAAGCAGGGTACGCAAACTGTCATCTACACGGGGGGGCGCACCACGCTGGCGGCGGCCCCGGCCGGGGCCGCCGCCAGCCTTGCTTTATACCCCAACCCTACGGCCGGCCCGGTGCAGCTTGACCTGGGACCGGCCTACGCGGAGGTCAGTGTCAGCCTGCGTGACAACCTGGGCCGGCTGGTGCAGCAGCACACGCTACGCGGCACTGGCCCGCAGCCTCTGCCAGGCAGCGCCGAGCTGGCGAGCGGCAGCTACCTGGTGGTAGTGACTACGCCTGTGGTCACTACCACCCGCCGCCTGACGGTAACCCGCTAGCATAAGGCTAGCTAGCTGGTGAACGAGGTTTTAACATAGTTATAAGTATTAGCCAGCATCTACGCACGATTGGGCCTGGGAAGCCGGCGGAAAGCAGCAACATGGCCCTCACGCCGCCTTGCCCGCCAACTAGCTCGGCTTTCAGCAACTCGCTACCAGCCACCAACCCTAAGATGGTACCTGAGCATAGCTTGTTCATTTACAAGCAACTACTTGGCCCTTTTCCCATTCTTTTATGAAAAATTTCTTCTCCTCCCTTTGCGCCGCCGCGCTGACGCTGGCGGCCACGGCCAGCCACGCCACGACTTTTTACCAGAGCGCGCCGAGCGATAACTCGGCCTTTCAAAGCCTGGTAGACCAGGCTAAGGCGGGCGACGTGATTATCCTGCGGGCGGGTAGCCATTACGTGAACGTGCCCATTCGTCTACCCCTGGGCAAAGATGGCATCACCATCCGGGGCGAGCAGGGTGCGGTGGTGCGCAAGGCCCCGAACAGCTACAACGCGTCGGCCTTCGAGATAACGGGCAACAACAACACGATTGACTTGCTTGACCTCGACGGTGGCAACCTGCCCGAGGCGGGCATCCTCATCTACGGGCAGCACAACACGGTGTCGAACAGCAGCGTGCACAACTGCGGCAGCGCGGCGGCGCTGGGGGCGGGCATTCTGCTGCATAACAGCGGCAACCCGGTGTGCGCCTTCAATACCGTGATTGGCTGCAAGGTATACTATAACTACATGGTGGGCATCTCGCAGTACGGCCACTCAGATGGTACCATCCGCGACAACCAGATTTACGAGAACGGAGCTGAGGGCCTGACCGTGGACGTGGGCAGCCACAACAACTACGTGTACAACAACTACATTCACCTCAACAATACCGATAACCGGGGGGTAGGGGGCATCGGCACCGATGCCTCGAACGGCACGCGCTTCGACCGCAACACCGTGGACTACACGCACTTCAAGAGCGGGTTGACTTTTCAGAATAACATTGGCGGCTGCGACGGGGTGATTGTCAGCAACAACCACTGCAACAACAACGACGGCTACGGCATCCTGGAGCGCTTCGTGCAGTATGCCGATACGCACATGACCTTCACCAACAACGAGCTACTGAACAACAAGTTGGGCGGCCAGGCCATTCAGTACGCTGACCGCACTACGCTGGCCGCCGCCCCGGCCGCCGCCGCTACCCCCGCGCTGGCCTGCTACCCCAACCCCACGGCCGGCCCGGTGCAGCTCGACCTGGGCCCGGCCTACGCGGAGGCCCGCGTCAGCATCCGCGACAACCTGGGCCGGCTGGTGCAGCAGCACACGTTGCGCGGCACTGGTCCGCAGCCCCTGCCGGGCAGCGCCGAGCTGGCGAGCGGCAGTTACCTGGTAACCGTGGCTACGGCCGCGGCTACTACCACGCGCCGGCTGGCGGTGGTTAAGTAGGGTAGGTAGTGCGGACTGCGCTGTACACCGAATTGGGAACAGCTATAGAAGCTGTTTAGGGTTTCAAAAAACCAAAAAGAACGTCATGCTGAGCTTGTCGAAGCATCTCTACCGCGCAAGTAAGTAGTCGCGCATAAGTAATGATGCATCGGTTTTCGTCTGGCTCCCCCTCTTTTTTGGAGAGGAGGCCGGGGGGTGAGGTTGATGGCCGCGCCGAATGCACGTTTACTTTTGCACGACTGCTTAATCTACATCGTTGCAACGAAGCGGTAGAGATGCTTCGACAAGCTCAGCATGACGTTCTGATAAAATTCCAAACAGGCTCATAACACAAAAAGACTCATAACAATTAAAAATTTATCAGAAAACGCCATGCGTAGTCTACAACTTGCCGGCCTGCTGCTGGGCCTGAGCCTGGGAGCCTGCAATAAGGGTGGCGGCACGGGTCCCGCGCCTACCCCCACGCCAACGCCGCCCCCAGTGGCCAGCACCACTTTTACCAACCCGCTGCTAGCCAGCGGCCCCGACCCGTGGGTGTACCAGAAAGATGGCTACTACTACTTCCTGAGCACGACGGGCGGCGACGTGCGTATTCGCAAAACGGCTAAGATGAGTGAGCTGGCCAGTGGTCCCATCGTGATAGCCTGGAAGCCCACCAGCTCCGCTAATTCGCACGATGTGTGGGCTCCCGAGCTGCACTTTCTGGATGGCAAGTGGTACATCTACTTCACGGCCGGGCCGGGCAGCTGCTGCGGCGGCCAGCGCCTGTGGGTGCTCGAAAACGCCAGCGCCGACCCCACCACCGGCACCTGGACCGAAAAGGGCCGCATCTACAACCCCACGGCCGATTTTTGGGCCATCGATGGGACGGTGTTTGAGCAGGGCGGCAAGCGGTATATGCTCTGGTCGGGCCACAGCACCGACACCAACGATACGCAGCGCATTTACATCTCGGAAATGAGCAACCCGTGGACGCTCACCGGCCCGCGCGTGGAGCTGAGCAGCCCGCAGTACGATTGGGAAAAGCAAGGCCCGCTCCCCGTGAATGAAGGCCCGGAAATCATTCAGCACGGCGGCAAAACCTTCCTTACCTACTCGGCCAGCCACTGCTTCACCGACAGCTACGCCCTCGGGCTGCTGAGCATAGCCGGCACTGGCAACCCCCTGGATGCCAGCGCCTGGACCAAATCGGCGACGCCGGTTTTCAGCACCAACGCGGCGGGCGGGGCCTACGGGCCGGGCCACAACGGCTTCTTCGTCTCGAAGGACGGTAGCGAGAACTGGCTCATCTATCACGCCAACAACCTGGTGGGCCAGGGCTGCGGCGACAACCGTAATCCGCGCATCCAAAAATTTACCTGGAACGCCGACAACTCGCCCAACTTCGGCACGCCCGTGCCCATCAACACGCCCATAACCAAGCCGGCCGGGGAGTAGGGGTAGGGTTCCGTTTGTTTAATCAACTGCTTTTCTGAGTCTATGAAAGAGCTACCTCGCTGCCTCCGGCTGGCGGCCGTGCTGCTGGTCCTGGCTGGCTCCGCCCGCGCCCAGCAGGCCCTCGACCTGAGCCGGCCCACCTACTACCCCCGCGTGATTCGCCTGAGCCAGGGGCCCAATGCCGGCCGGCTGCTGGCCAGCTTCGACGCGGGCAAGGCCGGGGCCATTTATGAAAGCCCTGACCAGGGCAAAACCTGGCAGCACCTCACCGACGTGGCCGACCCTACCCCGCCGCACATGTGCTGCTCGGGCCTGTTCGAGATGCCGGCCGCCGGGGGCGCTACCCCGGCCGGCGCGCTGCTCTGGGCCACTTCCATCGGCACCGACCAGGGCGGGCGCGGGCCGTGCAGCATCCGGCTGCACCGCAGCCTGGACGGCGGCCGCACCTGGCAGTATTACAGCACGCCGGTCAGCGGCTACATCGGGCTGTGGGAGCCCGAGTTTATCCTCGACAGCCTGGGCCGGCTGGTGGTGTACTACTCCAGCGAGGAGCACAAGGCCGAGGGCTACAACCAGCTGCTGGCCCACAAGGTCTCGACCGATGGCGGCCTGACCTGGGGCGCGGAAGTTATTGACGTGGGCAAGGCCGACGGGCACCAGCGGCCGGGTATGGCCATCGTGCGCCGCCTGCCGGGCGGCAGCTACGTGATGAGCTACGAAATCTGCGGGCTGGGCTGCGATGCCTACCTGCGCACCTCGCCCGACGGCGTGAGCTGGGGCGACCCCGCCGACCCCGGCACGCGCATTGAGTCCACGGCCGGGCACCACTTCGCCCACGCGCCCACCGTGGCCTGGGCCCCGCAGGCCGGCAACCCGCGGGGCCAGTTGCTGGCCATCGGCCAACTATTGCTCAACAACACCGACAACGCCGTGGCCCCCGACAACGGCCGCGTGTATATGGTAAATACCCAAAGCGGGCAGGGCTTCTGGACCGAAGTGCCCGCCCCCGTGCCCGTACCCGACGCCAAGGACAACCCCTGTCCCAACTACAGCTCGCAACTGCTACCCGGCGCGGACGGCCTCACGGTGCTCGAAGTGGCCCTCAAGTTTCAGGACGATAAGTGCCACGCCTTCTACCAGACGGCCCCGCTACCAAAGGCCCCGGCTAAGGCCGCCCGCAAGCGTCGGTAGGGTGCGGGGCTTGCCCCCGCCCGTCGTTGAACGATTGGCGTTGAGTTCGGGCAACGACCATGCTGAATTCGTGTAACGACCATGCTGAATTCGTTCAACGACGGGCGGGGGCAAGCCCCGCACCCTACTTTACCTAACCTATCCCGAATGCCGATTCTGTTTGTTTGCCGCGCCTGGTTGGCGGGCGCGCTGCTGCTGGCCGTGCCTGCCGCCGCCCAACGCCCTGCCCCCAAAGCTAAAACTCCCCCGCCTACCCCCATCGCCAACCCCGTGCTGGCCGGCGACTACCCCGACCCGTCCGTGACCAAGGTGGGCGATACCTACTGGGCCACGGCCACGTCCTCGAACTGGCGGCCGACGTTTCCGCTGCTCAAATCCCCCGATTTGCAGCACTGGAGCCTGGTGGGGCACGTTTTTCCGACTGAGCGGCCGGCCTGGGCCGATTATTACTTCTGGGCTCCCGAAATCAACCACGACCAGAACGGCAAGACCTACGTCTTCTACACGGCCCACAAGCGCGGCGGCAACCTGGCCGTGGGCGTGGCCAGCGCCGACCGCCCCGAAGGCCCCTACCGCGACCACGGCCCGCTGGTGGGCCAGCCCGACGGCTCGATTGACGCCTTCCCCATCCACGATGAAAACGGCCAGCCCTACCTCATCTGGAAGGAAGACGGCAACAGCGTGCAGAAGCCTACCCCCCTCTGGGCGCAGCGCCTGAATGCCGACCGCACGGCCCTGGTGGGGGAGAAGACCGAGCTATTCCGCAACACCGCCGCCTGGGAGGGTAACCTCGTAGAAGGCCCCAGCGTGGTGCGCCACGGCGGGTATTTCTATCTGTTTTACGCCGCCAACGGCTGCTGCGGCCCCGGCTGCACCTACGCCACCGGCGTGGCTAGGTCTAAAAAGCTGCTCGGCCCTTGGGAGAAATACGACCGCAACCCCATCCTGACCAAAAACGACGTGTGGACCTGCCCCGGCCACGGCACGCCCATCGAGCGCGCCGGCCACTGGTATATGCTGCACCACGCCTACCAGACCGGCAGCTTCCAGAACGTGGGCCGCCAGGGCGTGCTCAGCGAGTTTACCTGGACTAAAAGCGGCTGGCCTGAGTTCTTAAACAACCACACGACCCCCGTGGCCGCCGCCCCGGTGCCCACCGACGTGACGGATGAGTTTGCCGGCGCTTCCCTGGCCCCGGCCTGGGAGTGGCCCGTGGAAGACAAGCCCACTTTTGCCCTGCAAAACGGGCAGCTCCGGCTCACGGCGCGGCCCGATAAGGGCGGCGCGGCGCTGGGCCGGCCCACGCTGGCGGCCAACTACGCGGCCACGACCATCCTGCTCAACCCCAATGCCCTACCCCCCGGCACCACCGCCGGCCTGGCCGCCCTCGGCGACCCCAACAACGCCCTGAGCGTGCTGGCCGGCGAGGGCAAGCTGCAAGTGCAGGAGCGCCGCGACGGCAAAATCCGCACCCTGGCCGAAGCCGCCCTACCCCCCACGGCGGCCCTGCACCTGCGCGTGCAGGACCAGGGCGGCAGCCACTACCGCTTCGCCTCCAGCCCCGACGGCCGCACCTGGACCGAGCTGCTGCCCGCCTCCGAAACCGCCGACGGCCAGTTCCTGCCCCCCTGGGACCGCGGCGTGCGGGTGGGCGTGGTGGCCCAGGGCCCCGCGTCGGCCACGGCTACGTTTGAGCGGTTTGAGTTGAAAAATGAGTAACTAATTCGAGGCTATAAAAAAGCCGTTTGTCATTGCGAGCAACGCGAAGCAATCGCACCAGAACGATATCCGAACGACTCGTTCTGGTGCGATTGCTTCGCTGAGCTCGCAATGACAAACGGCTTTGTGTAAATAATCTAGTCGCTACTTGCCGTTCAGCTTTACATCCAGCATTTTCATAAAATACCCGCCTACCACCGAGCGGGCCTGGAAGCCCTGCTGCCGGGCGTCGGTGGTTTCGTGCCAGTCGGTGAGGGGCACGCGGCTGGGGGTTTCGTCGGCAAATTTCCAGACCGGGGCCACCAGGGCCTCGAAATCGGCTTGGCTCTTGGCTAGCGTGGCGGTCCACAGTATCCAGTCCGACTTGGTGTAGGTGCGGCGGCTGTCGAGGGGTAGGCCGTATTTCTGCTGGTGCTTTAAATAAAAGGCCACTTCCTGCTGGGCTACTTCGGGCGGAAAGATGTTCAGGCCGAGTACTTTGTCCCACACCAGGTTGTATTTCTGGCTCCACGAGCCGGCGGGCTTATCGAAGGTCAGGGCGTAGTGGTCGCCGTCCTGGGCCATTTGCATCCACTTTTTGGCCAGGTCGCGGGCCAGGGTAGTGTACTCGTCGGCGGTTTTGGTATCGCCCAGCTGGCGGGCCAGCTGGCCGTAGCAGGCAATACCCATGATGGCCTTGGCCGACAAATTGATGTTGCGGGCCAGGTGGCCGGCAAAGTCGTCGGTGCTGAGCTGGTTGGCCGGGTCGAAGCCGTCGCGCTTCAGAAAGCCGACCCACTTGGTGAGGGTAGGCCAGTGCGCGCGGGCAAAGTCGGGCTTGCCATCCATTTTTACGGCGGCGGCCGTGAGAATCAGCATGTTGCCGGCTTCTTCCACCGGCATATCCTCGCCGTAAGTCTGGCCGTTGGCCAGGGGGTAGGTGCCCACGTCGTGGGCCGGAAAGTCCTTTTTCCAGCGCCCCGACTCCGAATAATCGAAGATAAAGCGCAGCATTCCCTTCGCCAGCTCGTTGTTATAGAGCAGGAAAAGCGGCTCCGAGGGGTACGTCACATCCACCGTGCCGATAGAGCCGTTGGAGAAATTCTCCTTCGAAAAGAAAAACAGCTCGCCCCTGGGTCCGGCCACCACGGTATGCGCCGCGATGGCCTGGCGGTAAGCCAGCTGGCACAGGTCGGCGTACTGCCGGCCGCCGGCGGCCTGGGCCTCGGCGTACAGCTTTTTATCAAACTCGGTGGCCTTTTGGCGGAGGCGGGGGTAGTCGGCCTCGGCGGCTTGCAGGGCCTGGTCCATCGTCATGGCCGGGTCGCGCCGCCACCAGGGCCGCAGGTTCTGGCCGAAGTACCGCACGGCGTACTGCTCATCGTAGCCCAGCAGCAGGTGCTGCTCGGCGGGCGTGGCCGCTACTTTACCTAAATCGAGCACGGCGGCCTGGGCCACGCGCTGGGCTTGCGCGGGCCGCGCCGGGCCGGCGGGGGGTAGGGTTCCGGTTTTGGCAAATTCCAGCTTGAGCTGCTGCGGGTCGCCGCTGCCCAATGCCGCCGCGCCGGGCGCGGCCAGGTAGGCGTAGCCCCAGTCGATACGCACGTTGTCGCCGGCCGTGGCCAGCACGGGCTGGGCGGTGGTGCCCACGGCCCGCCAGCGCAGGCTGCCGGCCGTGCCGGGCCGGTCGGCTACCTCCTGGTAGGGCGTGTTGCTGGCCAGCGTGCCGGCCTCGGTCAGCAGCACCTGGGTGGCGTGGGGCTGGCCATCGGCGGCCGTGGCCGCGCAGGTAACGTAGCTGATGGGCCGGGCCACGGTTTCCAGCTCATCGAGCAGCAGCGGCGATAAGAAGCTGACCGTCAGCGTGACCGGGCCGGCCGCGAAGGTGTAGGTCGTCTGGGTGGCCGTCAGTGTCACGGCCGTTTGGCGGGCCGGGGGCAGTGGGGCGGGGGCAGGCAGCGTTTCGTACAGGCCCGCGTCGAGGCGCGCCCCGCCCTGGGGGTTAACGCAGTGCATAGCCAACACGTTTTCGCCCTGGCGCAGCGCGGCGCGGGCCGCCGCGGGCACCGCAAACCGGTCGTACTGGTTGTTGGCTCCGGCCTGCTTAAGCAGCAGTACGCCGTTGAGATACACTTCCGCGTCGTCGTCGTGCAGCAGCAGCAGCGTCAGCGGCCCGGTGGGCAGCGCGGCCGGCAGCACGATGGCGCGGCGCGCCCACACGTCGCGGGTGGTCCACTGCGTGCCGGGCTGCTTGGCGTCGTTGGTGAAAGGGGCCGGGCCGGTTTTCCAGCTGGCCGCCCCGGCAAAAGCCGGTTTTTCCCAGCCCGCCGCCGGGACCGTAAACGTATAGCGCGTCGCATACGGCCGCTCGGCCGCCGTCGGAATAACGGCCCGGTACCGCGGCGCGGCCTGGCCCATAAACTGGTAGGCGCGGCCATCTACCCGCACCACGCCCTCCAGGCTCTGCGGCGCGCCGGTCCAGTGCCGGGTGGGCCCGGCGGCCAGCGTATCCTGAAAGGCCCACACGCTGAAATACGGATTGTGGGTAACCAGGGGGTAGGCCGGGGGCCGCAGCGCCGGGGTTTGGGCCTGGGCCGCGCTCAGGGCTAAAGTGGCGACCGCCGCGAGGCAGGTAAATCGTTTTAGCAGCATAGAAAAGAAGTAGGTGGGCGCGCCTGGGCAAAAAGTAAACGACTATGGACTGTAAGTCCATAGGTTTGAAAGCGAATGGAATTCGGCGGTTTCGGCTAAAGCCGACTGAAAGACCGCCACTGAAAGTGGGCTACTCCAGAATGAAATTCTCCTTTCCAGAAATTAAGTGGTTATCTATGCGAAACTACTTTGTGCTGCAACAGCCGCCAATCTTTCAAAGATGAGTAGCAACTAAAGTCTTGCCCTGAAGGGCAGAGCTTTAACTAGCGTGCTTGAAAAGTAAACCAACAGACTAGGTGTGCGAGTTTTATACTAAAGTATTTTATTTTAAGTACCCGACAGGAATTAGCTTATGTTAAAATCAGAGAAATTAACCTTTAAAAAGGGTATCATCTCTTGTAG
>JAABUK010005033.1_pt1 | contig 20988 bp, 24 predicted proteins | sample 5559141 | NCBI WGS metagenome assembly JAABUK01 (sample SAMN10711869, study PRJNA513367) | rock metagenome | isolation source: Antarctica rocks | place: Antarctica: Victoria Land, Pudding Butte nord | collected 2016-01-03
TCATCAGAAAACTTCTGTACCTTCAAGCCCACTGCCGCGCTTCCCTGCTTGACTGCTTCCATGGCATACTCGATCTGATGGATCCGGCCTTGCGGACTCCATGTAACCACATCTTGGTCGTACTGCAACACAGCGAAGGTTTTGATGCATGTTGTCGCTCGAAGCGTGGGCCTTGTGTCAGCATGCATACGTACTTGATTGCGGAACATTGTAGCCCAATTTCAACAGAACTCTGCCTGTTGACTGTAGGCTCTCTTTTCCTGTATGCTCAGGGACCTCACAGGCTTTCCTGCTGCGTCCCTGCCTGATCACTTGATTAGTATAGCCAGCCCTATCTTGCGTGAGATGTGTCGTTGAGCTTCCACAAATGCCTTGCAACGTGACTTACTGTGAATCAGCAGTAGCTCAGGTCAGCGCGCGTGCAAGCTGTGATGTGCTCTCACTGCGCTTGCAAGCAGGCGTGTGAGTGTGCGATGCCTTCCTTCACAAGAAGAAGAGGAGGGTCAAAGCAAAAGGTCTTGAAAAACTTCGATTTTGCAGCGCCAATACTGGATCAGACAGCCGGCGTTTGCAGCTCACACTTCGCATGTTCTCTTGTTGATGGAGGATATCGCATTTTGAAAGGACCCAACTGGCTGCAGCAGCACAGCGACCGGCCTACACAGTATGTTCGCCTGATCTCAGTGTCACGAGACACACGCCGTCAGCTTCTGTCTGCAGATCTTGACATGACGTCAAAAGTTGCGCTTGCCCCTATCTCTTAGGTTGTGTAGATGTAAGATTCACATGTTGCTTTGCAGATGCCGCAGCTTCCTGATCTGGTGCTGCAAAACATATTCGATCAGTCAGACTTCCAGGACTTGGCCAGGATTGCTTGCGTGAGCAAGCGCTTCCATGAGATTGCAGCAACAGCTCACGGCAACACTCTGTCGTTTGCGAACAAAGTGGAAGACATCACCTGAATTGGCCTGGGTGACAGCAAGTCCTGTATTCGGTGGATGCAGAAGAACCTATCACGGCTAGACAGAGTGTATTCCATTGTACACTGCCCCCGCGAGTTTGGTGCTGAGATCAGCAGTCTTCTAGGCTTGCTGCCATCTCTGACATGTGCCTGCCTCTGGGGTCCAACAAGTGGATTGAATTTAGACTACAAGCTTTTGCCGACTCAGTTGAAGGTGCTCAGCATTGAACCCCTCTTTCCAACGTGTAGCTTTGGAGACATGGTTACCGTGGAGTTCAGTTCGTTGTTTGGTCATCTTCCCAAACTGGAGGACTTGCAGATTGCCCCCGCATCCACTACAGTCAGTGCGGACCTTCCAGCATCAGAAAAGTTCAGATTGATTTTGGATCCAGGTTGCAGCTGCATGACATCATTGGTCAAGCTGAACTGTTATTCGGCCAACGAGTCACTTGTCGTGACAGGGCCTGTCACTGTATTCCCAATTCTGGAGGAATGCGTTTTGCGGCATTACCAGGAGACGGCCACCTCAGAAGTCCTGGAGTGGTTTGAAAACTGGGACATGGCTGCCTTTAGGGCTCAGAAAGCTGTTAAATCTGCTGCTGAAGGTAACGAGGCGCAGCAAGATTAACAGCCAGACCAGGGAGCAGCTGTACAGAAAGTCCTCTACTTTTCTTTAGACATTTTCAAAAGTTTTCCAAAATTGCCTTGCCAAGTGTTGGCGATTGATGTTCATGCTGCTTTTGAGGTTAATGACAAAGAACTGTGCTGATTAGGGTGAAGTTGACTGATTGCGGGGCTGTTGGTGCCTGCTACAGGGTTTTGAACATTTGCCTGAGCTTTTGGGGAAAATTCCCTCACTGATGACACGAATTATATAACAGGTATAATTTTGCGTAAGCTTGTGGTCAGGCTTGCCAACATTTGTATGGGGCAGCTTGAGGTAACGATCTTGTCCATTTGATTCCTTTTTTGTAGCTCAGCTTGTTTAAACAGCTCGCAGGTCAAGTATATACTGGCTGATTTATCACACTGTTACACGATAAAGTTTTGTTTATGCTGTGTCGTCGATTGTCCCGTACGGGCCAAGGGCTATTGAAGAAGTCTGAGAACTCAACGAACGAATGTCTTGAGGGAGATATAACTATGACTTATAGGTAGGGGTTTAAACTAGTAAAATGGTGTTGAGGTGATGTGCATGCAACATATGTGCATGTGCTCAACCCTGTGATGCCCAAAGGAGACCTGAATTGCATTTAAAGTACGACAAAGCCCCCATGCGTGAGATTTGGCATGTTGTTAATCTGAGCTAACGGTTTCCCTACACTAGTGCTTATTTCAAACACCAAGTAATCACGTGAAATTACTTTGCGCTAGTAACACTGTCTAATTAAATGACTGAAAGGAGGGCATTAAACACACAGCAGACACTTTTTGAAACACCTGTGTACGGACTAAACATGGCATGCAAAATCCACCATCCACATAGCCTGAAAGTGACACACATTCTACACCTACTGCTTGAATTTTTGCTACAAAGAGCAGATAACCTTGTGCTCAAAACAATGTGCAGGTTCACTGGGCATGATCAACATCATGATCCAAACATTATGCATCAGAAAGCCCCCAGCATAGCATCTGAATCCATGATGTTGCCAGTACCATTGATGATCTTGGCATACGTGGTATAATCCCTGAAAGCCTTCCTGTATAATCTTGCACTGTCGGCTTGCATGGCCATATTCCACAAGTAGTCATAGCCACTGTCGCAGTTGCATAACTCGATGGCTTCCTCGTTTTCTTTGCTCTGCTCCCAAAGGGCAATGTAGCATTTCAGACAGCGCTCTGGCTTTGGTCCATGCCAGTGGACAATGACCTGCAGAGCATGGCAATGCATTGTGTCAGACATGATACAAGTCATCATTTTGATACATACACATGTTTGCGTCCATTGTTGACTGTCATGCAGAAGTGACTTGGAAAACGCGGCCTCGCAGGGATCATGCGTCAGAGTAAACAAGCTGCAGTGATGAGTGTCCTGCAGCCATTATGAACAAACAGCTAGAGTTATTGCAAATGCTACACAGAATCTTGTGTGTATCAGGCAAGCAGCCCTAACTGCTGGACGGCAGTGCTGCATGACGTGCTAGCTTGTTTCGTGTCACACGCAGAAGTACACAGCACAGACAGTAATGGCTGTCAGGAGACATTCCATAATATGCATAAAAGGTCATGCTTGGGGTATGAGTTTCCCACTTACAATGGATGGACTACAGCCCCAATAGGCCTTCCAGTTATAGGGCTCTGGTAGGATGTCTAAAGGCCCCCCATGCACAGCAGGAAAGTAGTCATTGATCATGCTCTGATCTGCAACCTCAAAGTTCCAATGCAACCGGTTTGCCCATCGAAGCATGTGGGGCAGTACAGCTGCAAACCCTCTCAGGTTTAACAGCAGGACACCAGCGTTCCAATTGAGTTCGCTCCAGGAATTCGCCACCCTGTCCATTTCAGGGCCAATTGCCATGACTTCTGGCAGGTCCAATTTGCAGGGATTGAATTCGCGGTAGAACATGACATCTGCATCTGTGTACAGTGCTACATCCTTATTGATGTGGGTTGTCACGCCTGCAGCAAGCGCGCTTGTGTTGACATCAAGCACCCCTGGCTGCTGTATAGCTGATATGTGCATATACTGTAGGTCAGCTTCCATTAGAGTTTTACACACATGTTCATGCAAAGCTTACCGTATACTGCACCAGGCAATACATCCATGGTCATTACTTGGCAATATGCAAAGAGTCACAGCACTGACAGTCAGTATGCTTTACCAGCTGATCGAAGGAATCAGCAAAATAGCATGTATGTGTAAGCTATGGGCTCTGAAACCTTGTACCAAATGAGCAGCATGCACGTGCACCCTTATAAGCATTTGTGACTCCTGCACTTGTATGCACAGTGTCAAATACAGCAAGAAGGCAGAAAGCAGAGCTGCATGAGCCATGCAATCACACCAGCTCATGAAGACACAGGCTTGGGCCATGAAACAGGCAAAAGGCCTGCTGGTGTTGGTAAGTCTCTCTGGAGATGACCACAATCATGCAAAACAAGCCCAGTCCTTGCAAGTGACAATTCCACACATGTCAAGGCTTGAGTGTACCTGGCTTCTGCTGTTCCAGCCAACTCAGCAGATGCGGCACAATGTGGGGCACATCCATTCTCAGGTAGGTTCCCTCTACTTCTTCAGGCCAATCTGCTCCTCGTAAGCCTGCTGCAACAACTGCCTGCATAACAAATGTAAAACTCAAATTTCAGGGAGACACAGGCTCTGGCAAGCCACCAGGACCAACCCCTCCCCAGCAAAGTTTCAGAATCTGAATCTCATTTCGCTCAGATGCATCGATTTTGAAGCAAGTGGCCATTAGGGAATTGCATCAAGCGTAGTACAGTTCCACAACAGGGGCCCAAACAGCCAAAGCAGATGCCGTGCATGTAATACAGAACTCGTAGGTATTATACTATAATAGCAGAATGTTGCACACATGTGTGACTGCAGACTAGTATACAAGCACAGGCAGACATCAGTTCAAACTGTGTGGGGGACGTAGTCACAAAGCCTGTCAACTACTGTAACGGCAAGAAGACAGACACTTTCACTCAGATGTGTGACTATGCATACTTTACAATCCCATATGCAAAGTGCAGGCACCAAGCTGCAGACAACACTGCATGCAGACTTCAAGTCCATCAGGACATTGACTCATGCCCAGACTTGCAATGGCAACACAAGCACCCAAAATGAAATATCTGCATTGAGGTGAGGCTGGAGGCCAAATGGCAGCAAGATGAGAGGCCAATCCTTGCCTGCAGGTCTGACATGAATGTCAGGTTGTGATGATACACAATGCCGCCTTGTTCACGAAACCAGTGTATGTTTGCTTGTCCAGTTAAGCTTGGCACCCCGCTGGAGCCACCATACAGCAGCACCGGTATCAAGTTGGGCGAGTGCTCCTTTGCAGAGAGTACTGCTACTTTGGCTGCAGGTACCACTAATGCCTCACAAATTCTGTTTGTGATGCCGCCCATGCAGGAAAGTCATGTCGCACAGGTAAGGGACCAGTCATGTCTGTAAGTAATGCGAGACAAGGCTGAGCACACAGCGACACACTTCGACTTGGCTCACCGTAACGCCAGTACTCGAGACTCGATCTGCTAGTAATGGCCATGAACCAAAACACTCCCCTGCTACAGCTGTCAGCGTTGTGCACTTGCAAGGACCTTGCTGCGCTACGGTGAAGGTTGGTAATACTCAAGAGCACACATAGGAAGATTGCGGCCGTCGCTTGGCCGCTGCGACGCTGTTTGCTGCAACTCAGCATCTCTACATTATCATGTCATCTAGTTCACTGAGCTCCGGGTGGGCTGAATGCCCGAGAACGTTGAAGGAAGTGACTAACAAGTGACTAAGTGATCGATCAGTTGCGGTGCACTTGTCGGACCGGCAGCAAGCTGTCCCCCGTGCGGCTCGACGATCGAGTCTGCCCTCGCTGCAGAAGGTTCTCGGCACGCCCAACTTGCGTCCTGCAGCGTTTTCCTTGCAATGGTAGCTTGAAAGCACGTGGGCGTTGACCTGAGGGTTTGTCACGACAGCTGTGATTGGGTGTCGCTGACCTGCACTGCATGTATGACATGGATGGCCATTAAGAGGAGAGGCTGTTGCACTTGTTTCTGCTAGCAGTGTTGGTGCTGCCTCAGTGCACCACTGCTGTTTTACCTGCTGCCGTTGCTTCGCTACGACAGTTTGGGAAGAGGGCAGCTGCTAATTATAACGTCGTGAATCCTGAGCTTGTGCCTGCAGACAGACAAGCTGAGGCGTACAAGAGGACTAGCCTTAGCGCTCATGGTGATCACAAAATGAACCAAGACCTGATAATGCGCATGCTTACATGCAGCAGTATAGCCTAGCTAGCAGCCATTGCCAGGGTGAAAATGAGACCAGCAGCCACACTTCGCTGCTGTGATGATTGCATGAAAGGAAAACAGGGTAACAGGACACACGTGAACTCGCACTTTCAACAAGTTGAACACAGTATTTCATTTCCCGCACACCGCAAGGTGCCGCATTCACGTGACACTAAAATCGTTACGTGGCACAACATTGATCAGCTCATGAGCTAGCAGGGTTGTCAGCTGTTCATATTACAGATCTCCTGCTGCACTGCTCAGTGATCTTACTGATGATAAATCTGGTCAGGATCTCATGATGTACCATAGCTGCACAAAGAGCACAAGGTGAAATGAACCATTTTGAAATACCCTACAGAGTAGTTTCCGCTTTCCGCTAGGATGCAACAAAAGCCTAGCTAGTGTGTAGGCCTGATAGGCCTAACTCTGTTTACACAAAATCAGGCTCTGGCTGCGTATCTGCGCGGCTGCTATTGTACATGATAGTGAAGTTCATATAGTTGCTAAAACTTGGGGTCGTGTTTGTGCAAGGACACAGCCAAGTATGGCCACTTGATCCAAGACTTGACCCCATCTTCTCCAAAATCTGCTGGTACAGCAAGCACATTGCCAAGTCACCAAGAACCCAACTCAATCATGTACACGGAACACATGTGATGATATAGGATAAACATGTCAACATTTTTATGATACCCAACTCAAGCATGTAGTACACGGAACACATGTGATTGTAGAATAAACATGTAATATGTGATAAACCCTAACTCTGTACAGCATGAGATGATGAGCTAAAAGTTGCAATATGCCAGGAGCAGACTTGCTTCGCACACTGCTTTTGTGTGCAAGACCCCACCTTGAAGTTACTAAGCCATATGCGCGATGCTTGGGACCGGGGAACATTTGTGGCATACACGGCCAAGCACGTCGCTAGTGCGGTCACCGCCGCCATCACCACAAGAGCACGCACCCACTGCCGACGGTTGCTTTCAGGTTTCCTCTCTCTTGCTTTGAAGTCTTCAACAGCACTGGCAAGCGTGTACTGGAGTGGTGGAACAGTTGATCTGAAGATGCACACAGGACGTTGCGAGTTAAGGGGCAAAGTGACTGCACCTGCACTCCAACTGCAGCGCTGCACAACGGTGAGTCACATTGCGCACAACGCTGTTGTGCATAACCTATTGCAGCCAGCTGCAACAGGATTTGCCCAGCGAGCTCGTTGGCTTCGTTGCTTCATCAGTCGCCTGATGGACGCGAACTGGCAAACCCGTTTCGAAACCGTTGACGACCTGCATCTTGTCGGTGAAAACTCAGGTCAGATAGCTGAGACACAGAGCTCAAATAGTCTTGATATGCTCACATAGTCCTGATGTGCTGAAAAATCTTGTCTGCACCCTACACTTTCTCAGTTCTCAGATTTTTTTCAAACGAAATTTCCTTGGCTTGTGTTGCACATGGAGCCCACGGGCTACCCAGCTCCTTCCGTCGTCAGGCTCCCGTCGCCACTGCTGAAGTTCGCCTACACGTGTAGCCGTCCTGCGTCAAAGATGACGTAACAGGCCGCCTCTTCGCACATGCTCGTTATGCCTTCAGCTGCTGATGCAGTTTGCAGGTCACAAATGACTTGGCTAATGAGAGGGGACAAGCTCCAGGTGACAAGACTTCGTAGCACAAGGCTTGTGGTACAAGCAACAGCTTCAAGATTTAATCTAATTTAGCTAACCAACCGAGTCCCACGTGCCCCACGTGCACCACCTTTCGTGACACGTGCTGGAGTACACATGCTTACAATCCCCCCCCATAACACCGCGTACACGTACAGTAGGGCCCATAAGCAACGGTCGGACCAGCAGGTTCGACGCTAATGCGAAGCGCAAGTCTGCGTTTAAGCGGCGGTCCTTGCGAACACAGCAAGTCAACCAGCACACCTTTCTGTGTACGGCTTCAATGGCGCAGAAAGCGCTTGTAGCGCATGAGTGGCGTCGGTGCAAGCAACAGGCTTGTGACAGTGAAACAAGGCTGACAGCAAGGCCTCAACTTTGCAGCTGTGCGGCACACAAACCCTACAACGATAGCATGTGATACCCTGGGTCTTCGGTAAAACTAGCCAGCTTTGACTTGTAGTATCCACTTTTGTCAGTGAAGCAGCAGGCATAGAACAAGAGCGTTTGCACAAGAAGGTCCAAAAGCTTGCTGCCTGAACAAGCTTTCCTTTGAGAGAAGGAGAGCCTGTTCAGTCAGCAAGCCTTTGTTTTCAGTGCTGTTACTTGCATAGGCACAACACAGCAGTCTACTTACCGTAGTGGTATTAATGTTCCTCGATTAAATATTTAATTGCTTTCTGAGACGAGGCGAGTTAAAACCAATAAATAAATTAATATCCTCCTCCGAGGTTCATTAAAAATATTCCATTATTCTTCGCGATTTGGTGCGAAAGGTTGCTCTTGCTTGTGATCAAGCTCAAGAGACCTTGCAACGGCGGCCATGCGCTTTCAAACGACCATTACAGCTTAGTCATCATTAATGACAGTATTGTGCGTTACATTGGACTGTGCAATGGTGCCAAAAAGCAAGCCGGTCTATATAGCTAGCTAGGTTTGGTTTCGGGCCCCTAAGCACGGTCAGGAACCCGCTCGTGCAACCTTTGCCTGTTTTTGGGCATCCAATGGTGCAGCAGCCGTTTGATGATGGTTGTTGTTTTGGACATGTAAGGGTGTCCGATCGGATCGCGAGGGTCATTAAAGTCATTAAAAGTATTGCTGCGTCGTCCAAGGACCATTAAAAATATCAAATAACGAAGCGAGGATCTGTTCGATTAAATTTTATTCCAGGCGAGGCCGAGGAACATTAAAAACCGAGGAACCTTCGGACCACTACGGTACTTGCTCCAAAAGAATTGCCAGAGTTTGGCTTCCCCTTGCCCCTTGACTTTGACTTAGACGCAGACGCAGACGCTGACTGCTGACCGCGCCAGCAGCTTTCTCGCTGAGCAAAGGCTACCCCAAAATTTGAACGAAGTCTAAAGCTTTTGCTTTCAAACTTGCAAGTTGGTCAATTGGTCACGTAAGAGGCAATACCATGCTGACTCAATGGGTTGTGATGGTCTTGAATTGCAGTGTACTTTGCCATCCCCAGCAATGCAAATGTCCTGATCAGGACTTATGGGCCCCACTGTATATGTAAACCCTATGGTCAGTATACTACGTAGTCAGTCACGTAAATATACATATTTGCCTGATTTGCCATACGCCGTATGACGTATCACCCGCCATATAAATTTCACCCACTGGGGCAGGGTATAGGGTTCAATCAACGCCTTGTTGGCGCGGACCCTGTAGCTAGTCGCTGCTTGAAGCTGTTCAAGAGCACCAGCATCGAGCTTTGCAGGCGAGCATTATGCAGCATGTTATAATGCAGTGCTGTGCAGTGATGCTGCATCATGTAACAAACATAACACCAAACAGGACATTGATATTATACTGTAGTGCAATGCACACACAATGCAATTAAGGGGTCGAGTCGGAACAGAGATACTTACATGGTCTGGAATGAAGTGGTTGAGTGTGTGTGTGATCCCAAACTTGTGACCTTTGACAAAGTAATGACTAAGCATGCAGTTTGCAGCTTAAAATCTCTAAGGGCAGTGCAGACCAACGCTGTTGCCTGGAAAAGAGGTGCAGCCCCAGAGTTTGCAGCGATCCGCGAAGCATCCTTGCTGCGGCCTGAGGCGGATACGATCCTGCGAAGCACGCGTTGATCTAACACGCTGATCGTGTTTTGCTGTCAAGCACTGCGCTTGACCACACATACTTCCATATGGCAACGCCTCCAAGCTTGTAGTCTGATGGCTTCGGCTGACTGTTCCAACGCAACTTTCGATGTTCTTCCGGTGAGTTTGGGTCTCAACAGGCCGGCCTGCTTGACTTCTGCTGTCCCGGTGTTCGGCAGATCGGTTGTGACTGCGCAAACGCAATGCCTCCTCGTTGTCTATCATCGCGGCTGAAGATCTTCCTGTCTGTCCAGGAGGACGCTCTGGCGAAAATCTTGAGCAGGTTGCAGCCAGCTGCTCTGGCACTCTCAGAGTGCACAAGCAGACGTTTCCGCAGGCTAGGTGACTGTAGCAACAAGCGTTTTACAGTCCTTCTTTGGTGCTGATTGCATTCCAGCCTTTGCATGCACCAAGTCAACCTGTGACACACAGTCATTTCAAATGGCCTCTGGAGGCAACAGTTGTGCAACTTGTGTACCAACTTCGCCGGAGCTGTTGCCAATGTGGACATAAAGGCAAGACCTACTGACAACACGCATCTGCATCCACCACAGCATGAAGCAGCAGACCACAATAATGTTGCATGGCTGGGCACATCTCAGGTCATCATAGGGCTGTTGGACATTTGCCCTGTCTTCTGCTGTCATTTGACACAATCAGTCTCCTGCTTGAATGCATGGCATCCAGCGCAATTTCAAGCCAATTGGATGCAACCTTGGCTTTTAACAAACATGTCCAGAGCACTACAGTTTCTTGTTCAAGCTATTTTTTCCGTGTACCTGGTGTAAACTCGCCTTCACACATAATGAATCAATACTTCAAACGCTTTCTGGCTCATGATGAGACACGTATGCATAGGGCAAATGTTGTCTTTCCATATCACCTGTACAGATGTTTCGTACTCAGGTGATGCATCACACAAGCCATGCCTGTTGCGCCTTGCAGAAATGCCAACCACCTGCTGGTGAGATCTCCCCAGAGGCTGAACCAGAAGCTGCAGCTGCACAAGAGGCACATCTTCAGTCACTCTTCCATAAAAAACTATGCAGAGAGATGCTGTTGACTCCCAGTGGTGACTCAACAGCTATCTGCTGTTATTCATGCTATTGCAGACCAACATGCGCTCCACCTGTCATGCTGTCAGTGGCATCAGCGCAATTGTTGTGCATGTTGCAACAGTCAGCACAGGCAAGACCTGCTCACTTTTGACTGCAGCCACACACCATACTATGATATGCAATCAAGACAGTTCCTGCAGACTTTTGTGTTCAAGCATATGACTGGGTTGCTCTCAGACATCAGCAAGGAAGGCTTAGGCAGGCCTTGTGCTGCCATCAGCTTTGGCTGAAATGCATACAAGCTGCTACTGTGATGTGCAGAAACCATTGGAGAGGACACCGTGATAGTCAGAGAGGGTTCAGAGAATCGTATGATGGACGGATCGGTTGATGATTTGAAGATGCCACACATCAGACAGCTCTTTCTGCATGATCCCGAGCTGCTGATAATGAAGTTGCGGCATGCCACAACTTTAGTGGACAAAATCATAATTGGCTCAACCTACCAAAGGGTAAGCAAGACTTATATTGCGACTGTTGAAAGCAGCACTTGCAGCATTAGGTGTACCAACACCCACTACTGCTGAAATGTAGTCACACCAATGCAGTGAGTTCAGCAAGTTGGTCAGGATTTACAGGGTGCCTACAACACAGTCATCAGGCACTTGACCATCTCAAATCATGCCGCTGTAGTGCAAAATGGCCACTCTGTAGACACTCCATCCTGCAGCTCATCATGACCAGCATGCATTAGGCCAGCATCATACAGCTGCATCTTTGTATGTGCTTAACAGTCTGTACGCTTGCAGCAGACTGTGATGCACAAAGCAAGTACGCAGAACTTGACCAGAGCATATGATGCATACACTATAATTATTGCCAAAATGGCACTTGCTGCTGTGGCTGCAAATAGCAACGTGTCACCTGACATTGCAGCATTAATTGTCTTTGCTGATCATAGTGCTGTTGCCCTCAAGCTCACTGCTGCTCATTGACAACTGCCCACTTATGTTCTGCTGCTGCAGTTGTGACTGGCGTCACACCATCACTGCCACCTTTAGTGTGACTTTTGTGCAAGTAATAGCACTATCGCTATTGCTGCTGCTGCTGCTGCTGCTGCTGTTCATGGGAGCGACCTTGCTGCTTCTGTTTCTGCTGCGCTTCATTGATACTCATGTTGATGCTGCTGCAGAGTCTCGAGCGTAAATCACAGCAAATCAGGTTCCACTTTGGGCGCAAATCGTACGAACTGCCCTTGATTTTTGATCCTGGGACTAGCAAGGATGGAACACGGTGCACCAGAACCTTGACTATCGACCACGCCAAAGCTGCGCTTCCGCAAGGCCAGGAGTTTCACATCAAAGTTTTGAGCATTGGAAGATTACTGAAGGTGTGTCAACTGCGCACTCAAGAGCTCCAGGCTGTAGCAATGCTGCAATCAAGGTGTACTCTGCTTCTGTCTCAGGGCACAATTCTTACAAAATGCAGGTCCATTCACAAGCTCCATTCACACTCTCCATGCATGCCATTGCTTGAACGACCCTGATGAACCAATATGTGAGCCTTACTAGCAGCCGTCTGATGCATCATTATACATTGAACAGTGTGCTCCTGACAAAATGCCATCTGAGGCTTACTGACGCAGAAGAGCCTGCTCTTGTAGTGGTGGAGCATCAATGATGACCACAGTGCAACATGCTTGCCTGCACAGCTGAGACTGATGTTGTGATGCTGCTTGCATGCAGATTGAGTTGCTGGATGACGACAACGCCGTGTCGTCAGGCCCAAAAGCTGGCATGTACAATATCACTGTGATTGGCAAACCACTGTCTAAGCTGCGCTCGACAAGTAAGTCAGCATGCCAAGCATGATGCATTCCCAGGACTGTACCTTTGTGCACTGTATCACAGCTGAGACATGGGTGTTGCGCACAATGCAAACACAATTGTGCATAATATGCACCATGCCCAAACATTGCATATGCACCATATGCACCATGTGTCCCTTCATCTTCTGGGGGCCACCCCTCAGTGACTTCCTGACCCTCATTGTGCTGTGCAGCGTGTCAGGATGTAGCACTGTTCCTGCTAACACATCTGCCGACCTGTACAGCCACAGCAGCTCACTGCTCAGCAAATGTGACATGTACTTGTGCTTGGCATCCTGTACCAACACTAGTTGCTGCATTGCATCTCATGGCATGCACTGACAGGCGCGAGCACATCTAAAGTCAGTGTTGTCCATCTTCCTATCCATGTTGATACATTCTTTGGTCATGGCACTGATCTGCCTACAGGTCTCTGAGCTGCAATGGAAACAGCGTGTCTGGGTGAAGGGCTTTAAAGGAAGTGAGGAGGGTGTACTTGAGTTTTTCATGGTCAAGCGCCTTGGAGGCAGATATGATGGAATCTGGTTCACACGGCAGATGACATGAGATGGGTGCACGTTGTTTGTGTAGCATATAAGCTGTCTCATGGTCCAGAAATGTATTTGTGATCACTGTCAGGTCACAAAGTCTGTCTTCTCCATGCATATTTCATGCATTTATTCAATGGTCCCTTGTACCAGTAGCCTAAAGCGGGTTTGCGAGCTTTTTTTAACATGTATCTGAGGCATGCAAGTTTGACATGTATTGTATTGTGCTCTTTTAGATGAACGTGAGGCAAATTCAGGATGGAAGCTGTACTTGGCTCTACAGTGACCAAATATTTCAATGACGTAAAAGTTTGTGTTGGTACAGTATCACCAAACACTTTCCTGACATGTGCTACCAGTTATATAGCGAGCAGCATCAATTTTGCTGCACACAGGCTCTAACAGTGTGCTCTGACAGCGTTCACGCATTGCACGTGAAACTCCTGACCCCATAAAGGGTGTCCAAATGAGGTCTATGATTGCTTGGTCCACGTCTGGTGATCCCCAGATCAGCAGTTCTAGAGCACAACACCATGTCTGTTATACCTTTAAGATGTACTCCAAGGAATGCATAGACATGCCCTTGCACATTGACCCACTGCTATTGACGGCTGTCAACCTTGATTGACAGCCTGAGTCCCCAGTCAGCTGAAGTCAGCAAGCGCAGTGCAGTCTGGCTGGAATTTGGGTTGGAATCTGGTCAAACCGAAGTTGCCGACTGGCTTTGCAATTGCAACGGTGTGCACAGCAAGCTGAGCGTGGTCAGCAGCACACACGGTGTATGATACACCTGCTCTGATGATTTAATGTTGCTTGTTGCTGTAATGTTGCAATTACTCAATCAAAACCTTAAGCTGCTCTGAGCGATGGCAACTGCTGGAATGGGTGACCTGCCCTTGCCGTCGCAGCGAGTCCTTGCCATTCACCCTGCCTGCCCGTTATCTTTGAAGCACGAGGGCGCATGGAAGTACCCGCATTACAAAGTAGAAGCTGTGCTTGGCAGTACAAAGGATGCAGAACAGAAGAGAGCTAAGTGTGCCCGGTGCGGCGCAGCAGTGTCTATGCTGGTCTATGAGTCAGTAAGGATGCTCTGACTTTGTGACGGTTTCAAAGCTACACCATATTGACAAGAGACAGTCAGCGGCACACCTCCTGCAGAGCAAGATGTCAGTGGAGGCGCTGGAGGCTACACAAAAGCTTGTCCTGAAGAGCTGCAGCATTCAGCATGCTTATTTGCATGTGCCCTTGGCAGCTTTCGAAGATGCAGGCTTTTTCTGCGTCTTGTATCCTCTCACAGACAAGGTAGGATACCCTCTTTTCAAAATTTGTCCTGGGTCTCGGTTGCCAGCCAGGAGGCCTTTTACACTGTGTACACAGCTTAGATGTCACATTCTGCGAGACTGCTGCAAGTTGTTTGGACGCTATTGTTGCTGCTAAAGATTGTCATGTTTTCAGGCCTTGACAGCAGAAATTGAGAGTGAAGGAGGAAAGCTAACAGAGAGGCAAGCAGTGCAGAAGGTGGCCCAGCCCTGTCTTACAGCTCTTGCAGATCTGCATGTCAAGGGCATTGCACACGGTGCTTTGCTACCTCACAACATTCTGTTCAACAGCCAAGAGACAGCCTGCAAGCTTGCCGGTGAGCAATTCATGTCCATGTGCTGCATGGACATCTTGCAAGCAAGAGCAGGAGCATCGTCATCACCTTCAGCTTTCAAGCAAAATGTTTTGTATATTGCAAATGCCCCACATTGATGTCGTGCTGTGCTTGCCCTGCACATCGAAACAACACATGCCAACAATTGTAGTTTCTCTTGAGCACATGACCAATGGCTTTCTGTGCTTGTGACTAACACAGCTCAGCTGTGCCGGCCTTTCTCTTGCACTGTTGTTGCAGCAGTGATGTGGAAGTCCAGTCAGCAGACAAAGATGATAATGATGAAGACTGTGAAGCATGCATAAACGTTTGAGCTATGCCTCAATCACGTCTTGGTCAGCTCAATGAGTGCGTCGTTGCATGAGCAGTCCCTGCAGCCTTGCAAGCACCTAATTGCCTCTTTGGCAGCAGCAGCACCACCACGACATGTAAAACATCTCTGCAATGTAGAAATGCGTTTGTACTGTCCCCAGACGATTCTGAGTTTAGATTTCTAGTGTAGGAATGACATTTCTGAATCAAAACAGACGTTTTGGGATTGAGAAGAGCAACTGTCTCATGCAGGTCTGTTCTTGCCCAGCCAGCTCAGCATCGTTCAATCAGAAGAAGCAGACATGCAGCGCTTTGCAGCTCCCGAGCAGGACTGCTCTTCCCTCGACACTCTAGTACAGTCAGCCTCTGCAGCGTCAGACATCTTCATGCTGGGTGCCCTGACTTATGAAGTGCTGGTGGGAAAGCATGCCTTCCCTATGAAGGATGATGGTATTGGAAGGGCAAGACGGTGGCAGGTACTGCATGCACTGCATTGTCTGCTCCCCAGGATGCGACACGATGATACCACTCCAGACCTTCTTCATTCCTGTGTGGACTCAAACAAGCCCATTTCAGATCTGCGACAGAGGAATATGCACTGAAAGTCTACAAAAACGCCAAGTTGCCTGCTTACGTGTTGGCTTATTGCTTGTTGTTGCTCATGGCTTGTAGCCAGCAATATACTTGTGTGCTGACCAGCATGAGCACAACACAATTGAATCCTGCATCAACAAGCTCTGCTGGTAGCACAGCTTTTTTGCGGCACACAAAGCACACAAGGGGAATGACGCCATAGTGCCCTGTAGGACCCTGAGTTGCCCTTATGGCTGTCAGACCATGCTCAAGACTTCCTCAGCAAAACCTTGCTCAAGGATGCAGCCAAGCGCAGCTCTGCAGCTCAGCTTCTGAAGCATCCCTGGCTGAAATCCCTGGGATTCAAGCAGCCTGTGGACCAGGTTCCCAGCAGCATTGAGGTTGTGGAGCCTGTGCTGCCGCCCAGGCCCGTCTCTCTTGCTCCTCCTCCTCAGCATGTGACCGTTGCCAAGCCAGCTGTTGCTCAGCCAGCTGTCAGTGATGAGGCAGTTGTGGAGGAAGTTGAGAAGGTGCAGATGCCAGAGGAGATTGCAGTGACTGCGACAGGTATGGCAGCCTGCCGGCATACAGTTTGCATGCTGTCTGCTTCTGATCTTCCCAGAGCAGATGTTTGTGGCTGGTTGTCAAAGCAGATGTCACATGCACAGCCATCACTGCTAGTCGCCAAGCTGTTTGAGTTGTGAGCCGCATTTGCACATGTGCGCAAGTGTCTATGGTAGTAGCGGTCATGATTGTCAGCCAGAGCTGAGCTGCATAATTTGCACAACTGCTGCACACAAGACCTGCTGCCCCCTCATAAAGTAGGGCGTTAGCCTTGGCAGGACTGTGTATGCCTACCAGCAACCATGAGGGTATGCCTAATTTACTAGGCCAATCATGACTTAAATATCAATTACGCATTTGCTTGATTGCTGCTGCTGTTTATGGTCTGTGTCTGTCGGTGGTAGCATCGCATCTCCACTGGAGGGAAGCCTCAGAGCTTGCCAAAATTGTCTTCTGATGCATCTCAGCTAACGGGTAGACAGTCCTGGAGTGATCTTTGTGATAGATCTTCACACGGCTGTGCTGATTGTGTCAGATGAGCACCAAGTTGTTTATGCTGTGTTGCAGCCACAGTTGCTGAGCCAGTCTCGCCCACTCCGCTGAACAGGAGTGGCAGAAAGCACTCAGTTGCCAAAGGCTCAGAGGCGCTGGAGACTGGGTGGGATCTGTTTTATAGATCTGGCAACTCTGGGAGTAAGGCAAAACCCAAGCCCAAAGTCTCATCGCCAAAGGCACACAAGGCTATGTCATCAGCTAGGCAGAACTCAGCACCATCTAGCGACAAGGAAGCAGCTGACAAAACCAGCTGAATTTTGCAGTGAGGAGTATTGTGTTTGCATATTTTATACTCTGCTGCATGTGTGCAGCATTGCCCTCCATGCTCATTCATCTATGCTCCTGCTCGTTTTTTGCGTACACCAGGCAGTAGTGTAATTAAAGTTGAACGCTCTGGGTTCAAATCTTTATGTGTTGAAGCCTCAACATGCAGGCGTCACGGTGTAATTGTGTTGTCGAAATGAAAGTTGGCAGAAAATGGTTATTCAGATGCGCACGTCTTCCAACAGGTAGAACTCGATAATTTGCAAGTCACGTGTCCCACAAAGCATGTAACTGTACACCATCACAAAGACAGCAAATAAACAAACGTTGCAGTATCCCAGATATTGTATAAAGCATTTTGTACTGTATTGCCGGTATAGGTGAAGCAGTACCAGTGCAACATCCTGTCCCTTCATGCCTCAAACAGCACCATATCAGTGATATTACACAATTGTGGTGAGATTGCCACTGCCAAAACCACCACCACTGCCATAACCACTTCCCGGGCTCAATCCACCATTTCCATCGATTTCTAGTGCAACTTGCTCCAGTGACCCCAAATTCTGCACAGCAAGGACACAGTGATGAGATTGCAGCCACATAGTCACCTTGACACTAGGCCCTTGGCACAATGTGCATATTTGCTATTGGTGCATCCAACAGCCCAAACAGCAGGAATGCACAAGCTTTGAACAAGGAAGCTCAGGGCAAAAGCACAAATTCCTGTGCTGTATCCTACTGAACCCAAATCTACGATGTGAGCCTCTACACTATATTCCAGCGTGCAGCATATATCCCTGTCTATGGGGCACAAAGCAGCATTGAGAATCTGGGTGACATGCACGCTGCATGACACTCTGGCACAAAGCAGAAGGCCCTGCTTGAGGTACACAAAGCAGTGTCGAGCATCTGCGTCGAATGCACGCTGCATGACTCTCCAGCACAAAGCACAGATTCCTGTTTGAGGTGCATAAAGCGGTGTTGAAAATCTGCGTCACATGCACATTGCATTGTACTCCAGCAAGAAGTACATAAAGAGGTGGTGAGAGCCTGCATCATATGCATGTAGCATTTCACCCCAACTAAAAGCACCGACAAATGTTCAGGTTTGCACACAAAGGAAGGTGGAGTGACCTGCATCACATGCACGTTGCATTGCACTCCAACAAGAAGCACAGATGGATGTTTGAACACAAAAGGAAGGAGGAGCTACCTGCAAGCTCTTCAGGAAGGTGGTGGGTGTATCGCAAGATGTGCTGCCTATCAAGACTTCTCGCCCCAGTTTGGCGCTGAGCTTGTGGGCCACCCTCATCTCGCTCCGGGTCACCCCCCCCACCACAAAGGCCACAATGCGCTTCCCCTGCAACATGCGTGTGTGTGTCACCCTTGTTGATGTTTGTAGCAAACAGCAAACGCTCCGGGTCACCCCCCCCCACCACAAAGGCTACAATACGCTTCCCCTGCAACATGCGTGTGTGTGTCACCCTTGTTCAAAAATATAGCAAATAGCAAACGCTCCGGGTCACCCCTCCCACCACAAAGGCCACAAACCGCTTCCCCTGCAACATGCGCGTGTGTCACCCTCATTGAGTATTATAGCAAACAGCAAACGCTCCAGGTCACACCTCCCACTACAATGGCTACAGTACGGTTCCCCTGCAACGTGTATATCCCCCCCTTGCAGACTTAGGGTTGAGTGGTGTCACAGAGCAAATTCCGTCTGTGCTGCCGCCCGCAAGCCTTAGATAGTCCAACAGGGCAGGCAGTACTAAGTTGCCTGTGCAAGCATAGTAGCATATTACTAATCTGCCGACACAGTTGTCTGCTCACAGCAAAGATGGTATAGGAGTGGCATGCACGATGCCCTGCTGAGAGCTGTTTCACTCTGTCAGAGATGTAGAGTAGGCCCATTTTAGATCTGGGATGGAGTCAAGAACCAAACAGCTGTTCTCAGGCAACTTCCAGAGGTCATCAGGAGTGATGCTGTAGGAGTGCCTTTGAAGTGTCAACACGTACAATGCAAGCAAGCAAGAGACCTTGCAACAAGTGGCACAGTCTTCATGTCCTGTCATCAAAAGTATTGCACAGACCACCAACACTTGTGGACCACAGGATATGAGCTCTAGCTGCCTGCACCTACCACCACAGCCAGAGCTAGGATCAAAACTAGAGGTTTGAAGGTGACTCTTCTGTCTCTGCTTCTGCTGTTCCTGGAGGGATACATCAGAAAAGCAAATTTGTACAAGGAAGGATCACAAGGAAGAATTACAAGAGTGACCCACCTTGGGGGAGAGGGCCTCCTCTCGCGCCCCTGCTGCCTTCTTGGCCCACCCCACTGATGTCTTGTTGCTCCTCACGCTCGCCCCCTTTGCACTCGGCGCATAGCTGGAGCCTGCAGATCATACCAGAACCAGTGAAGTGCTGTGCAGTTGGGTCTTCTGGCACCAAGTGCATGACTGGCATTCTAAGCCCAGAGTTGGACTTCAATCAATCAATCAATTGTTCATCCAGGTTTGTACTTGGATCAATCAATCAATCTACCTAAGACATTTGCAGTCTTGGGGGATTTTGATTAGGGGACTGACCAGGCAACGACTGAGAGCATTGGAAAGTTTGACTGAAACAAGTCATTCAATGCTGATCCAGACCACAGAAAGGTCCAAGTTTGTAGCTTTGGTGCCCATTGACCGTTTCTGCATGTATATGTGCCCTTTGCACCATGTTGCAACAGAGAGAAACCCAGCTGATGCTACATTGGTGCTTGCTCAGCTGCAGCATGGGCACCAGCTGCCAGCTGACTAAAAGCAAGGGACTGCCATGCTCAACTAGGCAACCTCTGCACATTAAATTGTACCATCTTCAAGATGGCCAACAGACTTGTCAAAAGCTTGCAGAGCAACAGCATGATCTACAGTTCTCTCACATCACAGAGTGTAATTCGATTCCTGCATCACTGAAAGGCACAGAATTTTGGCACCACTTTGTCAACACTTGCACCAGGAAACTTCTCAGGACTTCAGCAGTGAGTGCTGCCACTTCACAGCATAGAGGCAGCAGGAGTTACCTGAGTCATTGGAGGGTGGCTGTACATAGAGGAGTTACCTGAGTCATTGGAGGGTGGCTGTACATAGGGGTACTCATCAAAGTTGAGCTTGTTGGCGGCGAGGTCTTCTAGAACCTCCTGCATGAGGGGGGCAAACCGGGACAGGGACCACTGCTCATCTCCCTCATCCACATCCCGGTCCTGCACACACCACAAGAGCCATTCATGATAACAAACAAACATTTAAATGAAAGTAAATTAAAATAAAATAAAATAAAATAAAATAAAATAAAATAAAATAAAATAAAATAATAAAATAAAATAATAACAATACACAAATGATGATTTGTTCCGTTCAACTCATAATGAGGCAGGGCAATTGCAGGGCAAGGACTTGTCTCTCCAAATGTTGCTTGGCGTGGACACTGTTGGTTGAGGCTATCTTGTGATTGCACATGACAATTGAAGACGACTGAACAAACCATTGCACATGCCTGCTAGCTTGTACATGCTGTCACTGGTAGTCACTACTTTATTGATTCACCATGCATTTGTCCCTCCATCCATTCAGGTTTCCTTCATTGGTGCATTCGTCCACCCTGCACTGTTTTGTTCATGAATGAAGCTTTCACTCCATACTAGTCTCCCCAAGAGTCAATCATGCACAGTCCTGCCAAGCTCTCAGTACAAACTTGGGGGATTACCCCAAGGAACAGTCCCTATACAAACTTGGTGTTGCTCCAGGTATGCAATGCCACCCTCCCAGACCTTTGCCACCCCCCCAAACCTTTGCCACCCCCCCACCCCCCCCCCCCACCTTTGCCACCCTCCCAAACCTTTGCTAACACCCAAACCCAGCTCTGA
>JAABUK010005035.1_pt1 | contig 20982 bp, 1 predicted proteins | sample 5559141 | NCBI WGS metagenome assembly JAABUK01 (sample SAMN10711869, study PRJNA513367) | rock metagenome | isolation source: Antarctica rocks | place: Antarctica: Victoria Land, Pudding Butte nord | collected 2016-01-03
TATGGGGGCAGCAGCGTTATTAGAATGATTATTAGAAATCCGCCTTGGCGCAGTGGGGATCCCCAAGGGATCCCTACCCCACCCCACCCCACCCCAAGCCCCACGCCAGGCTGGGGTGGGGATCATACCTCGATCCCCACCCCACCCCACGCCAATCCGAAGCGTAGATATCTATATACTTTATCGTCGTGGCTCTTATTATTATATACTTTTATATAGATCTTCTTAATTATATATTAGATTCGTTAGAATAAATAGGTTAAAAATCTTTAAAAAATATACTAATATTTAGTTATAAAATAAGGTAGCTCAAACCTAAATAATTTTTATTTTTATTTTAGTAATAGTTATTATTATAATTATTCTAAACGACGTAGCTTAAATACTAGAGAATACTATAATTAAAGTTTATTTAATTATTAAGTTTATGAATAGGGGGTATAAAGGCGAGTAGCTTTAATAATTATTTTAATAATAAAATTTATTATTATAACTTCCAGTTATAATTATTATTTATATTTAATTACTTCTCTAATTACGGAGTTTATAGTTTATCTCTTTTATATTAACTAAATAAAGTAATAAAGGAGTTATTGTATTAATAAAACAATAAAGGATTAATTAATTATAACGATTCTAGACTTTAAATAAGCTTTATAAATTAAAAATTATTGATACGCTGTTAATAAAAATAATAAATTATATAAAGGAGTTACTCGAGTTTAATAGTAGTAAAAAGTTATTATATATAATCATTTCCTAGAAGTTTGATTTAGGTATATAAGAGTACGTTAGTATTAATTATTTTCAATAACCTTCTAGTAATAGACTACTTTCTAGTAGTAATTTACTTTCCGGCTATAATAATTTTACTAATTATTAATTATCTTCTAGCGGTATATAAGCTTTTTATAAAAAATTAATTACTTTCTAGTATATATTATATAGTATAATTAATTATTTTCTAGTAGTTATAAATATAGTTTATTAGGTTATTCCCTAGTAGAGGCGAGGCCGGCGGAATTATATTCTATATGTTAAGGCCTTATTTTGAATTTTTTATATAGGCGTAATCTAGTATACCCTAAATATGATTTCGATAATATAATAACGCCGTATTACTACTATTAATATTATAATAATATAGCGAGTATATAGTATATATATACGTAGAGCCCGAGCTTAAACTTTATTAAATATAGTATAGGTAGAAATACTCCTTGATTAATTACTTATAGAGGATAAGAGCGAATATACGTATAAGACCCTAATATTAAATATTATTAAGTATTTACTTACTAAGTAATTACTAAGTAGTCCTAGGCGCTTATATTCTAATATTAAGTATTAATTAATTATAATTCTATTTGAAGATAAAGCCGAGTATACGGGCTAAATCTTGGTTATTAAAGGAATTATATAGTCTAAATATCTCCTTTAGTAATTCATACCTATTATATATATACTATACTCTTTCAGGAATTTAGATTAGTATACGTTAATAATACTCGTTACTATATCGTTTATACTAGCCGCCTACTCCGCTTTATTAATTATTATAAATATCTTTTATAATAATTAAAGTATTATAACTCTCGTTAAGAACCCCTAGGATTATAATTATATTAAATATATTACGATCTAGTATTACTTCTAGCGCGAAAAAGTTACAATAAACGAAGTCGAGTTCTACTATATTCCGATTAAAAGGTAATTTATTAATAACCTAATTAAGACTCTTCCTAAAATTAAATTCAATACTATTTATATAACTTTAAGTTTATAATAATTAGCTCTCTAAAGTATTTATTAATACTTATTATAAGATTTATTTAATATTTATAAATACTAAAACGCGGCTTTATAAGGCCGAAGAAAACGCGTTTATTCGATTAATTAAAACTTCGTAATCTTAAATTTTTTTCAAGGCTACGAAGTTATATAGTCTTATAACCTATTATAACGACTCTAGAATAAAGAAAATACGGGGCTGTTTTAGAGACTTCTTAATAAAGAATTTCGTTTCGAGTGAAAGTATTAGAATATAAGAGTATAGGACTATTTAGTAACTATTTACTAAATAAAAACTTAGTAATATTTAGTATTAAAGTCTTATACGTCTATTCGGTCTTATTCTTTATTAATAATAAATTAATAAGTGTTTCTACCTATTATCGTATTTAGTAGCTTAAGTAATAATTAGTAGGAGCTAAACTATAGGGCTAAATTACGTCGATAAGTTAAAACCTCCGGATAGGCCCGTAGAGTAACTTTTTAGTAGTTAAGATATATAGGATAACTCCTATAAAGGCGCTAGTAGGCTTCTACGGGGGAGAGATAATTACTATAAATATAAAACTATATAAAAGATATTGAATATAATTTTAAAAAGAGCCTTAGTTTATTTATTAACGATATACTCCGCAATTAGAATATAGCGGCACTCGATTTCGTTTAATATAAACTTATCAAGCTAGAAGTAATATTAGATTACGATATATTTAATAAATATATAAATTTAGAGGTTTTTAGCTATTGTTATAATACCCTAATTATTATAAAAGATAATTATCGTAAATATAAAATAAAATAGTGGAGCGAAATAGCTAGCTAATATAATTAGTATTATAACGAGTATTAGAAGTAAATACTTTTATAAATCGCTACTAGATTAAGGTATTTAAATATTAAATATTAATTACCTAAGAAGCCGCTTAAATTCAAATAATTTCTCTAATAATCTAGACTCAGTCTATATACTCGGTTTTATAAAAAGATAAGCTAGTAATTAATTAACAATTAGATTACTAGTTAATAATCGTACTACCGAGATTAAATATATAATTAGAGATAGAGTATCTAGTATAGTAGTTATTAATTGAATTAATATTAATATAGTTCTTTAATAGAGCTATATAATGTCTCGTAGATAACGAAAGATATACTTAATAAGGGCTTAATAAGATCTATTAGAGTTAGAAATATAGCGATTTATTATTAATATTTATTAGAATACGGGAGTACAGGACTACTTAATAACTACTTACTAAATAGATACTTGGTAATACTTGGTATTAGGGTCATATATACATATTCGCTCTCATCCTTTATAGATAATTAATTAAGAAGTGTTTCTACTTATTATAATTTAATAGATTATGAGCCCGGGCTCTACGTATCTAGCCGCTATATACTCCTTATTTTATAATAAATAATAATAGTAATATAGTATAGTTATATTATAACTACGCTTATATAGCGCGCACTAAATTACGCCTATATAGGATTTTCTTCTAGACGGTAAATCAAGGCTTAATACCTAGAATATCGTTTTCGTTAAATATAGTAATAAGTAGAAATACTTCTTAATTAATTATCTATAAAGAATAAAAGCGAATATATATATAAGACCCTAATATTAAGTATTACTAAGTATTTGTTTAGTAAGTAGTTACTACATAGTCCTATACTCCAGTATTTTATTACTAGTACTCGAAGAAAATACTTTATTAAAAAGTCTCTAAAATAGCCCCGTACTTCCTATATCTTAGGGTCGTTATAATAAGTTATAAAAACTAAATAAATAACGAATAAAAATAAGGTTATATACCTAAATTATAATTAATAGAGGCTAAGTTATAAAGTTAAATTATATTAATAGAGGCTAAACTATAGAGCTACGTCGGTAAAGGCTGAGGGAAGAAAATTCAATTTTTTAATAAAATATAGTATTTTATATTCTTTATTTAATAGGTAACCTATATACGCTAAAATTAAATCGTAATATAATCGGGATATTAATAAGCGATATAAATACTACGAGAAGATTATTAGAAATTACTATATATTATAAGTTTCTACGAGGGAGCGACTATTAAGTATTGAACTATAGTAGGTAGAAAATACTTCTTGATTAATTATCTATTTAGGATAAGAGCGAGTATATATACAAGACCCTAATACTAAGTATTACTAAGTATTTATTTACTAAATAGTTACTAAATAGTCCTATACTCCTATATTCTAATACTCCTACTCGAACGAAATCCTTTATTAAGAAGTCTCTAAAATAGCCTCGTATTCCCTTTATTTTAGGGTCGTTATAATAAACTATAGAGGCCAAAACTATAATTTATAGAGGCTAAGTTATGGGCCTAAACTATAATTAATAGGGGCTAAGTTATAGGGCTAAATTATATCGATAAAGACTAAACTATAAAACTAAACTACGTCGGTAGGGGTTAAGTTATAGGGCTAAATCACGCCCGTAAAGACTAAGGGAGCAAAATTCCGTTTTTTAATAAAACACGGTATTTTAAAATTTTTATTTAATAGTTAACCTATACACGCCAAATTTGGATAGTAACTAGGTCGGAATATTAACAAGCGATATAAATACCATAAGAAAATTATTAGAAATAGTTAGATACTATAGGGTTCTACGGGGAAGCGATTATTAAGAGTATAAAAACCGCTTAGGATACTATAAGGACCGCGTTAAATACTACGGGTATAATAATATATAACTATAACGGATATTAAGGGGATATTCTAGCGATATATATATATATTAATAAGGGTCATAAAAGGGCTAAATAAGAATAATAAATTACGGGGACTTTATCGTCGCCGCGTATAGCCTAAAAGTACCTAAAGCGGATTAAGATATACCGCTATATATACGGACGCGATTTAGTCAAAACTTAGAGAGTATACTCTATAAGGGCCTTAAATAAGGCCCTAAAAGTTTAGTAATATTCGATACGATAGTTATTAGTTAATATTAATTTGAATATTAATATTTATTACTAGTTAAGTTACTAAAACGTAGCCCGTAGAGCCTCCGGATAAACCCGTAGAGCCTCCGGATAGGCCCTTAGAGCCGTGTTCTACGTTTATAAATATAGAATAGCTCCTATAAGAGCGTAAATAAAATTTTATAAAAGCGTTAATAAATATTTATAAAGGGTAATTATTATAGGCCTAGAGTTATATAAAAGGTATTAAATTTAATCTTAGGGAGAATCTTAATTAGGCTATTAACGATTTACTCGGTTATCGGAATATAGCGAAACTCGATTTCGTTTATTATAACTTTTTCGCGCTAGAAATAGTACTAGATTATAATATATTTAGTATAGTTATAATCCTAGAGGTTTTTAGCTAGGGCTATAATACCCTAGTTATTATAAAAGATAATTATTATAAATATAAAATAGGCTAGTAGAGCGGAGTAGGCGGCTAGTATAAATAATATAATAACGAGTACTATTAATCTATACTAGCTTAAATCTCTACCGGAATAGAGTATATATATAATAAATATTCATTATCTAAATAACCTTTTAAATTAAATAATTTCTTTAATAACCTAGGTCTAGCCCGTATATTCGGCTTTATAAGATAATAATATAATAATTAATTAGCGTTTAGACTATTAGTTAATAATCGTATTCCCGAGATTAAATATATAACTAAAGGTAAAACGCTTTATATTATAGTTACCCGCTTAATTAGTATTAATATAGCCCTCTAATAAGGCGAGTTAACCCTAAAAGACTAGTTTTAAATATAGTATACCGCGTAAATAGTAGAAGATACGTTTTATAGCCGCCTAATAAGATTTATCGGGGTTAGAAGTATAGCGATTTATTATTAATACCGCGTAAACGATATTAGGCCGCGTACTTATTATAGTATATATTAATAAACTAACGGCTAACTAGTAGGCGGTAAGAAAGATAGGTTTAATTTAATATCCTTTATCGGCCGGTATAAATTTAATTATAAGGTTTATAAGAACTCTTATATATATAGCTCTAATATTATATATCTTATAATCTTTAAATACCCGCTCTAGGTATACTTCCTAGTTAAAAGATAACGTACGATTAAAATAATCGCGCGATACTTTAAGATTAAAATAATACCTAATAAAATTAAAATTAATTATTCTATATTTATTACTTAGGCGTTATTTTAATTAAATAATAATATCTTTACTAGCGCTAGTAATTAATATATCGTCGATATATAATATAATTATTAGTTATATTTTATAGTTAAGAAATATATTAAAGTTAATATTTAAAGGTATAAAGCCTAGCTTAGTTAAGAAAATCGTAACAATAGTATACTATACTCGAGGGGATTACTTAAATCTATATAGAGTATATTTTAAGAAATATATACGGCCTAAACTATCGTCGAAACTAATAGGTTATTCGATATAGATTTTATTATTAATTAGGCCGTATAGGAAAGCGGTCTATATATCTATTTATTTAAACTCTAGGTCGTAAATAACTATAATAACGAATAATACTTTATAATTTATAAGTTTAACTACTAAAATAAATATCTTATCAAAGTCGATTTTATATTATTATTTAAACCTACGTACTACCTAACGGGTTTTATAGCGAGTAATTTCGCTAGCGGCCCTATATTTAAATTTATAAACCTATTTACCTCGAAGTACCTTTCGGTTTCGGGGTAAATTCGATAGTATCTAAATATTATTCGCTAAAAGAGAATCGATTTCGGTATTTATACCGAGTTACTAGTATATTTTATTAAAAACGTTAGCTATAGCTTCTTTATATATTTTAAATTTATAAAACTCGGTAGGTAAAACTCTCGTAAATAAAACTAATAAATTAAAGGATAAAATAAATTTACGAAACTCTAAATATCTATCTAGAGTTATTGATATTACGGGCGTATTAGCGCCGGAGCTAGAAAAACGTTAAACTAGTTTTATATTAGATTCGGAATCTACGTTTTCTAGTATATTTACGCGAGTCGATTTAGAATTAACGTCGTTAGCGAGATCTATTTATAGTTATTATACCGGCTATAAACCTAGCGTAAATTATAGGTTTAATATAAATAATTTTATCCTATACCTTAATAATATAGTACGTCTAATTAATCGTTATAGTAATAGTAAAGACCGAATAATATCCTCTACCGATTTAGTACGGCTAGGCGGGGTAGCTTTAACTAGTTATCCGTTATTATAACTATAACTAGTACTATAATTATTAATATTAGATTTTAAACTACTTTATAATTCGTATAATTTTAAAATATCTTTATATCTCGCTATAATATCGCCCCCTTAACGGGGTACTATTATTAAGACTTTATTAACTAATAATATACCGTTATTTATAATATATTTATTATTACTAGTAGTATACTCTTCGGTCTATCGAATTTAGGTAAAGCGGAATACTTTACCTATATACATTAATATATAGTAGAAATAGTTACCTTTATAGTCGATAAATATACCTTTTTTACCGCGATTAATAAACTTTTATTATTTTTCACCTATAATATAACGTTTCTAATATAGGCCTATTTAGTTAATATTATATAAATATAATAAGTTAGGGCGTATTCTAGTAGAGCCCTAATAGAGCGTAACGTTTATTATAATAATAAAAGACCGATTTCGTAGTTAGTTCGCCGTAGAGATAAACTCTAGGATAAATTTATTATCGAGTCCGCTATTAACTAATAAAGTATATACTTTCTCGAATAAGGTTTAGTTAATATACTCTAATATACTATTTATTTAGGAGTTACTAGGGATAGAGTAACTCTAAACGATATTATATTCAAAATAATAATTAGTAAACTCGCCGTTAATATATATAAAATCTTTATCGGTATAGAGGTAATAGATCCTATAGTCTCCGTATTCCTTAATACTTTTATAATTACGGAATATACCGAAAATACCTATTTTATAAGGGATAAAATAGTAATAACTATATTTATATTTATTATTAATAAACGTAACTATAAAACCGAAACTATAGGCTCTTAAGTTAATAATATCGCTATAAATAATATTATATTCAAATCGTCTTTACCGTAGGCGACGTTTATATAAATACGCGTATATTTTAATAACTTTATATATTTCGTAACTATTATCCTCTTTAACTTTAGATAAATCGATTTTATCGGCTATTTAAAATAAATATATAATATTATTTTCACCTAGGTAACCGAGTCTCTCGTATTCTAAAGTTAGGGCCTTAGTATTTATAATAAATAAAACGAGTTAACTTTATTTATATATATATAGGACGTAGAGATTATATTTCTAGAAGGTCGTAATAATATTTTAAAATCCTATTAAAATCCTCTTTAAAATAAAACCTAGTATATAACTAGCTCGCTAGAGCTTAGCGTATAAAATAAAATTAAAACTACTATTAAGAATATATATAACGTTATTAATTTATAGATACTAGATACCGTTATCGCTTAAATATAGTAATTTAATAATTTCGTTATTATATAGCGTTAGCCTACCCCTAGGATTATTAATAGTATCGGTATTTTTAAATTTAATATATTCTATAAATATAAAGCGATTATAAATAATATAGATAGTATAATTAATATCGAATATTTAGAGTTAAGAGACCTTAGAGTTAATACCGGCTAGAGTATAATAAAGTTTTATATTTCCTTCGGTATCGGCTTTAGCCCGTTTATAGAGCGATTTATTTTTATTCCTATTATTATTACTATCTTTAATAATATTATTATTACTTTTATTACCTCTACCGCCGCGGCTACCTCGACCGCGGCGGTTACGGTTACGCTAATTATTATAACCGAGATTATTATATTATAGTTTATTATAAATAATATAGTACCTAACTCGTTTTACGAAGTCGGTATAATATAAATAAAATCGAATAATTCCTTCCTAATTAGGTCTTTAAACTCGTTATTAAATATTATAAATAATAAGAGCGAGTTAACTAGTATTAACGGTATTAACCTAAAGATATAAAGTATTATAAAAGTAAAAGATTACTACGTTAAAGAATATCTTAATTATATTATTAGTATTAAATAAAATAATAGTCTTCGGCGAAGGATTCGTAGTACCGTTAATATTTAATACTAAGATTACGATAGAACTATTAAATTATAATATTATTATTAAGTTTAAGGTAATTAGATTTATAAAGTTTATTATAAATAACTTAAAATTTACTAGCGTAGTCGCTAGGGCTATTATAATAAAAAGTAGTAAATTAATCGAGTTTATTTAGAATAATATATAGGTAGCCGGAGTTATAGGATTTAAATTTATTTATAATTATCGTCTAGACTTATAGAGTCATCTTTTTAATTATAATCTTTACGTATAATACCGGACTAATAGTACGACGAAGGATATTATAAATTATTTTATTATTACTAAACTATTAGTACGTAGCTTCGATTATATAATTAGGTTTATTAGTATCTAGTTCTAAAGCCTTAATAAAAGGATCTTCGAGGTATTTCTATAAATTTATAATATTAAAATTATTACGTATTTTTTATTTTTATCGGACGAAACTTTCTATAAAGTTAAGTTTTTCGACTTTATTAAATATTTAAATAACTTTTAAGTACTACGATATAATAACGGTATTCGAGGAGTTTAGCTAAATAATTTAATATTATTAACTAATTCTAGCGCTAACTCGTCTATAGAGTAATTAAAGATAACTAGCGAATTAAATCGATAGTAGTATTTATATACTTTATCGTCGCACTTTTTATCAAATTATTAAAAAAAAACAGAAAAAAAAACAATAAATTTAAAGGTTTTATCCTATTAGAAAAAGAAATAGATAAGTTAAGATCTAGAAAAGTTATGAATAAAGATAAGGTATTATAAAGTACGTTAATATTAATTAATTGCGGCGATTAGTTACTCCCTAGTATAATAATTAACTACTTTCTAGTAGCGCTTCGCTTATTAGTTATTTTCTAGCGGTATATAAACTCTTTATAAATAATTTAGCTACTCTCTAGTATATACTATATAGTACGATTAACTACTTTCTAATAGTTATATATATAGTCTATTGGGTTATTCTTTAGTAGAGGCGGGGCCGGCGGAACTATATTCTAGATATTAAACCCTTTATTTAATTTTTTTTACGAGCGTAATCTAGTACGTCTTAAATATAATTATAATAATATAATAACGCCGTATTACTACTATTAATACTATAATAATATAGTAAATATATAGCGGATATATATATAGAGCCCGGGCTCATAACTTATTAAATTATAATAAATAGAAAATACTTCTTAATTAATTATTAATTTAGGATAAGAGCGAATATATATATAAAACCTTAATACTAAATATTACTAAATATTTATTTACTAGATAATTACTAAATAGTTCTATAGTTCTATATTTTAATATTAAGAGTAAAAACACTATTTAAAATACCACGGAGACTACTCTAAATACTACGAGTATAATAATATATAATTATAAAAGATATTTGGGGGATATTCTAGCGATATATAAATTTATTATTTAAGGTTATAAAAGGGCTTAATAAGAATTATAAAATAAAGAACGATTTTATTATTATTAAATATAACTAGAAAATACCTAAGGTAATCGGCGATATATTATAATATATATCGACGCGATTTAATTAACTCTTGAAAGAGTATATTCTATAAAGGCCTTAATTAAGGCCTAAAAAGTTTAATAATATTCGGTACGATAATTAACAATTAATATTAATTTAAATATTAATATTTTTTATTAACTAGATTATTAAGACCTAGTTTATAGAGCCTTCGAATAAACTTATAGAGTAGCGTTTTAATAATTATTAATATAGAATAATTTCTATAAAAGCGCTAGTAGATTTTTAATAAAGAATTTAATTATTATAAATATAAAACTATATAAAAGATATTGAATTTAATATTAAGAAAATCCTTAACTAGGTCGTTATTAATTTACTCTATAACTAGAGTATAACGGAATTTTAATTCGCTTAATATAGCCTTCTCGCGCTAGAAATAATATTAGATTAAGATAATTCTAAAGGTTTTTAATTAACGTTATAATACCCTAATTATAATAAAAGAAGTAATATCGCGAGTATAAAATAAAATAATAAAGCGAAGTAAATAGCTAGTATAATTAGTATTATAACGAGTAATAGAAATATATACTCCTATAAGTCGTTACTAGAATAAGGTATTAGAGTAATAAATAGAAACTACTTAAAGAGCCGTTTAAATTTATTTTTTAACTAATCTAGGTTTAGCCTATATACTCGGTTTTAAAGAAAGATAGAGTATTAATTAGTTAATATTTAAATTATTATTTATAATTATAATACCGAGATTAAATATATAACTAAAGATAGAGTATATAGTATTATAATTATTAATTTACTTAATATTAATATAGTTCTTTAATAGGGCTAGTTAGCCTTTAAAAGTTAACTTAATATATAATATATTATATAATATAATTTGTTATTAATACCGCGTATTTATTATAATATATATATTTTTTAAATTAATAACTAATTAGTATTTAGTAATAAAGATAGATTTAATTTAATATCTTTTATTAAATAATATAAAATTTATTATAAATTTTTTTAAAACTTTTATAACTTTAGTTTTAATATTATATATAATATAATTTTGAAAGACCCGTTCTAGGTAAACTTTTTAGTTAGAGAATAATATACGATTTATATAATCGCGTAGATTATAGTAAGGCCTAGGTTTATTATTTTATATTTATCGTTTAAGCGTTATACTAATTAAGTAATAATATCTTTACCGATATTAATAATTACTATATTATCGATATATACTATAACTCTTAACTATATTCTTTAATTAAGAAATATTTTAAAGTTAATATTAAAGAGTATAAAGTCTAGCTTAACTAGAAATTCGTAGAGATAATATATTATACTCGAGAGGATTATTTAAATCTATATAGAATTTATTCTAGAAAGTATATATAGCTTAAAACGGCGTCGGAACTAGTAGATTATTCGATATAGATTTTATTATTAAGTAGACCGTAACCGTGCGGGTACCTCGTTATACTCGGTGCGACTAGTTTTAATACGAATTACGCTTTAATACTAAATCGATTTTACGCCTAAAAGTCGAATATTCTAATATATATATAATTACTACGATTTATATAAATACTCTAAAAGTCGAATATTCTAATATATATATAATTACTACGATTTATATAAATACTCTAAAAGTCGAATATTCTAATATATATATAATTACTACGATTTATATAAATACTCTAAATACTCTAAATACTAAATATAAACTATAGATATAAATAATATTTTTAATTAAAACTATTATAATACGAAATATACGAAAGATATTTAGTTTTATTAACCTAGTTTTAACTATTCTAATATTCTTTATTCAACTTTTATAGTACGAACTTTATATTATATTATTGAGAGGATAATATAAATAAATTTAATATAAGAAGTTATTTTAGTATTATATATAGAGACTATTATTATATAAATTATTTAATATTCGACTTTTAGGCGTAAAATCGATTTGGCGTTAAAGCGTGATTCGTATTAAAACTAGTTATACCGAGTATAGCGAGGTACCCGTATAATTATAGGAAAGTAATTTATATATTTATTTCTTTAAGTTCTAGGTCGTAGATAGCGATAATAATGAAAAAAACTTTATAATTTATAAATTTAACTACTTTATCGAGATAAATACCTATTTTATTAAAATCGTTTTTATTTTATTATTTAAAACTACGAGATATTTATCGAGTTTTATAGCGAGTAATTTCGTTAATTATAATATTATATTTAAACTTAAAGACCTATTTACCCCGAAGTATTTTATAATTTCGAGATAGATTTAATAATTATTATATATTATTTATTAGAAGTAATTCGATTTCGGTTTATATATTAAATTAGAATTTATTTTATTAAGATTATTTATTATAGTTTCCTTATATATTTTAGATTTTTAAGATTTAGTAAATAAAATTTTCGTAATTAAAACTAGTAAATTAAAAGATAGAGTAGAGATATAAAATTTAAAATATCTATTTAAAGCCTTTAATATTACGGGTATATTAAGGTAGGAGTTTAGAAAATATTAAATTAATTTTATATTAAACTTGATGTCTATATTTTCTAGCGTATTAATATAAATCGATTTAGATTTAAAATCGTTAGCGAGATTTATTTATAACTTTAAAATTAACTATAAATCTAACGTAAATTATAGATTTAATATAAATAATCTTAGTTTAAATCTTAATAATATAGTATATTTAATTAATCTTTATAATAATAATAAAATCCGAATAATATTATTTATTAATTTAATATAATTAGATTAAGTAGTTTAAATTAATTATAAATAAATCCTATTATAATTAATATTATAATTATTAATATCGAATTCTAAAGTAATTTATAGATTATATAACTTTAAAGTACATTTATATCTCGCTATAATATCGCCCCCTTAACGAGATACTATTATTAAGATTTTATAAATTAACGATATACCGTCTTCTACGGTACGTTTATTATTATTAATAATAATATACTCTTCGGTTTACCGAGTCTAGAAAACGAGATACTTTATCTATATATATTAATATATAATAAAAATAATTATCTTCTTTATTGAGATTAATAAAGTTTTCTTAATTTTTACTTATAATATAATATTCCTAGTATCAACTTATTTAGTTAATCTTATATAAATATAATAAATTAAAGTATATTTTAATAAAGTTTTAATAGGGTATAATATTTATTATAATATTAAAAGAGTAATCTCGTAATTAGTTCGTTATAAATATAAATTCTAAAAAAAACTTATTATCGAGTTAGTTATTAAATTTATAAAATATATACTTTCTCGAGTAAGATTTAATTAACGCGCTTTAATATAATATTAATTTAGAGTTTATAAGAGATAGAGTAATTTAAATAATATTATATTCGAAATAATAATTAATTTACTCGTCGTTAATATATATAAAATCTTTATCGATAACGAGGTAATGAATCCTATAATCTTTATATTCCTTAATAATTTTATAACTACGAGAGATACCGAAGATATTTATTTTATAAAGAATAAGATAATAATAATTATATTATTATTTATAATTAATAAAGTAATTATAATACCGAAATTATAGGCTCTTAGGTTAATAATATCGTTAATATAATATTTAAATCGTCTTTATTATAGGTAATATTTTATTTAAATTATAATACCTAGAGTATATATAATAATATGAAAATAAATATAAAAACTTAATAAAGACCTTTATTATTCGATAAAAGAATTAATCTTTAAAATACTTTAAGAGCCGGGAGTAGATAACTAGTTATATAATAATTATTATAATATTATACCTTAATTATAATATTTATAATTTATTAATTATATTATTAATTATATTATTAATTATATTATTAATTATATTATTAATTATATTATTAATTATATTATTAATATAAAGATTATATATATTATATAAATTTAGCTCGAATCTTAACTATTAATATCTAATTTTAATATAATATAATAATTACCTCCCTCTCTAAGAGATTCCTCTCGGACCTAGATATAGAGATATTTAAAAAAAACCCTTTAAACTTATAGAGAAAATAAGAGAAAAAATAATAAATTAATATTATAAATAGAACGTATACTTCTCGATAAATATTAATATAAAAGATTAGTTTTTTTTATAGTTTTTCTTTTTAATTATAAATAATTATTCGTAAAATCCTCTAAATTTAATAGGATAAATAAAAGAAATAATATTATAAAACTAATATATATCATTTACAAAAAAAGTATAAATATATTATTACTATATCTCTTGAAAAGAAATATAACGGTATTAATTCATCGAAGTTAATAACGATTAACGTATATAATTATAAATACTCGATAGAACTCTTTGAACTTATTAGGCGAATAAGAGAAAGAATATTTCTAAAATAAATATTATTAACGTGTATATATAGAGCAAGCTTATTTATATAACGCGTTTATAATAAATTAAGGGAAATATATTTATATAACTTTATAATTAAATCTTTATTTAAATTTAGAGATTAATTAAATAATTTATACTCGTTAAATATATTTACTCATTTTATTTATAAATAAAAAATACTCGCTTATAATAAATATTTATATACGATACTCGGTAGGCGTTAAATAAATAAATAAATAATAAGAATTCGAGGAAGTTCTAATTTTAATAAAATAATTCCGAAGAAAATCTATTAATAAATTATATAATAATTAAAAACTTTAATATTTATTATAATCTCGGCCTTCGCTCATTCATTATATATATATATTTTTACGAATTTCTAATATTCGAATTTATTAACTAAATAATAATATAATTTCTATTATAATATAAATATAATTTTTTTATAAATACTTCGAAGTAAGAGTTTAAATAAATATACTCTAGTTTCTCCTTTTAGATTTTCTTTTTTAATAACTTTTAGTCTAAATATAAATCTAATAATTTCTTTTTCTTATTAATATTAATATTATTAAGATTTATTTAATTTAAAAAGAAATATATATACGTATTATTATTTATTATTATTAACTTTTGAGTTCTTTATTCTACTTTATTTGATAAGGTCCGCCTATTATAATAATATCTTATTATTATATTTTAATATTTTAAACGGCGACTCTTTAAATTATAATTATAAATTTTTATTAAGTAATTATTAAACGCTCGAAGTCTTCCGCGACTTTCGTATTAATATTTTATTTATATTATATAAATTACGTCGGCTACGATAACTTCTCTTATAATAACCGCGTAAATATAATATATAATTATTATATTTCGCTACGCTACCTTTATTTACTAGTTTATTATATTTTATTTTATAAAGATACGTAGTTAATATTATTAAATTCCGTTATTATACTACGAGTATATTAATATTTTGATTCTTTATTATTAATAATATAATACTTTAGATATATTTCGCCGCTATATTATATAATATAATAGTCCGTTAAGGTATATATAGAGGTACTAAAATATAATAAATCCGATTATACTAGTTTTTAATAAATAGAGAGTTAATTTTAAATTTAAAGATATAACCCGTTAGAATATAAATATTATAAGAATTTAATAGTTATTATATATTAATAACTTCTAGTCTAGTTTTATTATTTAATAATATTATCGAGTTTTTCTTTAAATCGGATTATAATTTTAGCGACTTTAATTCTAATTTTAATATAAATATTAAAACTATTATTTTCTCGACTAATAGTATTTTTATATATATAATTTATTAGTTTTTTAAACTCGATTTTATAAATCCTTCTAATATATTTTTTAATATATTTTCCGACTCGGATATAAAAAGGGAGGAGATTATAAAAGATCGTAATATTAATATTTAAAAAAAAGATATTTATATATTTAATTTAGTTATATATACTTTAAGGTAGGTAGCCTATAATATAATAATAATAACTATATAATACCGGAGTTATACTACTATATTCTTTATATTATTATTATAATTTTTTTTTTTTTTTTTAAATATTTAAAGTTTTTATTCTAGAGATTATAGAACTCGCTTTTTAAAATTCGCTTATATTATTTATAAATAAATATTATAATATTTTATTTATATAAATAATAAACCTCTATAACTACCCTTTATAAAATTTCTCGTAATATAATTATCGGGATTTATTTATATCTCGCTTAATTATAATAATTTACTCGGAGTCTCGTATTCGTATTTATATAGTCTCTACGCTTATATTCTAATTTATAAATAATATATTTATATTATATATTAAATTAAAATCTTAAATAACCGCGTTTTATTAAAATTAGAAATATTTATATAAATAAACGGGATTTTTATTATATAAGAGTTATTTATTATAATTACCTAGTATTTATAATAATTTCGTTCGAGTAAAAGTATTAAAATATATTAAGATTTAATATATCACGTAATATAGTCTCCTAATCTAGACTCTATATATAGATTCTCTATAATAAATAATTTTACGTATATTTATAACTTTATAAAATAATTAAATATTCTTTTACTATTTTAATAGAGACTAAAGATAGAAATTTTAAAATAACTATTATTTTAACGAGCTAGAGATATTATTATCGAATTTACTACTTTATATTAAATATAATAATAAGTAGAAATACTTTTTAATTAATTATCTTTAGAGGATAAAAGTGAATATATATATATATAAGACCCTAATATTAAATATTATTAAATATTTATTTAATAAATTATTACTAAATAATCCTATAATTCTATATTTCAAAATACTTTTAATAGAATAATTTTCTTTATTAAAAAGTCTTTTAAAATAGGCCCGTATTATCTTTATATTAAAGTCGTTATAATAAATTATAAAATTAAATAATTTCGTACTCTTAAAAAATCTAGTATTTAAAATCTTAATTAATTAAATTAATATATCTTCTTTAACCTCGTAGAGTTTTAGTATTTATAAATATAAAAAACTTTTATAAAAATATTAATAAATTATTATCGAGGAGTAATTATTATAAATCTAAAATTATATAAGGATATTATATTTAATTATAAAAAGAGCCTTAATTAAATTATTAATAATTTATTTTATAATCGAAATATAATGAAATTTAATTTCGCCTACTACGATTTTTTCGTGTTAAAGATAGTATTCGATTATATTATATTTAATATAATTATAATCTTTAGAGTTTTTAATTAAAGTTATAATAATTTAATTTTCTTAAAAAATAATTATAATAAATTTAAAATAAGTTAATAAAGCGAAATAGGCGGCTAGTATAAATAATATAATAACGAGTACTTTTATTATATATAATTTAAATCTTTATTAAAGTAAAGTATATATATAGTAAATATAAGTTATTTAAAGAGATATTTAAACTAAATAATTTCTTTAATAATCTAGATTTAACTCGTATACTCGACTTTATATAAAATTAAAATTAAAATTAATTAATATTTAGATTACTAGATAATTAATAAATATATTATCGAGATTAAATATATTATTAAAGGTAGAGTATCTAATATTATAATTATTAATTTAATTAATATTTATATAATTCGTTAATAGAGCGAATCGACCTTAAAAGACTAATTTTTATATATATAATATATATTTAACGTCGACCTAATAATATTTACCGGGGATAAAAATATAACTATTTATTATTAATATAATATAAACGATATTAGGCCGTGTATTCATTATATTATATATTAATAAATTGATAATTAACTAGTATATTATTAATAAAATAAATTTAACTAGTTATTCTTTATTAATTAATATAAATTTAATTATAGAATTTATAGATACTCTTATAACTTTAATTTTAATATTATATATATTATAATTTTTAAAGACTCGTTCTAGGTAATTAAAAAATAATATATATTTCGGGTTATTATATAAAATTTCAAAATCAAAATAATATATAATAAAGTCTAGGTTTTTTTTTTATATTTATTATCTAGCTATTATTTTAATTAAATAATAATATCTTTAAATACTAGGAATAACTAGAATCCTGAACTAATTTTGAAAAACTATAATAGAAACGGGAGTAATAGATATTATTATTTATTTATTCTAGGTCTACTTTAAATAAAGATACTACCCGAGGTATTTTAAAGAAATTAATATAATAATCTTTATAAAATAGAAGAAAGGCGATTATTTAGAGTTAAAATTATATAGATTTATTATACTCCTCGATATACTTAATAAGGCGCTAGAAATAATTATCTTTAGAAAATTAAATAATATAGTAGAGGAGTACGAACTACTACTATTATAGTAAATAAAAATTAGACGAAAATATTTAATAAAAACCGCTCTGAAGACTCTTATAGATATAATATATACTATATAAAACTATAGTAAAAACGAGAGAGGAAAGATAATAAACCTATTATTATTAAATATAGCGGGAGCGTTTAATAATATCTTATATAAAAGACTATTATACGATTTACGAATAAAAGATATACCTAACTTAATCGTTAACTAGATAGTAAATTTTCTATTAAATAAAACTATATCCGTAATATTTAAGGGAAGAACGAGTATAATAAAAATAATAATAACGGGTATTCTATAAAGATGGTTTATTTTACTAGTACTTTTTTTATTCTTTAATATATTATTAATTAAGAAATATATTAAAATAAATTTATTAATATAGGTTAGAAGATTTTTAAATAACGTTTATTTACTCGTTTATAGCGAGAGTATAGAGAAGAACTATACGAAATTAAAACGGGCCTACGATATTTATTTAAAATAAATAGTTATTTATAAAATATTATTTACTCTTTAAAAATACGAGTTAATTTATATATCTCGAACGCCGAAGAAGTTTAATATAGAAATAGTAATAAGTTTTAAAAACGTAATTATTAAACCTAAAGCGAGTATTAAGATTTTAGGACTATATATTGATTTAAAATTAAAATAGAAATTATATTTAATTTAAATTAAGGCTAGGGCGACTAACTAAAACCGCGCTATAAAATATTTAATTAATTCAATATAAAACGCTATCTTCGCGAAGTATAAAATAATATAATATAACAATTAAATTAATATTAATATTTACGGCTCCGATATAATATTAATTTAAAGAAATAACGGAGGCTATAAAGAGATATATAAAGAAACTAATAATTATCTAGAATAATTATTTTAGAATAATCCTAGGAGTATTTAAAATTACCCTAGTTCTAGTATTTAAAATTAAATTAATAATTACGTTAATCGACCTCTAATTAGACCGCCTAATAATATAATATTAAATAAATCAAGGGATTTACTTAATTATATTTATAAAAAATATAAAAATCTAGAGTAAACTCTAGCGTAAAGGAGATAAATAGCGATAAATATCTTTAATACCGATAATGAAAAAAGAGGCCTAGGTACTTCGCGTTTTAGGATTTAAAAAATAATATAAAGTAATTATAACTATAAAGAGAAGAAAAAACTAAATATATTTAATCGAAAACGTCGAAGAATATTAAAATATTAAAATAATTAATTAAAGGGTAAAAGATAAAGCCCATTAATAATAACTAGATAAATACGAGAGTTATAAAAAGACGATTTTTATATAAATTATTAACTCGGTTTAAAAAGAAGATTTATTCGGGGATTAATTTAATTATTATAATTAATTAAAAAAGATTAAAAACTTTATAATAATATAATTAAAATATAATAAAATCGGATTAAATATATTTTTATACTAAATAAAGATATTTATAATTCGTAGTATTAGTTATTAATATAAATAAAGGAAATAAAGTATATAATATATATTATTATCTTACCCGGAACTAGCTAGCGATAAAATTAAATTAATAGAATAAATAAATATATACGATTTTAGGAAAATATTAATATAAATTTAATATATATATATACCGCGCGGTAAATAATAAAAACGGGATAACTCGGCTAATTCTCTTTTATTAAAGAATAGTTAATATAATTTAAATTATTATTAGAATTTAATAATATATTTAAATTTATAAAGAAGAGGAAAATAAAGAAGAAACTACCGGCCGGAGGATCGTAAATAATAATTAATTAATAAATTTATAATAAAACGGCCTATAGATTTATAAAATAAATAAATAAAATTTAAAACTAAAATAGAAAGAAAACGGAGAGAAGAATAAATAATATTTTAAAATAATTATAATTATCGGTTACTAATTAATAAAAAGAGGAAATAAACTATCGATAAATTAAAGTTTTTAATTAATAAAGTTTCTTTAATGAATAATAAACGCCGCTAGTAACTCTATTAGAAAAATATTCGCGTAACTCTTTTATTAATAAAGTAATTTTACTAGAGTAAATATATAAATAAATTAATAAATAAATTATTATTAAATTATTATTAAATTAAATTATTATTATTAAATTATTATTATTAAATTATTATTATTAAATTATTATTAAATTAAATTATTATTAAATTAAATTATTATTAAATTAAATTATTATTAAATTAAA
>JAABUK010005036.1_pt1 | contig 20981 bp, 14 predicted proteins | sample 5559141 | NCBI WGS metagenome assembly JAABUK01 (sample SAMN10711869, study PRJNA513367) | rock metagenome | isolation source: Antarctica rocks | place: Antarctica: Victoria Land, Pudding Butte nord | collected 2016-01-03
AACACGGCCGTTTCCGCCATCAAGTTCGGCACCATCGTCACGCGCCGCGAACCCGCCAGAAAGTAACGCCGCTCCACCTTGAATCCCTGCCGCTCCACCAGTCTTTCGAAATCATGCACGGTCAGAAAATGTATGTTCGGCGATTCATACCATTCGTAGGGAAACAACTTCGTCCGCGGGGCCTGCCCGGAAAACAACATGCTGAACCGGACGCGCCAATGCCCGAAATTTGGGAACGCCACAATTGCTTGCCGGCCCACTCGCAGCATTTCGCGCAGCACCTTTAACGGTGCGCGGGTTTCCTGTAAGGTCTGGCTCAGGATCACATAATCGAACGCATGATCCGGGTAATCCGCAAGCCCTTCGTTAATATCGCCCTGATACGCAGAGACTCCGCGCCCAATGGCTTTGCGAAGTTTCGCCGGCTCAATCTCCACGCCGCGCGCCTGCACGCCCTTGTTTTCCACCAGCCAAGCAAGCAACTCCGCTTCCCCGCAACCTAGATCCAGCACGCGCGAACCCGGCTCTATAATTTCGCTGATGATGGCGAAATCCTGACGGCCCAGTAGTTCACTACTCGCCACTTCAGACGCGGACGGAGGCAAAAGCAGGCTTCTCCTTATCAGTACTCGCCAGGAAACCGCGCATCACATCGGTCTGCTCCGCCACGTCCACCAAAAATGCGTCGTGCCCGTAGTTCGATTGCAGGTCGCAATAAGCTACATCCAGATTGCGCCGACGCAGCACCCGCACAATCTCCTGCGATTGGTAACTGGGGTAGAGCCAATCTGAAGTGAAGCTGATCACCAGGAACCGAACAGCCGCTGTCTCCGGCGCAAAACTTGGCGTGCTCAACAAATCGAAATAGTCTTCCGCCTTCGTAATATAGAGATACGAATTTGCATCGAAGCGCCCCACGAACTGCGATCCGCGGTACCGCAGATAGCTTTCCACTTCGAAATCCACTGAGAAATCGAAACCAAACTTCTCTTTTTCACGCAGGCGTCGCCCAAATTTTTCGCGCATGGATTCATCGCTCATGTAGGTGATGTGTCCCACCATCCGCGCAATCGCAAGCCCCCGCGCCGGCGGCTTGCCCGCGTAGTAATTGCCTGCATTCCAATCCGGGTCCGCCATGATGGATTGCCGCGCTACCTCATTGAATGCAATCTGCTGCGCGCTGTGCCGCGCCGTGGTGGCGATCGGGATTACCGCACGCGTCGATTCGGGATAAGATGCCGCCCATTGCAGCGCCTGCATCCCGCCCATAGACCCCCCAGCTACCGCAAGCAGCTTCTCAATCCCCAGCGAATCGATCAGCATCTTTTGCAGACGCACCATATCGGCAATCGTGATTACCGGAAAGGTCATCGCATAAGGCGCACCGGTTTGCGGGTTAATGGACTGCGGGCCCGTGGTGCCCTGGCAGCCACCCAGCACGTTCGAACAGATCACAAAATAGCGGTCCGTGTCGAAAGCCTTCCCTGGGCCCACCATGCTGTCCCACCACCCAGGCTTGCCACTTTCCGCACCGATTCCCGCCGCGTGCGCATCCCCAGAGAATGCGTGCAAAATCAGAATCGCGTTCGACCGCGAGCTGTTCAATCCCCCGTAAGTTTCGTAAGCAATCTCCACCGGAGAAAGCACCGCGCCGCTTTCAAGAGCAACCGTCTCAAAACGCGCGGATTGCGTCTGGACAATCATTTCCACTCACATGGTAACGTACGGCTTGCTGCCGATTGCGCTGCTCCTGTTCGCCATAATTCCCTATCGCGAAGCCTTGCCAGCCGATGGCTACCAGTTCCCGCGCGACCACTTCGAACACCCCGCCTATCGCACGGAATGGTGGTACTACACTGGCACTCTAAAGGACACGAACGGGAAGTCTTACGGTTTCGAACTCGTCTTCTTCCGCCAGGGAGCTCGCGATACCATCGCTAAGGTAAATGATCGGCCAAACGAATCTGCCTGGCGCATTGATGATCTCTACCTGGCCCATGCGGCCGTTACGGAAATCGACGCGAAACAGTTCCACTATGCCGAACGCCTGAACCGCGCCGGTCCCGGCTTGGCGGGAGCAAACTTCAATAAGCGGCGGGTCTGGAACGGAAACTGGCAAATGCAATGGGATGGCGAGCGCCAAAATCTCACCGCCACGGCGGAAGACTTCCGGTTTAATCTGCAGCTGGTCCCTACGAAGCCTTTTGTCATTCACGGCTTGAACGGTGTAAGCCAGAAAGCCGAGGGCGTGGGCCGCGCCTCGCACTACGTCAGCTTCCCCCGGCTTCGCGCGACGGGCACTCTCAATGGTGCCGCCGTGCAGGGCGAAGCGTGGATGGATCACGAATGGTTCACTCAACAGTTAGACAAATCGCAAACCGGCTGGGATTGGTTCAGCGCTCAGTTCGACGACGGCACCGAACTGATGCTTTTTGACCTGCGCCGCAAAGACGGTAAGCCGGACGCTTACTCAGCGGGTACCTTCATCGATAGGGCCGGTGCTCCGCATCACTTGGCGGCCGCGGATTTTACATTGAGGCCGATCGCTTACTGGAAGCGGTATCCGATTGAGTGGCAGATCAGCATCCCGTCACTAAAACTGGAGACCACATGCAAGGCCGCCCTGCCGAATCAGGAGCTAATTGCCACAAAGAGCAACACGACTTACTGGGAGGGAGCAGTTCGGTATACGGGCAGCCACCAAGGCCGAGGTTACCTGGAAATGACCGGCTACGAAAAGCCAGTCAGCTTGTAAGTCAGCACTTCACCACGCGTCAGGCACACAGCGGATTATTCACCTCCTTCGTGAGTTCAAGATAGGGGTCGCGCGTTTTGAAACGCTTACTGGACCGAATGCACTACCGTTTGGAGAACTCAGATTATGGCCCTCGGAGACGGAATTCGTAGAAACATTCTGCATCTACCAGCGATGGAACGCCAGCGCTTCGTCGATGCAATCGTACAGCTCAATCAACACAGCTTTCCCGGCACCCGGACGGATTTTCCCGCTGGCGGGGTCTCTTACTGGTTCAAGATGGACGAGATCCATCAAGCAACACACGTTCACGGGGGAGCGGCATTCCTGCCGTGGCACCGCGAGCTCTGTAATTATTTCGAAACCCTGCTCCGGCAGATCGATCCGCAAATGTCGCTGCATTATTGGGACTGGAATGAGGACATCAGCCCGCTGTTCCCGATATTCGGCAACATGACTGGGCAGGCCGGTGAACCCTGGCTTTCCGCCGGATTCTACAACCCCGCCGCACCGGGCGATAACTGGCGCGATGAAAACATACACTCCAATCCGTTTGGCTCAGGCGGTACAGGAAGTTATGCGACACATTCCAACCCCGCCGACCCGCCGAAAGACCGGGCGCGCAATGTCCACTCAGGGGCCCCTCCGGTAGATGGAGGGCAATGGCCAAGGGATGATCAATTTATAAACGCCGCTAACTTCGCAGATTTCACCAGCCTGATGCAAGGTCCCGATGGAAACGCCCACAGTGAAGCTCATACTTGGCTCGGCTTAGGTAACGCTCATACTTCGTTCCGCGATCCGCTGGTCTTCCTGCTCCATTCGAATGTCGATCGTTTATGGGCTATGTGGCAGACTAAGCCGGGCCAAACCAACCGCCTGGATCCAGCGCATGTCTATGACCCGCTCAGCTCTGATTCTGAAATCCTGGAGCCTTTGCAGCCCTGGGCGGGTACTGGCCCGTGGCACACTCGCCCGTGGTTCGCTCCTGAAAACGAAAACGTCCTAAAGACCTCCCGGCATGCTTCGGTGGTGCGGCCGCCATGTTATGACACGCTTCCCAACTTTCCTACCGCGGTGACTCTGGAAACTCCGTCTATCACCTTCAACTCGGTCCCGGCAGGCGAAACCACAGTTCGTGCGGCAGTATTCTCCGTTCTATCGTGTGACGACGCGCACTTCCAAATCACGCAGGGGCCCACGGTGCTGACCGGTCCCCCAGGAACCAGTTTCGCGCTTACCTCATTGGGCGATTCCGACACCGTTCCTTCCACCTCAGACTTTACGCTCGCCAAGGCTCACCTCTGGATTGCTTACCGGGGTACAACCGCGGGGGATCATGCCACCGGGAAAATGACCGTCCACTGCACCGAAAGCAACCAGGACTTCATCATCCCGATTACTGCCGATACGATTGCCCGTCCGACGGTTGCGGTCGTCATGGCTCTCGACAAATCGAACAGTATGAATTTTTCTTCGGGAATCGCCGCGTTGCCGCATCGCATTGATGTGCTGAAGTATTCCGCTCCCGCTTTCGTCGACGTCATCCAGCAGGGCAATGCCATGGGAATTGTCAGTTTCGATCAGGACGCCTATGATGTGGTCGGGATCACCGGCCCGTTCGGCCCACCGCCCGCAGGCCCATTCGATGATCTTACCCGGACCAATCTGAAGAACCTGATTGTTTCCCACACGCCGAATCCGGCCGGCAACACCTCCATCGGCGACGCTGTCGAGAAGGCTCACCTCATGCTTCAGACACCTGCTGCGGCTCCCTATGCCAAGAAAGCGATTCTGGTCTTTACCGATGGCTTCGAAACCGCGCCTAAGTACATCTCGGAAGTTCATGACCTTTTAGCGGACAATAACGTATTTGCAGTGTGCCTCGGCACAGCGCAGCAGGTTCAACCCGCTGCGTTGTCAGAGCTTTGTCATGATCACCAGGGGTTCCTGCGTCTAACCGGCGCGCTCGGCAACGACGACCTGTTCCGGCTCAATAAGTATTTTTTACAGATCTAGCTGGTGTGACAAATCAGGATATCGTTGTCGATCCGGAAGGTTGGATCAACGCGGGCAATACGCACCGTATTCCGTTTCTGCTGAATGAAGCGGACATCGAAAGCGACATCATTCTACTGACACCAGCGCCGCTGGCCATTGAATTTGAGCTGGAGGCACCTGACGGCAGTAGGCTAGGCCGCGTTGTGGCGAACGCCACCACGGGTATGTCTCACTCGTTAGGGACCAATGTATCTTTTTATCGAATGACGCTGCCCGCTCTGATCGCCGGGTCCGGCCACCAGCAGGGGATCTGGCACGCCGTTCTTTCAGGAACAAGAAAAACTACGGGCTCGCCAACCCACGGCGACCTTACTGGCGGCACTAATATGGGCATGGTTTCCGGAGTTCATGGCGTTCCCTATAGTTTGCTGGTGCATTCTTACTCCAACTTACGTATGCGGGCGAGTTTGACTCAAACCAGTTATGAGCCAGGTGCTTCCTTACACCTTCGATCTGTCCTTACCGAGTACGGGCTTCCGGTAAATCATCGCTCGCTGGTGCGGGCGTTGATGACCAGGCCGGACATGACCATCGCCACGGTAGCCTTAAGCGAGACTGAGCCTGGAATTTTCGAGGCCAGCGTCCCGGCAATTCTTCCGGGTGTTTACCAGTTCCGGGTGATGGCCGCGGGTGCGACGCTGCGTGGAATTCCTTTCACGCGTGAGCAAAGTCTTTCCGGCTTCGTATGGCGCGGCGGGGATACGCCTCCTCCAACTTCAAACGGCAACGACCCGCGCCACCGGGATGATGCCCTTTGCCATCTGCTGGAATGTCTTCTCAACAATGAGTCGCTCGGAAAATATTTCCGCCAGCACGGTCTTGATCTTAAGTCGATCGAAAAGTGTGTCCATCAGTTTTGCCGCGAACGTATTGGCAAATAAGCCACCCGCCTTGTTCTTACAGGCGCGCCGTTGGAAGATCGCGGCCATCGGGTAGATGGTCGCGGCTTTTCTTGAGTTGCCTGATAGATCAGACAAGTAGCACCAGTGGAACTATGTCTCTCGTGACCTATCCTCTCACCCAGAGCCTTTGTTATACTTCCGTCCAGGACCATCCATGCTATCCGGCGGCCTTCACCTTTAAACAGCTTTGAGCACCTTTCCAGATTGGTTTCTCTCGGCCTGCCGTGCTAGCGTTTGTTCCCTCCTCGCGGTAGTTCTCCTCGCAGCTCCACCTCCGAAGTCCTACACCTGTCATCGCGCGTTTACGCATCTCGAAATTGATGGCAAGCTAGATGACCCCGCTTGGAAACGCGCCCCTTGGACCCACAACTTCGTCGATATTGAAGGAACCAGTAAACCGAAGCCCAGGTTCAGAACCCGCACGAAAATGCTGTGGGACGATCAATACCTCTATATCGCCGCCGAACTGCAAGAGCCGCACGTTTGGGCCACGCTCACCGCCCACGATTCCGTCATCTTCCACGATAACGATTTCGAAGTTTTCATCGACCCCAACGGAGACACCCTCAACTACTATGAATTCGAAATCAACGCGCTCAATACCAGTTGGGATTTATTGCTTGACAAGCCCTATCGTTTCGGCGGCAAAGCTGATAACTCCTGGAACATTCCCGGCCTGAAGACGGCTGTCGCAATCAATGGCACACTCAATAACCCTGCGGACATTGATAAAGGTTGGACAGTAGAAATCGCGTTTCCCTGGAAGGCATTCGCCGAACGCGCTGGCACAGCCACTCCCCCGAACGCAGGCAATACCTGGCGCATCAATTTTTCGCGCGTGGAATGGAAGCATGAAGTCATCGGCGGCCAGTACCGCGTGATGCCCAATACAAAGGAAGACAATTGGGTCTGGAGCCCGCAAGGCACAATCAACATGCACATTCCAGAACACTGGGGCTATGTCCGGTTCGCTCCGTAAAATTCACGCAGCAGTCCGCACCAACCGTTTCTTCTCGCTCACAGCCTCATACCCGCTTTCGCGGGGTAGTGAAGAGGCGTGCCGCACAACGGGCTCATGTAGCAGAAGCGCCACCGCCTCAATCATAGGTTCCTTATGAAACCGCTCCGCCATGCAATTTTCATGAAGCAGGTTGTCTAGTGCCAGCAACGACATTCCATGATGGTGTGCCATGAAAATCCGCACGAGCGTTTCCTGGTCGGAACCAGCTGTGAAATCCGCAGCTTCATAAAAACCATAACGCGCTAGCCAGCCCCGGCTTACTTGCAATTGCAAATTGTCAATCGCCGCACGCGGAGCAACAGACAGCGCCAGCAGAGCGGCATACGGAGCCACTACGCGGCTTCGTTCCTGCTCAGGGTTGGCGGCCAGATCCGGTACGCCGAACGCATGATAGCGGTAATCGCCGCCTTCCACTTTCTCCGCGGAAGCCGATTCTGAAATGCCCCACGGGATGTTGCTTGTTCTGCCATATTCCTGATGCTGCAGTACCGCTGCCCGCGCGGTCTGGCTTAACAAAGTATCCGGATACTGCTTCATCCAGAGGTTCGGCATCAGGTATTCAAATATCGTGCCGCTCCAGGAAAGCAGCACCGGCCCGCCAGATGCCGGCACCGCCTTGCGTCCCAGCCGCGCCCAGTGCGTATACGGAACATCGTTCTTGGCAATCGCAATCAGGCTCGCAATGCGGGCTTCACTGGCGAGCGATGCATATTCGAACGGGTCCAGTTCCGCTGTATCTGCATTCCAGCCTGTGTGAAACAGCTTGCGCTTCGGTTTCAGCAGGAAACTGAAATCCATCTCCGCTATGTATCGTTCCACTTCAGCACACACGCGATGGGCCAATTCCGTAACTCGATCCGGCTCCTCAGCTATGGCCCGGCCGAGCAGCATTGCATGCAAGCGCTGGGCCCAGAACTTCTGCTCTTCCGTTTCCGCAAAAGCCTGAAGGTGCTGTGCTTCAGCCTGAGCGCCCGCCAAGTCGCCCGCGCGGCAAGCACGCAGAAGCTCAGGAGGAATGCCGCAATCCATCAAAAGGTTTGCGTAGTCCGCCGTCGCGGGACTGACCCCGGCACCGGCTCCAAAACGTTGCTTCCACTCCAGCAGCCCTTGCCGCAAAGCAATCAACGCTGCCGCCAAGTTCCCGCCATCCACCGTGGAAACATAACGCGGTGCAAGCGGTTCCAGCGTATCCGTGTCGTACCAGTTCAAGAAGTGGCCGCGCTCCCGCTGCATTTTCCGCATCGTGTCAAAAATGCTGGCGACGTTAGTCACCATCTCGCCATGGCTGATGAAACCGAAATCGGCCGCTGCCAGATGCGCGTTCAGCAGCAGCCCCAGGTTTGTAGGCGAAATACGGCGCGCCTTGCCGCCATCCGCCTCGCGAACGTTGTCAGGAACCAGCCAGTTGTGTTCTTCGCACCCGAAATCAGCAAAATACTGCCACGTTCGAAGCGCTATGCCCCGCAGCATGCGGCTGTCTTGCGCGCTCAGGCGATCCTTGCGCGGAACCAGTGGAGCATTCAATCGCAGCGCAATGTAAGGCGATAACACCCAGGCAATCAGAAACGGCGAAGCTTGCACCAGGCTTGCGGGGTTTGCGTAATAAATGGCAAAACATGTGAGTGCGGCGATCACTACGGTAAGCCAGAGATACGTCTCAAGGTGGCTTCGTTTCTTAGAACCAAGATCTGCCTGGGCCGCGCTTTCCCACTCCAAGAGCTGTCGGCCAGTGACCTTAGTGCGCACAATCGACCGCAATATCGCGTCCAGCATCAGGCAGGTTTGGTGTGGCAGAAAAATCAGCCGGAAGATAGCTTCTACATGGCCAGAGATCAGCCCGCGCGCGGTATCGCCCAGGTAGGTGGCCCATCGCTCGTTGAACGGAAGCCGCAACAGGGAAAAGAATGAGCCGATATAAACGGGCAGCAGTGTTACCAGCAGCACCACAGCCGTCCAGTAGGCAGGGCCTCCTGGCAGCAGGGTCCAACCCGCCAGCAGCAGCACAAAGACGGCGATCTCCATTAGGCTGCGCCGCAGGTTGTCCACTATTTTCCAGTGCGAGATTACCGAGAGCGGGTTCGGTACCAGCTTGCCCGCGTAATCAGGTACGCGCGGCAGCAACCACAACATGATTTGCCAATCGCCCCGCGTCCAGCGATGCTTACGCTTCGACCACGCGCTGTAGTGCGACGGATAATCATCAATCAACTCGATATCCGAGACCAAGCCGGCGCGGGCATGTGCGCCCTCAATTAGATCGTGGCTAAGCAGCAGATCGTGCGGAAAGCGTTTTGCCAGCGTCTTTTGAAATACGTCGACATCGTAAATCCCTTTTCCGACGTAACTGCCTTCACCGAAGAGATCCTGGTACACATCGGAGATAGCGGTCGAATAGAGATCGTAGCCAGTCTGGCCGGAATACAGAGCCGCCAGCCGTGACAAGCGTGCTGAATCGATACTGATGCCGACGCGCGGCTGCAGAATCCCATATCCTTCCCGCACAACATTCCAGTGCGGATCGATCACCGCTCGATTCAGCGGATGAGCCAGCGTTCCCACAAGCTGTTGCGCGGTGCCCGGCGGCAATTCGGTATCGGTGTCCAGAGTGATTACAAAACGGATCTGCTCCAGCACGGATAAATCGCCCGCCTTGATCTGAAACGCATCTTTCACACCGCGCAGCAGGTTGTTGAGGGCGATCAATTTACCGCGCTTGCGCTCAAGGCCCATCCAGGTGGCTTGCTTGGGACTCCACTCGCTGTTGCGATGGAACAGGTAGAAGGGCTCGCGTTGGCCTTGCCCGTAGCGTACGTTCAAAAGCCGGACACCGTCGGCACACAGGCCCGCCAGATGATCCAGTTCGTCAGTGGGTGTGGCGCTGTCGGGAAAATCCGTCAGCAACGCGAAGCAGAGCCGCGGGTCGCGATTGACAAGGAACCTCACCTCAAGAGAGCGCAGTAGCTTGGCAACGAAATCTTCTGACAATAGCAGCGTCGGGACAACGGCCATGGTCACGCAATCGGCTGGTATGCCTTCTGAAAAATCCATCTTGGGAAGGCGGCGCGGCGGAAGCAGGAAGGTGACTAACGCGTTGGCTACGGCGATTGCAGGCTCAGTCGCCAGAAAAAATACAATCAGGCCCAGGTAACCTAGTGGCTCCGAAAGCAAGGAGAGTAGCGTGGCGCCAATAGCCAAAGTTGCCACTTCAATCGTGATCAGATACCAGGCTGTGGGCCATAGCAGCAGCCAATCGGTCACGCGCGCGCGCCAGCCGGGCCTGTATTGAAACGCCACTTTCACGCGCTCCGCTCCACGGTCTATCAGGTAATATCCAACGTGCTGCTCGCGTTGCAATCGGGCAGGCTCCGTGCCGTGTTCCCGCCCTGCCTCCAACGCGAGATCGATAGCGGCTTGCGCCACCCGCTCTTCCGTTTCCCCTGAGAATCGGGCGATCTTCTCCACCTCGTGCCGATACCTGTCGCGAGTGGCGAAATCCATGCGGGCGTAGTCCCCCGTCGGGTCCTCGCGAAGAATTTTCTCGGTGCGGCTGTTCTCTTCAAAAAACTCTTGCCATGCGGATTCCTGAACGCTCTTCAAGCTGGTGATCAGAGCGGGAATTTCACTTGGGGTGGCGCGCCCTAGTGCCTCTAGCAACGCAACCTTCAACATCATGTCCAGCGCCCACAGCTCCGCCATCGAGAGCACCTGAGCGGATTGGTAGTCAGTGATAAACGGCTCAATCGATTCCGGTGCAATCGGCTCCCGCGTTCCTTCCACCAACACAGTCGCAATCTCAAACACACGCGGGTACCCCAAAAGAGGCCCGTCCGCCGCAACCGGAAGCGGAACAGCCGCGAAAGAAGGTAACACCTGTCTGAGTTCTAGAAATGTCTCTCTCAGCAACTGCTGGTTTCCCCTTAGCCAGTCACTACCTGCGGTAGCAGCACCAATTGCACGCGCGGCCGCTTTCAAACGCGGCTGTAGCGGCAGATACCGTCCTTTCCGAACCGTGCGATGGCATGCGAGCCGCCGCGCCGGTGAATCCGGCTCGCCGATTGAGACTACCCGGGAGTTGATTTCGGATAAATTCATCTCAAACACCTATTCTGAACCTCAACGGTAGCCGGCTGCCTGTAATTCGAACATACCCGCGTACCGTCCGCCTAAACGCATCAGTTCATCATGCGTGCCTTGCTCACCAACCCTTCCGTTTTCCAGAACCACAATGCGGTCCGCCATTCGCACCGTTGAGAACCGGTGCGAGATAAGCAAAGCCATGCGGCCTTCCGTCAATTCCGCGAATCTGCAAAACACTTCATACTCGGAGCGCGCGTCCAGCGATGCGGTGGGTTCATCCAGAATTAGCACCTGTGCTTCGCGCATATAGGCCCGGGCGAGCGCGAACTTCTGCCATTCGCCTCCGGAAAGGTCCACGCCTCCCTCAAAACGCCGGCCTAATAGCTGATTCAATCCTCCCGGTAACTTCATCATGACGTCACCTGCCAGACTCTTGCGCGCAGCTTCCCGCACACGCTCGTCGTTCGCAATTTCGTCAATCCGCCCTACACCGATGTTTTCACGCGCGGACATTTCGTACCGCATAAAATCCTGAAAAATCACTCCTATCTCGCGGCCTAACTCCTCGATGCTATATTCGCGAAGATCATGGCCATCCAGCAGGATCGCGCCTTCCGTCGGATCGTACAGACGCGCCATCAGTTTTACGAAGGTTGTTTTGCCTTGGCCGTTTTCTCCCACCAGCCCCACGCGCGTACCCGGCTCTAATTGAAAGTTCAGATTGCTCAGAATGATGCGCTCCTGGCCGGGATACTGAAACGATACGTCACGAAATTCAAAGCCTTGACGGATAGGCCGCGGCGCGGGTAGCGGATTGTCAGGCGAGCGAATGCGAGGTTCGGTTGCTAGAAAATCCAGCAGATCGGTCAGGAACAATGCCTGATCGGCAATGCTGGAAAATGTGGAAAATAGCGCTTGAATATTACTGCTAGTTCCCGCAATTGCACCCGCTAAAAACGTAAGCGACCCCACTGAAAGCGATCCGTTTAAGGTCCGGAACACCACCAGCGCATACGCCCCGTAGTAGCCCATCGCTCCTACAATCGCCAGCAGAGATCCAGCCCTGATCCGCCGTGTTACCAACGCGCGATTCCTGGCGTACACCTGGTCGGCAATATTGCGGTAACGGCCCACCAGGTAAGCACCCAGCCCGAAAATCTTCAGCTCTTTCGCGCTCTCCTTGCTTGCGCCAAGCACTCGCAGGTAATCCAACTCGCGCCGCATAGGAGTCAGGCTGTGCGCCAACGAATAACCCAGAAAGGCGAAGTGGCTTTCGGCAAGAAAAGCCGGAACCGTACAGACAAAGAGAAGCAGCAACAGCCAGGGCGAAAAATAAAACACGCCAGCGGCTAAAGAAACCAGCGTGATGGCTTGCTGAATCATTCGGCCTACGCCGGAAAGCATGCCCAGCCTGTCTGTACTCTGCACGCGCGCCCGTTCCAGCTTGTCTGCAAACACCGGGTCTTCGAATGAGGCAAGGTCCAGCCGCGTGGCATGTTCCATCACGCGTATGCTAATGCCTTTCGTAAACTGATCGGCCAGCAGCGCATCGCAATAGTCAATTGCACGGCCCAGAACATTGCCGCTGCATGCCAGACCGAATTCCAGAAGTAACAACCACCAGATCTCTGTTGAAAGCGCGGCGCGATGCGAAACCACGGCCACCACGGAATCCACAATCAACTTCGATACCCACAGCATGCCCACTGGGATTAGAGCAGCCGCCAACCGAAAGCTCATACCCGCAGCGGTTAGACCAGGGCCAGCTTCCCAGACCATGCGAAGTACCGGAGGGATATTCCGAAGCGCGCCGAAACGCGTCCGCCAATCGCTCCAAAAGGAGGTTTGTTGGTCAGATGCGGATTGCAAGTGGGGGGTTAGTTAGCACGTAGCCCGCCAGTCATGCATGAAACACGTTTCTCCGGTAACCAACCACACGCACTATGCGGGCTGGAATCGCGCGCGTTCCATGGCACGGTGAATTTCCGGGTTTGCCATAAACCACCGCCAGACATTACCCGTTCGCAGGTTTTCCGTACTCAGGCAAGTGATTCCTAAATCGATCCCTAGAACGTCGGTTCCGGTCCAATTCGTTTGCGGGTTGAAAGCATCGGAAAATCCGTAACGCTGATAAAGCCGATCCTTGTACCGGCTCTGCATCACCCTCAGCGCGGGCATGCAGATATCCGGCGTGAACATTAGTGAGCCCGCCGCCGCGCAAGGCACCACCGTGCCATCCAGCGAAGAAGCGGACAAAGGATCCCCAATTCCGATACCCGCGTGGACTGTCAGAAGCAGTCACGCCCCACACATTTCCTGAGTAGCCGTAACGTGGCTGCAGACCCATGCAAAACGCGCGATGCGCGCGCGTTGCTTTAACGGAATTTTCAAACCAATTGATTCCCTGGGGTCCGGCCTCTTTGCGAAAGCGGAAATCTACCCACGCCTGCGAATACTGGTGCGTAAACAGAGGCCCGCTACCCGAAATGTAACGGTAGGAACCGTAGTTCACCTCTGGCCTGTTCCATGCGTACCAGCTTTCAGGCCGCAACGGATAGCTGGGAGAGCCAAGGCCAAGCAGATAAAGAATCATGTGCTCGCTGTGCGTATCCCAACGGTGTTTGATAAACCCGGAACCCGGCCGCCACCCGTGCGAAAGCAGCAGTGGATCGCCATTCAGCATCCACTGAAAATCCATGCGGCGGTACACCGTTTCCGCCAGCCGCACTATCTCGGGATCGCGCCGGAAATACTGGCGGGCCGTGAGCATGCCCGCCACCAGCAAAGCCGTATCGATGGAAGATACTTCGCTCTTCAGTTTCCGCTCACCGGTATGGGCGTCCATGAAGTGATAGAACCAGCCGTGGTTGTGATAAGCCTCGTGCGCGAAATAGTGAAGCGTGCGCCTCACCTGCTCTTGAGCAACTTTGAGGGGGATGAATTCCCGCTCCGCTCCAATACACAGGGCAGTCAGGCAGAAGCCGGTAGCCCCGATACTGGCCGGACTTTTGTTTGGCTGGGATGGATCATCCGGAAAGTTCCGCGCCCGATCCAGCACCATGCCAGTCACAGGGTTCGCGTGTTCCAAAAAATAAGAGATGGATCTTTTCGCCAGATCGATAAGAAAAAACTCATCTTCCAGCGAAATCAGGGGAGAGGAGAACGGCGCACGCTTCGGCCCTGAGGCTTTCACCAAAGGTGCCCCCAGCAGCCCCACAAACCCGCGGCGAGTCATTGGGCTCCCTCTTCAATCGTGCGTAACATCACTAATTACGATTATACCGATTGCGCGGTATATCGCGACGTGTTCAACCGAGGAAATCGCGTTCTGCAAAAAGCCAGACCGCGATGTATCCTCCGTTAAACGCGCAGGCTGACGCCATTTCGCGATCTCGGTCGGATGCACTTCGAACTGCGACCCCAACCGAATGACGGCCTTTCCGCTACAGTCCCGGTGCATCCTGCAAGCGCCCGTGTAAGTGACAGCAACTGTTTAATTAAGTGCAATCGCTGTCTTGCCGTTTATTGAAGCTGACCGGTGCCATTTGAACCGATCCGTTCAGGCGGGAACAGATAGTTTCCGTTCAAAGTGAATTGGCCGCACTTGGCGGCTGTTGCATTCGGCTCGCGCCTTATTGAGGCAACAATCACCCTGCATCTGATGGTAGTCTGCCTAATACCGCCGGAGAGTGTTCTCCAGTGTGACGACACGACCGCCACTAAAATCCACAGCGCAAACCGGGAGAACGCCGAAATGGGTCGCCGCAATCGGTTGCTTCGACCCCGTCAGCACTTCGTCAGTCGTTTACACAGCCCGTTGAAAAAGAAGTAGTCAAACCGTCTCGCCGTCTCCGCAAGCGATCGCCTGGAATCGTAGATGCAATCCATTAGTCATTGGCAAATACCAAGCCTACATCTTCCGCAATTCGCCGAGTATGGGCCGTCACACCAGGAAGGTGTCGCTTTTGGAAATCACTTGCGTGCATATAGCCATCTAGGGCTGCGGCTTCCACTTGAAAGGGTGCGTGCCGGAGGGACCGCTCGCATTGCCGATAATTGTGCCGCTCCCGTCAATGAGATTGCCTGCGAATCGGAATATCCCGCCGGCAGGAATTGATTGAGGTCGATCACACTAGCAGCGGACCCGGACCATACTAGGGCATGATTGTGCCCGTCCGGCGTTGTTCCATACCCAACGTGGTGTTGGTCGTTTGTTGCTAACCCGTAAGTATTGGCGTAGCTAGTCGAGTGAAGATCGATATAGTTTGTAGCTGAGCCGAACCAAATAACCGCATGATCGGAGATAATTTGTGTGCCGCCGCCCCCTGAGCGCGAAATCTTGCCGGTACCCACCGTTACTGCGCCTCCAATGCCGTTCACGACGGACTCGCTGAAAATCGAGGGATGGAGGTTCACCACGGAGGCAGCGGTCCCGAACCACATCAAAGCTTTATTTTGACCGTTGTTAACGCCATAGCCTACCTGCCAGCCTCCGGAGGATAGCCCTGTTGCGAAGCTCTCGGCGTAACCAGCTGGATGAAGATCGACGAAGTTTGTGGACGTGCTGAACCACAGTATGGCGTGATGCACATAGCTGTTCTGCGCTGCACCCCTACGTCCGCCAATTGAAACTGGTGCGCTGGCCCACCCTGCTTGCTGACCTCCGGCAATAAACGTAGCCGCCGAGGCATCGTAGCTGGAAGGGTGCAGGTTCTTCATGCTGTCGGCAGTGCCCGTCCACATGACAGCAGTATTGATGAAGTAACCAGCCTGGGATCCACCGTCCGTGCTGACTGCTGCGGAAGGAGTGTTCACCGTGGCGTTCGCGATTCCATAATAGGGCGAATCAGGCGTCAAAGTTTGAGGATGAAGGTCAATTGCGCCTGAGGCCGTAAGGAGGAGAGCATGGGGCGAACTCCCCATCTGAGTGCTCTGTAGAGTTCCCGCCTGCTGGGCAGCATTGCCGCCGCGCAAATAATAATTGGTTCCACTCGGAGGAGCGCCCAAATCTACCGCCAGGTACTGCGCCGGGAGTAGCCCTGCGCTTGCCAAAGCTAAACCGCAGAAGAAAACACCAGTTGAGATCTGTTTCATAGTTCTTAAGACAAGATGGAAAAGAGCATGGAACAGAATTCTGGTGAGTTTCCTCCTTCGGTCCTACTTTTGTGCAAAGTCCCATCAATGGGCTCAGCTATGGCCAAGTGGTTGTGCTGCTCCCGGCGCTCCTGCTTTTATTAGTTTCCTGGAAGTTCAAGTGGGCCATATGGACCAGAGTGCTATTCAGCGTGCTGGTTCTCTGGTCCGGCGCGCACTTCTGGTGACACGTTTCGTCCTTAACGTGAACGTCCTCGACCTGGGCGCGGGTACCGGCAGATCGTCCATCATGGTGCTCCAGTCGCGTCCACAGGCGACCCTGGTGGCACTCGACCTCTTCGCCGAATCCTTCGAGCAACACTTCGGGCACTCCGATAGCCCGGAACAGAAACTCCTTGCCAATTTGAAAGCCGCCGGTGTGGATGCCCGCGCGACTGTTCAGAAGGCTGACATGCGCAAACTTCCTTTCGAACCCGCCACCTTCGACGCAGTCGTAAGCGCTTATGCCATAGACCACCTCAATCGCAAGGGGATCGGTGAATCGCTTTCGGAAGCTGCCCGCGTAGTTAAACCAGGTGGAGACTTCCTGCTCATCCTCATCGGTCGAGACCCGTGGGGTCAATTCGCCTTCGGTCCGCTGCTGATGCACATGGGCGGCAGGGGACCGGATTGGTGGGCGGCGCGCCTGGAAGAGGCACACTTTAAAGTTGTCGAGCACGGAGTGCAGCCAATCACGCGCTACTTTCTCGCGCGTCGGCAAATTTCAAGTAATAACCAGGGCCTTGCGCTTCCGCATCCTGACCAGCCAAAATATTAAAAAAATTAGCGTCACCAGCACCGGCACAACGTTCACATGGCTCTGCACCAGCCACAACGGCAGCACTTTTGCCTGCCCGATGAAGAACGACAGCACTGTGATAAACATGGCCGTGCACATGCGCCATAGATGTCTTCGAATCCGTGAAGCCCCAATCACCCCGCCGCGCGCGAGTACTCGCACATCCCCGGCGGCAGCCAGAGTCGCTATCGTTCCCACCACGAAAAAGAACGGCGCTCCCAAACCATGCTGCAACCAGGAAGCACCTGCTGCCGTGGCGATTCCGGCCGCCACAAACGATCCCGCTAGTATTAACCCCACGGCCAGTAACGCGCGCTCCTGCAATCCCACTTCTTTCGCCTTGTGCCTAGCTGTCAGCCATCCCGTAGCTTCTAAATATGCGGTAAACAGGCCCATCAGGAAGTTGCCAACCTGGTAAGCATGCCCCGAAACCTGCCATCGCGTCACCGCCACCAGAGCGCCTGTAACTCCCATCGTGATGATCGCCGCCCCAAACACAATTCCCGCCTGCACATGCAGCCGAGTGCCCTTCCGCGCCGCCATCGAAACCGCCCCGGAAAGAAGTCCCACTGTACCCGCGCCGATGTGGATAAGCAGTAGAGGATTCACTGAGTGCTGATACGAACCCGCTCTGACGGATGTTCCATTCCTAATGCACAAGAATTCCTTCGTGTACGGTGCTGATGCACATGGGCACCCGAACACCGGATTGGTGGGCGGCGCGCCTGAACAAGGCACACTTTAAGATTGTCGAGCATGGAGTGCAGCCGCTCACGCTCTACTTTTCACGCGTCGGCAATAGGGCCTTGCGAGTTGTTCTCAGTCCAAGTTACTGCGCCGAGGCGGTTGCGACAATACCCAAAGAGAACGGAATGAAAGAATTCCAGCGTATTACTGTCGATCCAGCCCAAATGAACGGCGTGCCCTGTGTGCGGCATATAAGAATTCCTGTAGCAACGGTGCTGCGAATGCTCGCGGGGGGAATCGCGGAGCAAGAAATGCTTTCCGAGTATCCGGACCTGGAGAAAGAAGATATCCGTGAGTGCCTGCACTTCGCCGCGTCCGCCGCGATGGAAAGAGAGCTCTTTCTCCCCCGGTCAGCTTGAAATTTCTAATTGACAATGCATTGCCGCCGGGACTTGCCAACCTGCTCTCGGTCGAAGGATACGACGCAGTTCACATCCGGCATTACGGTATGCATACGGCTGAGGACAGAGACATTCTTGCGCGGGCTCTGAAAGAGTACCGCATAATCGTTTCAGCAAACACGGATTTCGGTGCCCTTCTCGCCGCTCAGGAGGCGGCGAGGCCTTCATTTATCTTATTTTCGGCAAACCGACCTGCTAGTAGCTAAGGATTATTCGCTCTCCCGGTTCCGGATCCGAACGTGCTCAGGCGGAGTTGGCTGGCGGCTGTTTTGCCGTGTTCCAGAACAATATGTTGCGCGTCGGTAAGCTGCCTTTTTCTCAATAGGTGCCCCGTCAACCCGGATCTAGGCTCTTCTCCCTCGACGTTGCAAAATGAACCCTGTAAGACAACGGTGGTGGTGGCCGCTACTCACTGGGAATTTTAACCACGGCAAAGCTGCCGGGTTTGGCTGCATGAACCGCATCGACAACGCTTTGGATGTGGGGGCTAAGCTTCGGCCATTGCTGCTGGTTAATAACCACAATAGCTATTTTTCGGTGGGCTAAGTTCTGCTGATATTGCATGTTTTTGTCGGTGGTCAAAAGCAGTCCGAATCCAGCCTGTTCCGCCGCCGCAAGCAACTCACCGTTCTTGAGTTTGTCCCAACCCTGCTGAAAGGCAGTTCGCACCGTGTGGCCCTTCAGATAAGGACGGATCGGCACCGGCGTGGCCTGATCGAAAAGAACCAGCATCTTACAACGCGAGGGCGGGCTCTTTATCGAGACTACGCGCGGCAAACGCAATCACCGCTTTAACTTGCTCCCGGTTAAGCCCGTCGAACCATTCCATAATGTCGTCAATGTTCGCCCCAGCTTCGATGTTCTCGAAAATCGCCGAAACCGGCATCCGGGTGCCACGGAGTACCCATGCACCGCTGACCTTACCGGGAACGCTCTCCACAGCGGGGCATTGTGACCAATTCAGACTGTTTTCCATAGTCCTACACTCCTTTTCTTCAGAGTAGCGTCACAAGTCCAAGACTGCACAAAGCCGCTTCAGAAATGGCGGTGGATTGCTCTCGCTTCTAATATGCGTCGGCGGCACCCAGTTTACTGGTTGGCTTAAGTTGCAAAAGCTGCGGTCTCAACCAGCTCATGAATCTGGTAGGTCCCGGATCGGAGCACTGATTTCGCGATTTCTAAATCATGTCTACGGTGTGTAAACAGCAAAACCTGCGTTTTTTTAGCCAGCGCCTGTAAGGCGGTTAGCGTGGCACTGATTCGGGTCTCGTCAAATGCCATTAGCACGTCATCTAAAATGACTGGACATGCTGGACTGTTGTCGCAATGATTTTCAATGTAAGCGAGGCGGAGGGCAAGAAATAGCTGATCCCGAGTTCCGTCGCTCATAGCTGCGACTTCCAGCCGTTCGCCGTTACCCGCTCGTACAGCTCTGAGAATCCTTTTGTCACCTTCTTCGTCGATTGCCAGACACGCGATGCCGCCGCAGGTCAAAGTCGAAAAATATTCCCCCGCACGGGTCAGGAGAGGATCCTGGTTTTTCTCGCGGTAAAGAGCCATAGCTTTCGACAAAAGGCTCGCTCCAATACGCTGATGCATGTAATCCAGGCAGAGCATATCAATCTCCGCAGCAATCGAGCATTTCACGAAAGCCGCCTTAGTGGAAGCTTCAGCAAGCTCCTGGATGAGGAACTTAGCGTTTAGTGCATCTCTTTCACTCGTGCCAGACGCTTGGCGGTCAGCAAGTCCCTCAACCGCTTCCTTTATTTGTTCAAGTCGGGATTTCATAGTACTGAAATCGGCTGCAATGACCTGTGAAATTAAGTCTTCCGTTTTCAGTTCTCCGCATGACGTCGCCAGCGCGTCAAGGTGGTCTCTGATCTTCAGGGTTAGCTCTCTTTGGCGCTTGCTGGTTTCTATTGCTGCGGGGAGTTGCGCGGACGTTTCCACTCCAGCTTCCAAACTTAAATTCTGCAGACACATCTCGTAGCGAACCACATCATCCGTGGCGGCAAGCAACTTGGCTTGTTGCTCTTTATCCTGCTTAAGGATACTTGCAGACTGTTCTTGGCCGACCCGCGCAGCGCGGGCAAGCCTTGCCAGGGTGGCAACCGCGTCCAGTGCATCAGAATCCGCTAGGGCGCTCTTCCCTGCTCGTATCGCGAGATCCCGAATACCATCTGTGTATTGCTCGTCATCGCGTTTCATCGAGTCGATCTGACGATGCTGTAATCGCTCCATCTCGTTAGACGATTTCTGGATTTCATCCAGTGTAAGTAAGAATTTTCGCACTGTTGCCGGTTCAGCGCTATCCCCGACGGATAGTCCTGCAAGCGAGAGTGTCCAGGATTTTTGCCATAACACCACATTCGCATCGTTGTTTTGCTTATCATCCTCAGCCTGCCCCAAGTTCGATCGCAAGACCTGCAGTTCTCCGGTTAGAGTCTGCCGCCGCATTCGGGCTTCATCCGACTTCTTTATACGGTTATCCGCGCATCTCACCAGTTCCGCCAGTGTCAGAGATTCGCTGGCACCCAACAGGAACTGAAGCCGGTCGCGCCAAAACTGTACATCTTGCTGCTGATGAGCCAGATTATCACTTACTTTCTTTGCTGCGCGATAACGAGTAAGAAGTGCGCTCCTCAATTCGAGCCACGTTTGCATTTCGCGCGGCGGGCGCGGATCGGTTACAGCCTCTGCCCACAGTTCTTTCCATTCGGCTTGAAAATTGTGTTCAGCGTGCTCTTGGTCGTCGCTGCTCTTGTCACAAGCTAGCTTGCGCTGTCGGGCCTGAGATAAGGAATCGAGCACGGTTTGTTTCTGCTCCACTCGCACTGCTTCAGACCTGAGCCTGTCCACCGTATCATCAGCGTCAAGGACGGCGCGCTCATATACTTCGGGCAACGGCGCACCGCCGCCCTGGATGAAATCAATTTCGGCTAAGCCGTTAACAACTCTATTGGGGTGGCCCCCTGAGCTGAGACAAACAGTTAAGACACTGCTGGCCGTTCGATGAAAAGCACTCGACCGGCAAGACGACTGTAGCGCAGAATGAGGATCGGTTGGCGAAGCGGAAGCGGGCCAT
>JAABUK010005037.1_pt1 | contig 20980 bp, 20 predicted proteins | sample 5559141 | NCBI WGS metagenome assembly JAABUK01 (sample SAMN10711869, study PRJNA513367) | rock metagenome | isolation source: Antarctica rocks | place: Antarctica: Victoria Land, Pudding Butte nord | collected 2016-01-03
CGCCTCCGACTCCGCTGGGAACGCCGCCCCGAACTCCACGAGGCGTTCCTGCACCTCGGGTGCGCCGTCATCTGCCAGCGCTACCTCCGCGTTCTGTGAAACAGCTTCTTAGAGCAGCTGGCCCGCAAAGCGCAAGAGATCTACACCGAGCGTGACGGTGCGGACGCGGCCGGTGCTGCGGCGTAGCGTCACCCATGCCGACTCAGAACATCTTTCCTGCTGTCCGTTACCGCAATCCCGAGCGAGCCCTGGAATGGCTGAAAGAAGTCTTCGGGTTTGAGGAGAAGGCGGTCTACCGTGACGATGAGGGCGTGATCCAGCACGCCGAGCTGCGGCTGGGCGACGGCCTGGTCATGTTCGGTCAGACGGACGACACCGCCGCCGAACCCTGTAATCGCCACTCGATCTATGTCGCGAGCGGATCGGTAGGTAGGCTCGCGCGATTCGCCAGTCCTCCCGGGGAGAGAAGCCATGAACAAATCAGAGCTGGTCGAGGCCGTCGCCAAGGACGCGGGGCTGTCTAAGGCCGATGCGGGCCGCGCGGTCGACTCGTTGCTCGCGACGGTCCAGAAGACGCTGAAGAAGGGCGATGAGGTCGCGCTCACCGGCTTTGGGAAGTTCTCCGTCGCTCACCGCGGCGCGCGGACGGGCCGCAACCCGCAGACCGGCGCGGCGGTGAAGATCAAGGCGTCAAAGACCCCGAGGTTCTCCGCCGGCGCGACGCTCAAGCAAGCCGTGAGCGGCAAGCCCAAGAAGTAGCCGCCGCCGAAGCAGCCGGGCGCCAAGCGAGAAGTACCCAGAACGGACCTAGCTGCGGGTGGGTCCTCGGCGAGCAGGTCTCGGAGCTTCAGGAAGGTATTTCGGAGGCCACGAGCTGCGTCGTGAAAGCTTGGGCCCGCGGGCCGCAATCCAGGGCGAGGAAGCTTCCGTCGGCGTCAGGCGATGGTCGTGCTCAGGGGTGCTTCATCGGGGAGCACTATCCATCCTTCCGTCCGGGCGACGCCCGCCTCCGTCGGTGCCGGTTGGACGCGGTTGGTGTCTGCCGCGCGTGCAACGAGGGCGCAGAGCAGCGCATCGAGCTTGTCGTCGTCCCCTCTGCACTGGTCGGCGAGGTCCACCGGGATGTCGAGGCTTCCGCGCGTCTGGTCGACGAGTCGCGAGACGAGCGCGGATCTGCGTGCGGAGGCAGACACCCCTTTGCCTTTGTAGCCGCCCGGATCGGTCGGCTCCTTTGACGGACTGATGCCCCAGCAGCGCAGTGCGGCGGCGGGGTAGACCTCGATGACCTTGCCGCTGCCGGCGCGATCGACCGGGTGACCCGCCGCCCCGAGCGCGGATAGCAACCGCGCGCAGCGCATAGCCGCGAAGGAGATCCGGTCAGTTGAGACGCTGAGCGGTTGGGGACCGAGTCCGTCTCTCACGACGCGATCGGTGCTGCGCAACACGAGTTCGCGTTGGGCTTCATAGTCGTCGGGCTCGAGTGGCCAGGTGCCGGTGGAATCGTGTTGGGTGAGGGCGGTCACGAACGGCTGTGGCCAGCCGAACGGGGCGTCGATGCCAACTCGGCTGACGTGTGGATGCAGCATGAGCTCGAGAAGGACTTGATCGGTCAAGTCCTTCTCTGACCACCGGACCTGCGGCGGGCTGGCTGTCCAGTCAATAACGCAGGCCGCGGTGCGCTTCGGCTGGGAGGCGAGGTCGATGCCAATCGTGCAGCTAGGAATATATGACCTGGGCATGTCTGCCCTGGTTCGACAGCGTGGCGCCTGTGTCCTGCGACTCGTTCCGCGCCGGTGCCCAAGCGCACTTCCGCTGACCCCGTGGCTGCCGCTTTCGGTCGCGCCGTGAGGTCAGCGCGCCGAGCGCAGGGACTGTCGGTCGATGAACTCGCTCGAGGCATCCCCCGTATGGACAGCGGCTACCTCGCCGCGGTCGAGCGCGGAGCGCACGCAATCACGATTCCTACCGCCAAGCGCGTCGCCGACGCACTCAACATGCCTCTCGCCGACCTCCTGCAGGAGCTCTGAGACTCCGAGCTGCGCCAAACAGCTTCGCGCCAGTGACCGAGGAGCGACGTAAGCCTTGAACGAGAAGGAACTTGTTGAGCTACACCCGACGGTTTGGCATGTGGCCTTCCGCTCGGGCTGGCCGAGCATTTGGGAGCGCGGCTTATTGAGCGCCGAGACGCTGTGCAACGACTACGTCGACCACGACGTCACGCGACGGCGGATGCTGTCGGAGCGACGCGGTACTTGGACCGCATTCGATGTCCCAGGCGGCGGTCGCTTCACCCTGCGAGACCAGCGGCCCGTACAACCCAAGGCGCTCTTATCGTCCCTCAAGGGCGGGATGACCGAAGAGCAGTGGTTCCGCTTGGTGAACCGCCGCGTCTATTTCTTCGTCAACGAGAGCGCAGCACTCAAGCTGGCGCGACGCTACCGGAAAGAGGGACAAATCCTTTTGACCTTCGACACCGCGAGCCTTCTGAAGTTAGTCAGCGAGCGCGTGGCCGTGGCCACAATCAACACGGGCAACACCCGTCGCAAACCAGCTCCACGCGGGTGGGACACGTTCGTGGCGCTCTCGCATTTCAAGCCTGGACCTCGCCGGATCCGCGAGCTAACCGTCGAAGGCGAGATCGCGAATATCACCGACGCGCTGACCGCCGTCGATGAAGCCTGCCTCAACGAAGAGTTTTGTCAGATATGGCCGGCCGCAACGGGCTGACGTCCGCAACCTGCAGCAAGGCGTTGTGCGAGTGTGCATGCACAGTTGAATGTGTTGGTCCGAGGCCCCACCAAGCCGATGCCACGGAGCCTTTCGCTTCACCGCTTCGGCAGTGTCCAAAGCGCCGGCAATCGTCCGTTGGAGCTGAGCAGATCGATACCCGAGCCTGGCCCGCTGAAGCCGTGGAGCCTCCGTTCACCCCTTTCCTCGGTGTGCATGCACACCCGCACACGCGTCCCAGAGCGACCAAACGGGTTCATCGCGGGTAGGGCGACGCATAACACGGGGCAGCACAGAGTCGACGACGCCCGTGCACTTGCCTGATGGCCGGGCTTGACCCATACCACCCGCTGCTCAAACGAGCGACGGCAGTACTCCTCGCCGTAGCGACCGACCCAGCGGCGTCGCTTCAACGGCTGGCGGACGCGGCTGGCTGCGATGCGCGCCACGTCAGTCGCCTGCTCACGGATCTCGAGCGTCACGGCTACCTGGAGCGGAATGGCCGCGGGCGCGCACGGCGGTTCGTCGTCCTTTGGGACGCTCCGCTCTACCACGGTGGCGGTCAGACGGTCGGCGATCTGCTGACCCTGCTCTCCGCGGAGCCGTCACCTCACCCCAAACCCTGAAGGACTTCTTTGTCCTAGATAGGTCTCTGCCCGCAGACCATATTCAGGCATGACTATTCCGACACACTCGGGGGCGCAAGCGTCCGACTTCAAGCAGGGAGCTACACCCGCAGTTGACAAGTTCCCGTCGGACGGCCCGGCCTCGGAGCCCGGCTCGTCCAGTGATCCCCAAGGCGTTGAGGGGGACGCCTCGGGGCCGTCCACGTTCTCAAGGCTCAAGCTCCTTCCGCAACACCGAGCGCTCATCGCCGCGTCGGCGATCTCGCACGAGGTTGCGGCCGCGCGCGGATATTTCTCCGCGTGCGCCGAGTCGGAGTTGAGCGCCCTCGGTTTCGCGGGGTCCCAGTTGCGGGTGCCGGCGCTCGTGATCCCGATTCGTGATGCGTCCACTCAAGTGGTGCTGCATCTAGCTCGCCCCGACGAGCCGCGGGATCGGGACGGCAAAGCCCTGAAGTACGAGATGCCGGCCGGGTCGCGGATGGTGCTCGACATCCCTGCCGGCGCGTGGACGGCACTTCGAAATCCGCGCGTGCCGTTGTTCATCACCGAGGGCTCACGGAAGGCCGACGCCGCGATCTCGGTCGGCCTGTGCTGCGTGTCCCTGATCGGGGTGTGGTGCTGGCGGGGCACGAACGAGCACGGCGAGAAGGGCGTTCTGCCCGACTTCGACGAGATCGCGTGGGATGAACGCGACGTGTTCGTGGTCTTCGACTCCGACGTGATGGTCAAGGAGTCGGTGCACGCGTCGCTTGAGCGGTTCCTCCCGATGCTGAGCAACCGGGGAGCACGGGTCAAGGCGGTCTACCTCCCGCATGGTGAGGACGGATCGAAGGTGGGTCTCGATGACTTCCTAGCGGCCGGCGGCACGCCGGAAGATGTTCGCGCGCTCGCCGAGGAGCGTCTGCGCCCGATGCCCGGCCGGACGGCAGCGAGCCCGTACGAGGCAACCGGCGAGGGGATCGTGTGGCACAAGCCGGCACCGAAGGGCGACCCCCACCCGGTGGCGCTGACGAACTTCGTTCCCCGGATCGTGTCCGACACGGTCCGCGACGACGGCGCGGGGACAACCAGGTGGTTCACCATCGAGGCGAGCCTTCATGGCCGCCATGAGCGCTTCGAGGTTGAGGCGACGCGCTTCGCGGAGATGGGCTGGGTGCTCGAACACGTCGGCGCCGACGCGATCGTCGACGGGGCGCCGGGCAGCCGAGACCGCGCCCGCGCGGCGGTCCAGCACCTCTCAGGCAACGTGCCTCAACACCGCCGCTACGCGCACACCGGCTGGCGGCAAGTGAACGGCACGTGGGTGTACCTGCACGCGGACGGTGCGATCGGCGCCAACGGCCCGGTGGAGGACGTCGCGGTCGAGCTCCAAGCCGAACTTGAACGGTTCGAGCTGCCCGACCCGCCCACCGGGTCAGACCTCGCCGAGGCGGTGACGGCGAGCATCGGCCTGTTCGAGCTCGGCTCGCCGGGGGTGATGGTGCCAGTGCTCTGCGCGGTCTACCGCGCGCCGCTCGGTCCCGTCGACTTCAGCATCTTCCTCACCGGTCGCACGGGGGTGTTCAAGACGGAGATCGCGGCGCTCGCACAGCAGCACTGGGGGGCCGGGATGGACGCGCGCAACCTGCCGGCGTCATGGTCGAGCACCGCGAACTGGACCGAAGCAGTGCTGTTCGGCGCTAAAGACGCGATCTGCGTCGTCGATGACTTCGCGCCCGGCGGCACCAGCAACGACCTGAGTCGCTCTCACCGCGACGCCGACCGCGTCTTCCGCTCACAGGGCAACCAGGCCGGCCGTGGGCGCATGCGCGCCGACAGCTCCCTGCGGCGCGCGACCATCCCGCGCGGGCTGCCCCTCTCCACGGGGGAGGACGTGCCGCGTGGACATTCGCTGCGCGCCCGCATCGTCATCGTGGCGATGGCCGAGGGCGACATCGACCTCGCGAGGCTCACGAGCGCCCAGCAGGCGGCTCGCCGGGGTGTCTTCGCGGCCGCGATGTCCGGCTACGTGCGGTGGCTCGCCGGCCGCCGAGACACCGTCACGCGCGAGCTGCGTGTCTTCACCGAGCAGCTGCGAGATGAAGCGGCGGCCGGGTCGCACCGCCGCACGTCCGCGAACGAGGCGCAGCTCGTCGCGGGCCTTCACTTCTTCCTTCAGTTCGCCGAGGAGATCGGTGCCGTCGCGCCGGAGCGGCGTGAGGCGCTCATGAGCAGCGCCCAGGCGACGCTCGCCGCGAGCGGGGAGGCACAGACCGCCCACCACGTCGACGCCGATCCCGTCCGGCGGTTTCTCGACCTGCTCGTCTCCGAAATCAGCTCAAGCCGGGCTCACGTCGCTGATCGGGACGGCACACGCCCTGGGGATGCCCTCGCGTGGGGATGGCGCCTCGGTCCGGAGGGAAGCGACTGGCGGCCTCACGGCCGGCGGATCGGGTGGCTCGAGGGGGAGAATCTCTACCTCGATCCGCAGGAGGCCTACGCGTGCGCCCAGCGGCTCGCCGATGAACTCGGTGAACGTCTCCCGCTCGACCCCTCCGCCCTCGCCGCCCGTCTGCACGAGGCGGGGCTGCTCGCCACGACGAATGTGGCCAACACTCGTCGGACCTACCGGGTTAGGCGCACGATCCAGAGCCGCCGGCGCGAGGTGCTGCACCTGAAGGCAGCCGCCCTCGAGCCCGACGCGATACCCGACCCTCGAGCCGCCTCACCCGACCGTGCTCCGACCCGCACAGCCGATCCCCACGGCGATCGCGAGACAGCGAGCCCGATCCTCGGGTCGGAGAGGTCGGGCGCGAACGGCGGATCGACCACGCAGCCGACCACGCACGCTCCGCGAGAGGACGGGGCCGAGCCGCTCGAAGGTCGGACTGGTCGGACTTCAGAACAGAACACCACACCAGGAGCGGTAAGCGAGCTGCCGGCCACCGCGGAGACAGAAGACGTTGAGACTTCCCTCCCGCGATCCGACCCGGCCGACCAGCCCGACCAGACGCGTCCGACCCGCGTGAGCGATGCGGTCACGCACGCGCTTCCGTGGCCCACGAACCCGCCCCTGGAGGGCACGAGCTGGAGCGAAGAACTATGAGCGACGCCGCGCGCCTCATCGCCGAAGCCCGCACTAGCGGCGTGCACTTGGCCTTCGACGGAGACCGCTTGTGTGTGTATGCCCACGAGCCACCGTCAGCGGCCCTCATAAGTGCCCTCCGCGTCCACCGGCCGGCGATTTACCGTCTGCTGCGCGCCGAGGAGGCAGTCTTGAGGAAGGCTCTCGCCCTCGACTGGCGCAGCCAGGAGTTCGGCGATCTCACGGCTAACGAGGAGCTGGGACAGGCCGTAAGGGAGCTCCTCGATGATCTCGCAAGTCGGCCCGACAAGCCGATCGACGGTCCCGTTTGTGGATGGGAGAGCCGGGTCTCGCGATTGCTGAAGCTGCCATCCCCGCCGCCGTACGGCGGTAAGCCGGTTCCGGCAGCTGACGACGAGCTCGCCTGCGCCAAAGAGCGCCTCACCCGTGTAATCGAAGAGTTCCCGACGGCGAGCACCCCCACGTGGGACGACTTCAAACCACTCGAGGAGAGTCGATTGGACGCGTTCCACTCCGGAGACGAGCAGCGCGCGCTCGAGGCGGTCCAGGTGTGGGAGCACGGGATCGTCGACCTGCTCGAGCTCCCCGCACGCGACCAGCAACCTCCGGTGACGAGATGAATCGTGCCCTGCCGACAACGACGATCGCTCCCGGCCAGAGAAATTGTGCCTTCGATCTGGGCGTGATTTCGTCGCAGGATGCACTTGACGCGCGCTGTCAACCGTTCTGCCTGTTCGAACCGGGATCTCGCTCGTGAGCGCCGCGACCTTCGACCTGCTGAAGCCCACCGAGGTCGCGCAGCGACTCGGCGTCTCGCGGTCGTGGCTATACGCCGCGGCGGCCGACGGGCGCATCCCCGCCGTGCGCCTCGGCGGCCCGGACGGGCCGTTGCGGTTCGTGGCCGCCGACCTGGAGGCGTGGATCGACGGGGCGCGTTCCGCGTTCCGGCCCGTGGATGCCCCGGCGGGTGTTCTGCGGCGCGCGGCAGGGCAAGGGCGGGGGTGATCTGCTGATGGCTCGCGGTTCGATCATCCGGCGGCGGTCGAAGGCCGGGGCGACGACGTTCACGATCAAGTACCGCGCGGCCGATGGCCGGCAGGTCAAGAAGGCAATCGGCGACAACCGCAAGGACGCCGAGCAAGCGCTCACCGCCGCCCTCGCGAAGGTCGACCGCGGCGAGAGCCCCAGCACGAGCCGGGAGACGTTCGGGCAGGCCGCGGAGCGGTGGCTGCGCCGCAAGCGCCCGATCATCGAGGCCTCGACCTACCGCGACTACGAGACCCACCTGCGTCTGCGGCTCCTCCCCACCTTCGGCAAGCGCAAGCTCACCCAGATCACCCGCGCCCACGTCGAGGACTACCTCGCCCACCTCGACGCCACCAGCGGCCTATCGCGCAAGACGATCAACGACTCCCTCATCCCGCTGCGCCAGATCCTCGGGAGGGCCGTGCGCGACGGCGTGATCGCCACCAACCCGGCTCAGAGCACCGACCGCGACTCCGCCCTCGAGCTGCCCTACGAGCCGCCCACCATGCACTACCTCAATCGTGGCGACGCGCTCCGCTACCTCGACGCGTGCCCCGACTGGTACCGGCCGCTCGCCGAAGTCCTCATCGGCGCCGGTCTACGGATCGGGGAGGCGATCGCCCTCGAGTGGCGCGACATCGCCTGGGAGTCAAACGCTCTGAGCATCACCCGATCGGCGAAGTACGGCGGCACCGGCACCCCGAAAGGCGACAAGGCGCGCACCGTGCACATCGCCCCCTACCTCCTCGACGTGCTCACCGACCACCGCGCCCAACAAGCCCACCAACAAGGTCTCGGGCAGCTCGTGTTCCCGAGCCAGGCCGGAACGATGCTCAACCGCCACAACGTCCGGCGCCGCGGCCACGGCCACGCCCTCAAAGACGCCGGGCTCTCCCCCACCGTCCGCCTCCACGACCTCCGCCACTCAGCCGCGACGCTCTGGCTCGCGGCCGGCGAGTCGATCTACTTCGTCCAACAACAGCTCGGGCACGCGGACATCCAGACCACGATCGACCTGTACGGGCATCCCGATCAGGCCGCTCACCGGGATGCCGCAGCGCGAGCCGCGGCGTGGTGGCGCGAGGCCCCTCCAGAGGGGGTCTCGGGTACCACGGCTGGTACCACGGCCCTCCGCCCGACGGCGGCGATCTCCGTGGAGCCCGCCACGACAGGGCCGAACGCCATCGAGGAACCCGCGTGACCTCCCGGCCAGGAACCGGGTGCGGACTGCCTGGCTCTACGCCCACTAGAGGCAGACGGGCTCCACGCGAAATTGTCTTTGAACCCAAAAGGAGATGTCACATGCCGACCAACGCATGCCCTATCTGCGGCGGCGAGCTGCAGGCGACCGTAGTGCGCTACCTCAGTGGCGTCGAACTCGACGAAAAGAGCTGGATCACCAAGCACCACGCCGCGGACTGCAACGACCCAGACGGCTACGCCTGGGACCACCCGGCCGTCCGCGTCTACTGCGAGAACGACCATGACGTGGACTGGTGGGAGGCTCCGCTAGAGGCAGGCGACCACTACAAGCGCAGGGACGGGCGCGACACGGAGGCCACTGCTTAAACGGAAGCGGAACCCGCGTGCGTCCTCCCGGCAGCCGAGAGGAGCAACCGTGCAGTAGTTTGACACCGACCAACGGACCCGCATGGTTCGACGTCATCGAGTAGCTCCCGTGAGGCGATCTTGACCTCGACATCGGCCAGTTCGAGTTCACACTCGGCTGGCCATCGAGGCGACACAAGAGGCAGCCGACCACTGGGACCGCCAGCAACTCGGTCTCGTCTACGAGGCGGGCAAGTCGCTGGAGCTTTTCCGCGCGGAGGTGCTCAAATAGGAGCCGACGTCCCGGGCGCTCGGCGGATCGACGCCAAAGTGGGAGGGGATAGGTTTCTAGGGTGGGCGACACCATCCAGGACATTTGCCGGCGTCTCGCGGCGGGGAATCAAGGCCGCACGGAGGCCGACGTGCAGAGCGACGTGCGCAAGTTCCTGCTCGACGCGCCACTCGAGCTCGATGGAGACGACCTCACCGAGGTCCTCCTCGAAGCCCAGGCCGGCGGCGGACGCCGCATAGACGTCGAGGCTGGCAACGCCGCCATCGAGGTCAAGAAGTCGCTGAGCTCCGGCAAGCTCCTGGCCGACGCGCGCGAGCAGCTCGCTGGATACGTGCGGACCCGCAGCGACGAGCTCGGGCAGCGGTATGTTGGGATCCTCACCGACGGTCGAAGCTGGCTCCTTCACCAGCTGCTCCTCGAAGGAGAACTCATGGAGGTCGACCGCTTCGACCTCACCGGGAGCAGCGATGCGCCGGCCCTGGCCGCGTGGCTCGAAGCGGTCCTCGTCACCGCGGTAACGGTCACTCCTACACCCAAGCAGATCATTCGGGTGCTCGGCGCCGAATCGCCCGGCTGCGCCCTCGAGCTCGCCGGCCTGAACGACCTCTACGGGGCGTGCAAGAACGACCCTGAGGTCCAGCTGAAGCGGGAGCTCTGGAGCCGACTGCTGACCGCGGCGCTCGGCACGAACTTTCAGGAGTCCGACGACTTGTTCGTCGAGCACACCTACCTCGTGCTCACCGCCGAGCTCATCGCACACTCCGTCGCCGGGATCCCGATTGCCCTTCCCGGCAGCGACATCCGCGCGCTGCTCGAAGGCCAGCAGTTCGAGGACGCGGGACTCCATGGCGTAGTTGAAGCCGATTTCTTCGACTGGCCTGCGCTCCGCCAAGAGGGCGAGCTCGTCGTCCGCGCGATCGCCAAGCGCCTCAACCGCTTCAATTGGGCGCTCGTTGAGCACGACATTCTCAAGGCCCTCTATGAGAGCGTCATCGACGCCGACACCCGGCACAAGCTCGGCGAGTACTACACGCCTGACTGGCTCGCCGAGAAGATGGTCCGCGAGCACGTCTTTGATCCCCTGAACGAACGCGTCCTGGACCCGGCCTGCGGCTCCGGCACCTTCGTCTTCTGGGCCGTCCGCGCGGCGCTCACCGCCGCGGACGCCGACGGCATGAGCAACAAGGACGCGCTGGCGCATGTCACCCAGCGCGTCGCCGGACTCGACCTGCACCCCGTCGCCGTGACCCTCGCCCGCGTCACGTACCTCCTGGCGATCGGCCGCGACCGCCTTACCGACCGCGGCGAGCTGACCATTCCCATCTACCTCGGCGACAGCGTGCGGTGGGAGCAGGACACCTCGCTGCTGCAGCAGAGTGGGATCACCGTCCACACCAGCGACGGCATGGAACTCTTCGCCCAGGAGCTCCACTTCCCCGAAGGCGTGTTGACCGACCCCGGCCGCTTCGACCGCCTCGTCGCCGCGCTCGCCGACAAGGCCGCCGACCTCGATCGCGACCCCGTCACCCCGTCACGCCGCAAGGACGGGGCGCCCTCAACGAAGCCCGCGAGGGTCGCTGACATTTCAGGTCTGCTGAAGAGCCACAATGTCTCGACGGAAGATCGAGCAGCCGTCGAGCTGGTCTTCGAGAAACTCTGCCGTCTGCACGACGCCGGGCGCGATCACGTCTGGGGTTACTACATCCGGAACCTCGCCCGGCCCTTGTCATTCAGCCGAACCGGCGCCCAAGCAGACGTCCTCGTCGGCAACCCGCCCTGGTTGGCCTACCGGCATATGCCGAAGCTCATTCAAGGTCACTACGAACGCTTGGCCAAGCCCCGCGGCCTCTGGCTCGGCGGCAAGAACGCCACTCATCAGGACCTAAGCGACCTTTTCGTCGCCCGCGCCATCGAGCAGTATCTGCGCCCCGGCGGCCGATTCGCGTTCGTCATGCCATACGCCGTCCTTTCCCGACGCCAGTACGCCGGCTTTCGAAGCGGCAGCTTCGCCAGCCAGGGCGCCGGTGTCAACAGCGTCGCCTTCGGCCAGGCCGAGGACTACGTCGCCGTCAAACCGACACTATTCCCCGTACCGTCGTGCGTCGTCAACGGAACACGCTCGACGACGCCGAAGGCACTCGCCGCAGCGACGAAGTCCTGGCGGGGCCGGGTCCGCAATCATCACGTTGACTGGGACGAAGCCGCGAACACCTTGTCGAGCTCTGTTCGAGACGTCGCACGCGCCACCGACACGGGCGCCGTCAGCCCGTACCGGTCGAGATTCTCCCAAGGTGCGACATTCACGCCGCGCGTCCTCGTAACAGTCCGACGCGAAGTCGCCGGGCCGCTCGGCCTCGCCGCGGGCACCACGAAGGTCGGCAGCGCACGATCGAACCTCGAGAAGAAGCCGTGGAAGGCGCTTCCTGACCAGACCGGCGTGGTAGAGGACCAGTTCGTCCACACAATGCTCACCGGCGCCGCGATCGTCGGCTACAAGGTCCGCACCCTGGAACTCACCATCATCCCCCGCGTCGGCGACGCGCTCGTGGAAGGCAGCGACTCCTCCCTCGACGGATTCCCCGGCATGGCAGCCTGGTGGCGCGGCGCCGAAAGACTCTGGGATCGACATAAGTCCGCCCGCTCGACCATGTCGCTCCTCGGCCGGCTGAACTTCCAACGGGGCCTTGAGAGTCAGCTGCCACCCGCCCCTCTTCGCGTCATCTACACGACAAGCGGCCAGTACCTGGCGGCCTGCATCGTCGACGACGACAAGGCTGTCATCGACTCGAGCCTGTACTGGGCCGGCGTCGACACGCTTCAGGAGGCTCGCTACCTCTGCGCCGTGCTGAACAGCGACACCCTGCTCGCGCTCGTTCGGCCGCTGCAAGCGCGCGGCGAGCACAACCCGCGGCACTTCCACCTCATCCCGTTCGACCTCCCGATCCCCGCCTACGATGCCACTAACCCGATGCACGAGGAGCTCGTGATGCTCGCCCGAGACGCACAGACCGTCGTAAACAACCTCGTCTTCGATCCCGCGCGACGGTTTGAGCTCGCTCGCCGACAGGTCCGTGAGGGCCTCGCCGCCAGTGGCCTCTCGGCAGCGATCAACAACGCGGTTGCGACGGTCCTGAACCTTCCACCTGGGGCGGTGCCGGCGGCCGACGACACCCTGGACCTCGACATCGACCTGTCCGGGGCAGCGCCGCTTGACGAAGGGCTTGTTGACGCCTAGTTCGTGCGATCGAATCGGCTACGACGGGCAAGAGCTGCGCATGCTCGCCTCAACTAAGCTTTGCGTGGGCACCCGTACCCCACGCCGCGCTGTGGTGCTCCGCTTACGGCGCCTGGGGTAGCGCCTCGGGGTCGCGCCCGAGCACCCTTCGGTGCTCGTCGGCATCCCCGAGCTTGCGCACCAGGTAGGCGACCCAAGCCTGCGTGAACACATGCCGCTCGAACGTTTGGTTCCAACGGCAGAACTCCGGCTTGGTGCGCTCGGGGTGCTGCGAATCACGCGGCGGGCGGACCTCGTAATGCTGCCAACAACTTGTGTGGTCGTGGGTGTTGAAGCGAATGCCGATTTGCTTGCTCACACGCTCGGCCACCTGCGCGGGGCGAAGTGAGTCGTAATCCTGCACCGGAACCTGCTTCTCCCGAATGATCGTGAGCGCCTTGTCGATCTGAACGCGTTGCTCATCATCGAGCTCCTCAAGCCGCACGAAACTCATTGCGACGTCTGCTTCGGTTTTGGGACCGGTCTGCGGTATCAGCACCACGCGGAAGTCGTACGCGCTGTCGGCTGCGACTTCGGGATCTAGCGCCGCATCGAAATCCTGGATGTAATCGAGCACTGGACGCGCAGTACGCGCACGTACCGCCTTGAGTGCCTCCAACGCGTCGTCCGTGACAGTGCCAACGAAGACCGGGAAGCGCAGTTCGTCCGCCAGTCCCTCCTCGGGGCCGAACATCCGGACCAGCTCTCGCTCGTAGTTGAGGACGATCGCTTGGACCCTGCCGCTGACCAGAGCGGCTACGTCACGGTCGTGACGATGCTCAATTTTGTGCCGTAGCCCAAGGAAGAACTCAACGTTCTTTCGCGCAGCGCTGACATCGACGTAGGTCTCCGCAAGTAGCGTGTGGAGCGGCTTCATCAACCAGTCACCCTCGCGAGTACGCTGTCGGCGCTTCTGGTCATCGAGCAGATACAGAGCGCGGGACTTCCCGCTTTCCTCGTAGTGTGCCTGCAGCAATTTCAGCCAGGCAAGCGACATGTGCACGATGAACGCTTCGAGCCGCCGCTCGTTGCCAGAGCGATTGTGCAGGTCAATAGCGAGCCGGGCCTCGCCCTTGCTCGCCTGCAACTGGTGCCAATACTTACGCCTGGCTGCCACGTCTAGACCGTACGGCCGCAAACGGACGCGCAGCCGTACGAACGCTGGTCACGCGACGCCAGACTTCAGCTGCTCAGGTAGGCCTACACGGCCGCCCGTCGATCCGCCACTCTCGCGGTGTAGACGTTGCGGTCCAGCACCTCTCGGATTACGTTGAGCTTCGTGCCGAAGTCCATCGGCCCGTCGACTACGGGGTGCCGCATCAGCGCCTGGGTCTCGTCCAGAGCAATAAGCCCGGTCTCGACAAGCTTCTCCACGAATATCTCCCTGATGTTCCGCATCTGAGCCTCGATCTCGTCCTTCACGAGCGGATCCCCGAACCACAGATAGAGGGTGCGGCGCTTGACTCCCAACCTGGTCTCGATCGCGGCGTGGGACTCGCCGGCGATCCGCATCCGGATGGCAACGTGGTGATGAGGTGCGAGCTTCTGGAGACCAGCGGCCATCCAGGAATTACATCGCGCTACTTACTGACTACATAAGGGGTTGTATCTGCCACGCGCGTCGGGCTGCGGCCTTCGGTCTCTCGTCTGGAAACCGCTCGGAAGTCGACAGGAGGGCCGGGACCGGTCGCGCGACCACCGTTGGCTGATGTAGCCGGATCTCGTACAGCCTCGGCGTCCGGGCTGCTCCTCGACTGGTCCTGTCGCTGGTCGCAGCCGCTGTCGGGCGTAGCGTGTGGCCGCATGTCGCGCGCAATCAGAGAGATCTACGAACGGCTGGTCGCTGACGGGGAGGTCAGGGAAGGCAGCCAGTACGAAGTCCTCGCCGGATTCGTATGGAAGATCCTCGATGACAGTGCTGTGGTCGTTCATGACGTTGATTTGCGCGCACCTGGGCATTGGACTGTCAACCAGATCGATCTACACATTACGGCGCCAAACGGGATGCGTGGTCGAGTCGTGATCGAGTGCCGCGACAAGGACCCTCAATCGGCGCATCCCAAGGTTGACCAAGACGAAGCCCGATCGTTCGCCACCGTCGCGAACCAGCTCCGCCGCGACGAAGACGACCCCCTGACCGAGGCCATCATGCTGACCACCGTTGGCTACACGAGCGGAGCTGCGAACGTTGCTGTCGACGAGGACCTCGCCCTCGCAGTGCTGGAGCCAGCGCACGTAATTCGCGAGATCCATCTGGAGCTCAACGTCCAGTGGATGGGCACTCCGCGGATAACCGCGTGGGTGTGGCCAGATGAAGAGGAACGCAACCGGCTCGTCGAAGCGCTCGGTGGACCGAAGGACTACAGCTTCCACCAAGACGTCAGGAAGACGACGTTCTTCAACGAGAGCGGATCGCCGACTGAGACTTACCAGGTCATCTTCGAGCCCATATTTCGCGGCTTGACGCTCCAGGTCGGTCCGAACTCCGGTCGCCACGAGTTCGAGAAGGTGATGTGGGTCGAACTGGAACCGGGCGTCCGTGCGGCCGTGCGCGGCTTCGAGTACGAGGTTGACCTCCACGAGAGCGTCCAGCGCAGCATCATCACCGCCGGGCGGCAAGCCGACCAGATCGCCGAGCTCGTGCTTCGGTCGCTCGACGACAACCTGCCCAAGCGGGTGATCACCGCGGGCGAGCTAAAGGGCCTAGAGAAGGGATTCAACGGCGAGATCCGGCTTCGCAGCGCGTAGCCGCTCGGCCCGCTCGCGACAGATCAGTAAGCGTGTGCTTCTACGCTAGAAGTCGTGATCGCGGAGATCCGCTTCCACCGGTTCAAGCAGTTCGGCGACCAGAAGTTCGATCTTCACCAAGGCGTGTCCCTGCTCGCCGGCGGCAACAACGCTGGGAAGTCCACCATCCTGCACGGCGCCGCCGTCTGGGAGTTCTGCCGGACAGCGATCGAGATGGAGCGCGGCGCCAAGAGTTTCCTCGGCGGGCACGGCGGCCAAGGGCTCGGATTGGGCGACGACGAGTTCTCGCCGATCAACGTGCCCTCGTTGAAGCACCTCTGGTTCAACCTCAAAACGCAGAAGGACAAGGAGGCGGACGGCTACACGCTGTCGATCAGGTGCGACTGGAAGCACAACGGGCAGCCCAAACATCTGGAGTTCGGGCTCGCCCTGTCGAACGACCGCCTCTTCGTGAAGACCACCAGTTCGGACCTGGGTGTGGGTGACCCAATCCCGCGCTTTGCCTACCTGCCGCCCTTCGCCGGCATGACTGACCGTGAGACGCGGGTCACTGGCGCGATTCGACGCCGGCGTATCGGGGAGGGGCTTGCGGGCGCCGTGCTGCGCAACATCGTGCTGGACATGCAGGAGCGGAACCTGGCGGAGCGGGCGCGCCTGCGCGGGAGCAAGAGCAAGATCAGCGACGCCGACCTCAAGGCGCTGCGCGAGACGGACCCCTGGGAGCTACTCCAGCAGAACCTGCGTGCAACGTTCTCGACCGAGCTTGACATCGCGCCGTTCCGCGCGGAGTACCACTCCTACATCCAGGTGGAAGTTGTCAAGGGCACGGTGGACGGCTACCTGATCAAGCGCCACCCCGGGTACAACAAGCGCGACCTGATGGTCGAGGGGAGCGGCTTCCTCCAGTGGCTCAGCGTTTTCGCGCTCGCCACCGACCCCGACATCAATGTGCTGCTGCTCGACGAGCCCGACGCCCATCTTCACAGCTCCCTGCAGGAACAGCTGCTCGACAGTCTCCGTGGCGTCGCCGCCGAAACCGGCAAGCAGGTCCTAGTGGCGACGCACTCGACGGAGATCCTGCGGAACGCGGCGCCGACCGACATCCTCCACGTCCGCAGCGGCAAGGGCGGCCGCTACCTGATGGAGGAGCACCAGAAGGTCGGACTCCTCGCCGGCCTCGGATCCGACTACGCGCCCCGTATCGATCGCGTGAAGAAGACGAAGCACCTGCTGTTCGTCGAGGGCAAGTCAGATCTTGCAGTGCTCAAGATCCTCGCCGACAAGCTCGGGATTACCTGGCCTGACTCGTGGGTCGAGTGGACGACGTCGCGGATGCAGAAGGAGCGCAAGCAGCTCTACCTCGCGCTGAAGGAGGAAGTCGCCGATCTTGAGGTGTTGAGCCTGCGCGATCGCGACGACGAGAAGGCGGAAACCGTGAAGGCCGACCTCGTCGATCCAAGCGCGGCCGCCGAGACCGGCTTCTACCCGCGGCGCTGGCGCCGCCGGTACATCGAGAGCTACCTGATCTGGCCTCCGGCGATCGCCGCGGCGACCGGGCTCACGATCGAGGAGGTCAAGAAAGATCTCGCCGACAAGCATGGGATCGCTGTCAGCTCGACATTCACTGACAGTGACCCGCCCGCTGCACTACTCGACGTTCGCGGTAAGCAGATCCTGAAGCAGGGCAACGGAGCGGCCATCTTGGGACAGTTCGACGCGAGCGCGCTGGAGGTCGCCCGGCAGCTCGACGCCTCTGCCGTCTGCAACGACATCAAGACCTTCTTGAACGAACTCGTCAAACTCGTGTAGGTGCCGCGCTTCAGCTACGGGCGACCTTCGTGGCCCAGCCGCTCGGCATTGCCTGGTACCACGGCTGGTACCACGGCGGCCCTCCGTCGGCCTCACTCCCGCCCCTGAAACGCCGAAAGCCCCGTCGTGACGGGACCTTCGCTTAGTCGGGGAGACAGGATTTGAACCTGCGACCGCCCGGCCCCCAGCCCGAGCGATCCTTATCCCGCTGCATCGGGTCCGCTCTACAGCGGGTTATTGCGTTCCGTGGGTTGGTGTGAGGTGCTCTCGGTTTGGACCATGGATTGGACCACGGGATCGGCCTCAGCCGCGAACGCGTCGTTGACGATCGCGACTTCTCGTCCCGACGGCGCATAATGCGCGTAGATCTGCGTGGTCTTCGAGTCGGCGTGGCCGAGAAACTCCTGGATGGTGCGCAGTGGGGTGCCCGACGCAGCTAGACGGGTCGCGAAGGTGTGGCGGAGGTCGTGGAAGCGGATCTCGCGCACCCCGGCGTCGCGACACGCCTGCTTGAAGCGGCGCGTCACTTTCGTGCGGTCGAGGGGCTTGCCGCTCTGCGGATGCGCGAACACGAGGTCGTCCGCGCCGTAGTACGGCGTGCGCTTTGACCAGCGGTCGAGCTCCCCGGCGAGCCGGTCGGCGATGGGCACCGACCGGCGGGTGGAAAGATCGGACTTGCCGTGTGCGGAGTGCTCACCGCGCACCCAGGCATTCCGAACCCGAAGGCGCTGGGCCGTCCAGTCGATGTCGCGCCAGCGCAGCCCGAGCAGCTCCGACTGACGGATGCCCGTCATCGCAGCGGTGAGCACTACCACCCTGAGCACTGGGCCGAGGACGTCGGACGGTGGTGGCGGTCCGGTTCCCCGGCGACCCGCCCGTTCAGGGCTCGGCTTGCTGTGAACGACGGCGTCGGGTATGGCGAGCAGAACGGCTTCTAGCTCGTTCAGGCTGAGGAATTGCAGATCGGTTGCGGCGTCTCCTGCGCGCCGGCGCTTTGGACGCGCCGCACGAGCAACAGTGTTCTCGTGGCACCATCCGCGAGCGACGGCGTGCTCGGCGACCGAGTGGAGGAACGCAAGAACGTTTCGCACAGTCTTCGGCTGGCGCCCGGAGGCCAGCATCGCCGCCGCGAGTTCTTCCGCGTGCGCCGCGGTCAGCTTCTCGATCGCGAGTCCGGCGAAAGCGGTTTCGAGGTGAACCCGCTGCATTGACTCAAGGCCCTCGAGGTAGGACTTCGAAGCGCCCTGCAGAGCTCGCTCGCGCCGCAGTGACTCGGCAGCAGCGCAGACCGTGACGCGCGCAGCCACCGCCGAAGGGCGCGGACGGCGCTCTTCCTCATCTTGGAGGTTTCGGAACGCTCGCTCCGCCTGCGCCTTGGTCACTCCATCGGTCGCCCCCGGCGAACGTACCGTCGCGATCAGGCGGTTGAGGCGGCGCCCGTCGCCCGTCCTCCACCGCCCGTAGTAGCGGCCGTTGCGCGCAAAGAGCTGACCCGTCCCGTACGTTCGCTTTGCCACAAGGGACATACTACGGACCGTCGACGACGATCAGGGAGGGGTGGCGCGCGAGTCACCGCCGAGCTCGGAGACGCCGGTGCCGCTTTCACGTCAGATCGACCTGGGGACTCGTCTGCGCGGTCCTTGGTTGCCCTTGCGAACCGCTGCGAAAGACCGCTTGGCGTCGTCGGCCTTCATCCCGCCGTATTGGTTGCGCCAGCGGTGGAAGGTGTTCTCGGAGATCTCCAGGGTCTTGGCGACCTCGGAGATGCTCTTGCCCTCGCCGAGCAGCAGCTCAGCCTCGCGGAGCTTGCGGATGACTTGGTTGGGGGTGTGGCGCTTTGCCTTCACCTTCGGTTCCTCCCTTGCCCATTGTCGTGGGCAGGAAGAACTCCCAGAAGGATCGGACCGAGCTCAGGGGGTCGAGCCAGAGACGCTCAAGCGCCTGGTCACCGACCGCGGGGCGCTCGAGGTGCCGCTCCGCCCTCACCGCGACGGCCTACATCGATCCGGGCTCGCCCTGGCAGAACCTGCGCGCCGACAACGGGCCCGAGCTGACGGCCCGGGTGGTAGCCGAGTGGTACGCCTGGGTTGAGTCATTCAACGCCCCGGCTCCGCGACGAGCTGCCCGACGTCGAGGAGTTCTCGGCGCTGGCCGAGGCCCAGGTCCTGGCCGCCGATTACCGCGACGACTACAACGCCAACCACCACCACTCGGCGCTTGCCATGATGGCGCCGACTCGATTCGCTGCCAGCTGCCAGCGAATCAAAACAACAACCCGATCAATCAACCCCAAACTCTCAGCTGGGATGGACCGATGAATGGGGTCCGGTCACCGCGGCTGGCTTTGACAGACCAGCTCGTACCTGACCGCGACATCGTATGGCGAACATCTCAGTGACAGCGAAGCGACTTACAAGCAAGCGCTCGCGTGGCGCGCCGTTGGACCCTCGCAAAGACGGGCTAATCGTTGGCCCAGAACTCGTGTACGGGACGCGCGAGCGCCCGGAGTTCTCGGAGAGAGATCGCTCGACCGCGCCGCGTCGGGTCCGTTGATAGAGCCAACATGAGACTTCGTTGCATAACGCGCAGGAAGGAAATCGACGGACGGAAATCGGAATGTTCTTGAGAAGCTGAATACCTGACTAGGTCACGGTTCTCGTCGACATCGCGCAGGCATAGCGCCCCGATCTCCAACCGCTCGCGGGCTGCGGTTTGCTCTTGCAAGCTCAGCAAACGGCCGTCCGGCTCAAGTTCAAGATAAAACTGAAACGTGTCGCTCATCGTTCTGAGCACGGAACTAGAGACTTCAGCAAGCTGCAGACTGATCTCCCGCTCGCCGGGGAGCAACGCGTCATACGCCGCCCCAATGTCGGCGGGCATTTGCGCTGGATCTATCCGTGACTTCTTCACGGAAAAGCCACTTCGCCATCCCACGTGAACGCTTCACGGGCCGCCTCAAGGCGCTGCGCCAGTTCCTCGGGAGCCATTCGGCGGGATCGCTGCTGATCGTCGGTAGACAACGACAACGTATACGAGTCCTCGATCGCGCCGAGCAACGTCACTCCTTCGTCGAACTCGTCACCGACTCTCTCACCCAGAGGCTCGACGCCGAACTCCTCGACCGCGCGGCCGAGCGCAGCCAGTTTTTCCAATCGCGCGATCCAGAGCGTTCGCGAGGACTCATCTGGCACAAAGCCCGGCGGCTCGACGCCGAGGTCCTGGAGCGCATGAATGTCAGCAATGAGGGGTCGCGGCCATCTGGACGGGCTATCCGCCAATGAGTCGGTCCTAGGGGCCTGATCAGCCTGTGTGTACGCCTGCTCGACAAGACGGTCGGCCCAGCCGAGAATCTGCAGCGCACCGTCGTAATCGCCCCCGCTAACCGCCAGGGCAACGCCATAATCGACCGCCGCTAGGAGCAGCTCGCTTCGCAGAGCACGTGTTGCTCCGAGAAAGCGCCTCTGGACCTCAGGGTCACTCATGTCTGGCCGCGGATATACCGCCCGTTTACGGCGTCCGCGAAAAATGCTCAATCATCCCCAGACGAATTGGGCCCCACGACGCTCTCTGGGTCGAAAATGAGCGACGACACTTCGCGTGCGGCCGAGTTTATCGCAGGACGCAACCCGCCGTTCGCTTGCACGCGCGCAACCCCAGACAGCAGCTTTGCGATCTCTCCAGCGTGACGCAACCCCGCTTTTCCGAGGGCGTCACCGAGCTGCAAAGCCGTTTACACCGGTTCGATTCCGGTCGTCGCCTCTAGCCTTAGCCTGGTAAGCGCGTAAGACTTATTTCTGGGGTCTGCTGCGATGTCGCGAATATGTCCCGGCTGGCGAAACATGGGA
>JAABUK010005039.1_pt1 | contig 20974 bp, 12 predicted proteins | sample 5559141 | NCBI WGS metagenome assembly JAABUK01 (sample SAMN10711869, study PRJNA513367) | rock metagenome | isolation source: Antarctica rocks | place: Antarctica: Victoria Land, Pudding Butte nord | collected 2016-01-03
AAGACCTGTTTGGTCAAACATAGAGACCCCCTGCTTTTCATTACAGAACGAAACATCGAGTAAAATCAGTCATTCCAACTCAATTTTGGACAGATGCTTATTTTTGTCGGACAATAGTGAATTAAAAGCAAGAATTTTATAAAAATTTATAACTATACTAACATATAACCCGGGAAAGTTCTAAAAACTTAAAGTAGTCAATTCCATGATTTTCTTCTCAAATTCATCTTTTGGAATAATCGTTTTACTCCTGATCTTGGTTTTTTTAGAATAAATTGTATTAATGGAATAATCAAGGATTTCGGCGATTTTTTCATTTTCTGTTATGCCCAATCTCATTAAGGCAAAGATTCTTAGCTCAGTATTTAACAGTTGATCCTCTTTAAGTATTATCTTATCTTCTTCGGTAAACAAAGTATTGAATTGAGTAACAAAATTAGGAAACAGCCTGACAAAAACTTTATCAAAATTCTTTAAAAGTTCTTCTTTGTCTTTTTTTAAGTTGACACTATTAATGATAAATTTTATTTCTTCCCACTTTCGTTCGGCCAGTTTTTTGTCTATTGATTTTATCAATTTTTCAATTCTTGCCAAAAACTCATTGTCCATATTGAAATAGTAACCAATGTATTCTTCTTTAATTTTGTTTGCCTCTGATAACCGGTTGTTTATTTTCTGCAGTTCTTTATTAAATTTTTCTTTAGTTGCATTTGCTTCAACCAACTGATTATTAATCTCTTTTAACTGATCGTTGTATTTTTCCTTCAATTCATTAGCCTCTGTTAATTGGTGATTGATCTGTTGCTGTTTTTCATTTGCCCCTAACAACTTAATCCGGGCGGCTTTCAGTTTTTTTACCTGGGTTCTGATAATAACTGCAAATCCCACTAATAACAATACTAAAAAAGCGAGTAATACCAGGTAAATTATTAATTTTTGTTTTTGCGTTTGTATGGTATTTATCATTTCACCTTCAATGATTGGTAAAATAGTTCCGATCTGCACTTTTCTTAGTCTTGCATTATAAAATGAAGCATCTGCATTTGCCTTCTCAATAAATAATGCGGCAGTTTTTATATTTCCCTCTTTAAATATGATATTAGCTAAATTCAAAAGAGCCAGCGTTTCTTTGGTAGATGATTGTATATCTGCAATGGAAGCTTCAACCAAATAAGGTTTCGCTTTATCCTCACGACCCTGGCTCATTAAAATACCGCCCGTGGTAGATGTCGCTAAAGCAATTTGATGATAAGATAAGTTTTTCCGGACAATTAAATTGTTTAAATCAGATAAAGCGCTGTCATCACTGCCCTTTTTTAAAAACCGTAAAGCAGAATAATATACATAGTCGAAAGAGTTTGGTGAATATAAATCTAATGCAGAGTCTAAATAAAAATTGCCTTTAGTATTATAGTAAGGGCTGTGCACGTTATCGCTGTTGAAATCAGCAAGATTATAGTAAGAACGGGCCATTAACGAGTAATATTCAGCTTTCACTGTATCAGCGGCAACTTTTAGAGATATAACATTTAGTGAGTCAAAAGTTTCTTTAAACAGTCCCCCGGAAACCATTACAAAAACCATTTTTACTTTTGCATCAGCAATCAGGGAAGGATCATTCTTATATTCGGCTAACTTTCTCAGCTTTATTGTATAATTAAATGCGGAATCGTAATTATAGTATTTATATTCTTCGTATAATTTAAGGTAAATATCATACTGCTTATTCAGATCACCTTTTGCATTTTCTTTTAACAGGCTCTTTAACTGAGCAATTTCCTTTAGTTTTTTATTGTCATAAATACCCGATTGTTTGATTGCATTGTTTAATTGATTAATTAAGCTGTCAGTATATGGAGCAGCAAAAGAAATAGTTGTAAGTAAAAGCAATAAAAAAGAGATAAATACATGTTTCATTCGTGTATCACTATTTAAATTTTTCTATTAAATTCAATAAAAACGCCTGAAGGCAGAAAGGCTGCTGTTGCAGAAGCAATGTTATTACAGTGCAATTTACATTATTATATAGGTGAAAACGTGTGCACATAAGCAAACAGAACAAATACCAATAGTGAAAATAACAGAAAGCTTGTGTTGTGGGGTGTGGCTCACTTTTTTAATAATAAGGAAAACAAATACAACTCATACAATGGAGTACAGGCAATTAGGAAATTCAGGCTTAAGAATACCGGTATTAAGTTTTGGCACAGCAACCTTTGGAGGCGGAAACGAATTTTTTAAGGCATGGGGAAGCACCGAAGTTGAAGAAGCGACCCGTATGGTAAACCTGTGCCTTGATGCAGGGGTAAGTCTTTTTGACACTTCCAATGTATATTCAAACGGAACTGCAGAGGAAATTTTAGGACAGGCAATTTCGGGATTAAGGGATAAGGTCCTGATATCAACAAAAGCTACTTTTCCGATGTCTGGTAAAGTGAATGATTATGGTTCTTCACGATTACACCTGATAAAAGCGTGCGAAGATAGTCTGAAGCGTCTTGGAACAGATCATATAGACATCTACCACATGCATGGCTTTGATGCCAACACTCCTGTTGAAGAGACGCTAAAGGCGCTGGACAATTTAATAGAAAGCGGAAAAGTGCGTTATATTGCCTGCTCCAACTTTTCAGGGTGGCACCTGATGAAATCGTTGTCCGTTTCTGAACGCTATGGCTGGTCGAAATATATTGCTCACCAGGCTTACTACTCTCTTGTTAACCGTGATTTTGAATGGGAACTTATGCCTCTTGCTATTGATCAGAAGATCGGTACCATAGTTTGGAGCCCTTTAGCCAGTGGTTTGTTAAGCGGAAAATACCGCCGCAACCAGCCATTGCCGCAAAATGGCCGGGTGGTTCAGGGCGGAAGCCCGGTGCCGAAAGATACTGTAGATTATGAAAAACTGTATAACATAGTGGACAGACTCGATGAAATAGCAGAAGAAACAGGAAAAACAGTCGCCCAGGTATCACTCAACTGGCTTTTGCAAAGGCCGACTGTTGACAATATAATTATTGGTGCAAGAAATGAAGAACAACTTAAGCAAAACCTCGGTGCCGCAGGCTGGAATTTAACTATTGAACAAGTAAAGAAACTGGATGAAGTAAGTAACTCCTTTCCGGCTTACCCTTACTGGCACCAGCGCGAATTTCCTATGCTTAATGCTGCTCCGGAATTATACAAGCAAAGCTAAAAGCTGCTTAGAATACTTCTTTTCTTAAAAGGCAGCAAATACTATTCAAACTGATTTTTTATTGCAAAATAATTCATATTAAACATAACATCATGGAAAAAACAAATAACCCGGTTTGGTTTATCACCGGTTGCTCGACAGGCTTCGGAAGAGAGCTGGCTAAATTAGTATTAAGCAGAGGCTGGAATGCTGTGGTTACAGCCAGGAACGTCGAGCAAATCAAAGACATTGCTGAAGGATATGAAAAAACTGCACTGGCACTGTCTCTGGATGTGACAAATAAAGCGCAGGTCTCATCTGCTGCAGCTAAGGCAGAAGAAACCTTTGGCAAGATTGACGTTTTGGTAAATAATGCCGGATATGGTTACTTCAGCAGCATTGAAGAAGGTGAAGAAGAGAAAATCAGGGCGCAGTTTGAAACCAACTTTTTTGGATTGGTCAATATGGTACAGGCGGTATTGCCTGGTATGCGCAAGCAAAGAAACGGGCACATTATTAATTTTTCTTCTATCGGCGGATTAGTAAGCTTTACCTCAACGGGTTATTATCATGCCACTAAATTTGCAGTGGAGGGTTTATCAGAGTCGTTGTCTAAAGAAGTAGAACCGTTAGGCATTAAGGTATTGCTGGTTGAGCCAGGCCCCTTCCGTACTGATTGGTTAGGTCGTTCAAGAATTCAAACTGATGTTAAAATAGCTGATTATGACGCTACAGCAGGTGCAAGGATTAAAAGCAGCGATGAGCGGAACGGCAAACAGGCAGGAGACCCAATCAGGGGATGTGAAGCCATTATTACAGCGGTTGAGGCTGAAAACCATCACCTGCGTTTATTGTTAGGCAAACCCGCTTTTGATATGGCTTTTGAAAAATTAGAGGCACTTAAAGAAAATTTTACCGCCTGGAAAGATCTAACCCTGAGTGCAGATTACCTGCAGTCAGAACTATAAATTATAGGGGCAATGTAAACATTTATAAAAACAGAGGTTTTTTAATTCAAGAGAAAGTTTATTAAAAAGGGATTATATGATTTGGACGAAAAAATTTCAAAATAATTATTATTCACTTTTTATAACTATCCACAATTTAATTACGTATTCTTGCTATCTTTTAATAAATACAAAATGTCAGTAAAAAACAAAAAACAATTCGGCGTATGGATGGACTCACACCAGGCGACTGTTGTAGGCAGAGAAAATGCAGACTCAGATACTTTTGTTGTATTAGCACATGCCAAAGCAGCGCGGCAGGAAAGTAACTCAAATGAAAACGCTGCAAATAATGCAGAAAAAGACGCACTTCAAAAATTATTTAAAGAAATAACTTCTCACATGCAAAATGTTGACGAAGTTCATGTAACAGGTACCGGCAAGGCACAGGAACAGTTTATTAATTACCTAAGTGAGACGTCGCAATACAAGAATACGGTTACAAAAGAAAGCACTTCAAATAAAATGAGTGATGAAAAATTAATTGAATACATTTCTGCAAAGTTCCATTAATACACATTTTTTTCAATCAACAAAAAAGCTGCTTTATTTTTAAAGCGGCTTTTTTTGCCTTATATCAAAAAAAAATAAAATAAATTTGGACGTTTACGAAATATTCGTAGCTTTACGAAAACATCGTAAATGGACAAGCTGACGCAGCAGGAAGAAGAACTTATGCAGGTAATCTGGAATTTGCAGGAAGGCAACGTAAAAACTTTTCTTGACCAGATGCCCAATCCAAAGCCACCTTATACCACGCTGGCTTCTACCATAAAAAATCTTGAGAAAAAAGGCTATGTTGCCAGCCGGTTATTGGGCAATACCTACTTATATAAACCAATAGTATCAGCAGAAGAGTATAAGCAACAGTTTATGCAGGGTTTTGTGCAGAATTATTTTAATAACTCTTATAAAGACATGGTGAATTTTTTTGTTGAACAGAAAAAACTGAAGTCAAAAGAACTGAAAGAAATCATTGACCTTATTGAAAAAAATAAATAAATCATTATGCCTGTATATAGTGAATACGCATTAAAAGTCTCATTTTGCCTGGCGATGATTTTTCTCTTTTATACTTCGCTGCTCAAGCAAATAACATATTATAGATTGAACAGGTATTTCCTGTTAATCTTTTCCATTCTGTCTTTTATAATTCCGTTTATTAATGTTACTGTTTTTGTGCAGGCGCAGCAACTAAAGAATGTTCCATTTATTAATTATTTACCAGTAATAGTTAATAACAAAATACCATCAAATCTTGTCAATAACTATATAACATTTAATTACCGGCAAATACTTTCTGCGGTTTATATTTTTATTAGTTTCGTTCTTTTCTTTCGGTTGCTGGTTCAGCTTTTATCAATAAGAAAAATCAGGTCAAAGGCAACATGTATACTTACTGGTGAAGTTGACATTTATCACCTTTCCGAACCTGTTCTTCCGTTTTCTTTTCTAAACAATATTTTTATTAACAAAGATAATTACAGCGAAAAAGAATTGCAGGAAATCATTGATCACGAAAAGGTGCATGCACAGCAAAAACATACTATAGATGTGTTACTTACGGAAATGATCTGCATATTCAACTGGTACAATCCCTTTGCATGGCTTATAAAAAAAGCCATCCGTGAAAACCTTGAATTTATTGCGGATGATGCTGTGATACAAAAAGGTGCAGACAGAAAAAGTTATCAATACCTCCTTCTTAAGGTCACAGGTGATGTTCCGTCTTCCATTGCCAGCAATTTAAAATTTACATCTTTGAAAAGCAGGATTCGCATGATGAATAAAAGTAAAACAGGGAAGTCTCACCTGCTAAAATTCGCGCTTCTCATTCCATTGGTTACTTTTCTGTTGCTGGCTTTCAGAAATAAACAGGAGATATATAATCCTGCAACAAAAGAGCAAAGCACTGCAACAAAAACTTATATTCTAAGTTCTTTAACCTATTCTGTCCCGGACAAAAAAGTGGGAGCTGCAGTTAAAAAAGAAAAAGAAAACTGTTTATTGAAAACAGGGGAAGCATTAAGCCTGGAAATGGTTTTCAACGAAAAAACAAGGTTAAATAATCTTTTGGAAAAAAATGGCTACAACAACATAGGCAATCATGCAATCACATTTATGATTGATACCACATTGGGCAATAATAGTTTTTCAATACAGGTCAATATTAACCTTACCAAAGATGAACTGTCTGAAAGCAAAGAAGAATCAGGGCAAAATGGTAATAAAATAAGTACCCGGATTAATGCTTCAGAAAGATCAATAAGAGCTGCTGATCGGGTTATTCAGCCTCGCAGTACGAATGCTGCGGATAAAGATGAATTAAGCAAGAAGCAATTAATATTTGATAATAAACTTGTTGCAATTCAATAAATATATCGTTTCATAAAAATGCCTGTTTATTATCCAAAACTGCCATTTTAATTAAAGCAATTCTGCACTAACCATATTAATTATTTATACCTGTTTATAAGCTTTTGCTGTAAGCTGCAGCAATGCTTATGTCATAACTTTTAATTACAGCATTTCAGGAATCCTTCATTTACAAATACGCTAAATAAAGTGAAAAAAACATTAATTATTACTCTTTGCCTGACCTCATTATACTGTTTGGCACAAGATACAAAAACAGAATTTGATGGAAAAAACTGGAAAGCTCCTTATCAACTTTCTATTCCAACAGGTTGGGATATTGAACGTTTCCTGATACCAATTGAGTTTGCTCCCCAAATACAATATAAAGGCGTTGAAGACATTCGGTTTACTTCAGGATGGGCAAATGTAAAAAGTAATGAATACTGGACATATGCTTTCCTGTGGTATTTGGACGGCACTTATAAAATAAATAAAAACATTCTTGAAAATAACCTGAGAGCATATTATTCAGGATTAGTTGGCAGAAATATAGAGCCAAGAAAAATACCGGCAAGCAAAGTAATACCGGTAAAAACTTTTGTGAAACAGGTAACGACATCTGAAAGTGACCTTAAAACTTTTAATGAAACGATAGAAATGCTTGACTATATGGAACAAAGACCAATAACGCTTAATTGCATTGTTCACGTAAGACCTTACAAAGAAAAAGGCAAGACTTTTATTTTTTATGAATTATCTCCAAAACCATTTCCAGACAGCATCTGGTTAAAACTTAATGAGTTGTGGACAGACTTCGATTATAAAAAGCCTTAAACAATAGACTATTACTCCGTCATTGGTATAAGCATATAGTGCTACTCTCCCACTTGATGTAAGCAGGCATTGACTGTCCGCCCGATAGGGACAGTCAATGTATTTTTCCCACTTCAATAAAAACAAAGTGAAAATGAATTACAACCGCGCCAACAACCTTACAGGATGGATAGTTTGTATAATTGCCTGTACGGTTTATATTTTAACTGCAGAGGCAGGAGGAAGTTTATGGGATTGCGGCGAGTTTGTAAGCAGCGCTTATAAATTACAGGTGCCGCATCCGCCGGGCGCTCCACTTTTTGTGATGATTGGCCGTTTATTTATTATTTTTTTTGGCGATAATCCGATGACTGCTGCAAAAGCTGTGAATGTAATGAGTGCGATTGTTAGCGGCCTTACTATTCTTTTTCTCTTTTGGACCATTACTCATTTTGCCAAAAAGATAATTCAGCACGAAAATGATGCTTTACAAAACACTCAGGTTATTACTGTTATGGCTGCAGGTGCTGCAGGCGCATTGGCTTTTACTTTCAGCGATTCATTTTGGTTTTCTGCGGTTGAAGGGGAAGTCTATGCTTTAAGTTCATTTTTTACCGCCATTGTTTTTTGGGCAATATTAAAATGGGAAAATGCCGTAAACGATGAAGCACAAACAGGCATCAGCGCTGACAGGTGGATTATTTTCATCTTTTTTATGATCGGCCTTTCCATTGGCGTTCACTTATTAAACCTGTTAACTATTCCGGCCATTGTGCTCGTATATTATTATAAGCGATACAAAGCCACCAAAAAAGGAGCACTTATAGCTTTTGTTATTGGTTGCATCATTACCGGTATTGTTCAAAAAGCAATTATTCAGTATACTATTAACTGGGCAGGTTCTTTTGATATCTTTTTTGTAAATACTTTGGGCCTCCCCTTCTTTAGCGGTTTTACAGCTTTTTTTATTTTGCTAACTGTTTTAATCACTTATGGCTTAAAATGGGCAAATAAGAAGAATTATGTTTTCGTTCGTTTAGGTCTTTGGTCATTTGCGTTTATTTTGATTGGTTACAGCACTTACATTACCACTATGATCCGCAGCAATGCTGATCCTGCCGTGGACATGTTTAACGTAGATAACCCCATTAGTTTAGCCGGTTATTTAAGTCGCGAGCAATACGGTGACTTTCCTTTGTTGTACGGACAGAAATTTACAGCAGATCCCATAGATTATAAGGAAACTTCCACGAAATATATTAAGACAAAAAACAAGTATGCGGAGAATGGTAAAGACGGACATTATGTATATGACGACAACCAGATGATGCTTTTTCCCAGAGTTTGGGATGGAAGCAATGAGCAAAACCACCGCGATTATTATGCGCAGTTTTTAAATATTGGTAAGAATACCGATGGCACTTACGAAAGAGATCCCGATTTTGGTGACAACATCAAGTTCTTTCTTTCTTATCAAACTTACTGGATGTACTTCCGTTATTTTATGTGGAATTTCTCGGGAAGACAAAACGATGTGCAGGGAATGTTTCCGGGAAATGTAAGGGACGGAAACTGGATAACAGGAATATCTTTTATTGACAACACTTTATACGGCGATCAGAGCCTGATGCCTGACAGCAGCAAAAATAATAAGGCACATAACAAACTGTTTTTGCTTCCTTTTTTACTGGGTTTGGCCGGTTTGATTCATCAATATAAAAAGACAGGCAAAGACTTTAATGTTGTCATGATTCTTTTTTTATCTACCGGTTTTGCTATTGTTATCTATCTCAACCAGGCCGGCTTTCAGCCAAGAGAACGTGACTATGCTTATGTAGGTTCTTTTTATGCTTTTGCCATTTGGATAGGTTTAGGTGTTTTACAGGTAACAACATGGTTAACAAAAAAGCTGAATGCCGGTATTGCCGCTAATCTTGCTGCCCTTGTCTGCCTGCTTGCCGTTCCTGTTTTAATGGCTGCCCAGGAGTGGGACGACCACGACCGCAGTAAGAAACAATTAGCAAGAGACTCCGCAAAAGACTACCTTGAAAGCTGTGCGCCCGATGCCATTCTTTTTACAGACGGCGACAATGACACTTACCCGTTGTGGTATGCGCAGGAAGTCGAAGGCATTCGCCCTGATATTCGTGTAATGATCAATCCTTTATTAGGAAGCGACTGGTACATCAATCAAATGAGGTATAAGATAAACCAAAGCGCCCCTGTCGAAGTTCTCTGGACACCGGAGCAAATATTAGGTCATAAAAGAGATTATATACGTTACCGGCAAGTGCCGGGAATACCTGACGGACAATATTTTGATCTGAATGATCTGATGAAAAATTACATCGGCAGCGATGATGAAAGTAAAATGATGCCTGCAGGAGGTGATGAAATGATCAACACTTTCCCGGTACATAAAGTGTCTGTGCCTGTTGACATAAACCTCGTAAGACAAAACGGAACTGTGAATGCAAAAGACAGCGTGGTAAGCGAAGTTCGTTTCGAAATTCCAAAAAACATTTTAATGAAAAACGATCTGGCTGTATTAAATGTAATTGCAGCAAACAAATGGAAACGCCCCATTTATTTCACTACATTGTTTGATGATTTAGGATTTGGTGCTTATCTAAGAAAAGACGGATTGGCGTATCGTCTTGTACCGGTCGCACACAGTGAAATAAATACAGACTGGATGGCTGATAAGCTGATGAATAAATTTGCTGCGGGAAATGCCAATATTCCCGGTGTTTATTTTGATGAACCAAACCGTCGCCAGTTACTTTCTATCCGAAATGCCTACGCAGAACTTGCTCTTGACCTGACAGCGAAAGGCAGAAAAGAAGAAGCAAGAGCCTATCTGCAAAAGGCAGATAAAATGATGGCAGAAGAAAATTTCCCTTATGGTCATATCAGCTCTGGTAATATGCATAACAGAAGCTCTCTCGTTTTTTTAGAAGCATGTTATCGCGCAGACGCAAAAAATCTTATTGCAAAAGTCAGCAAATCAGTAAAAACTGATCTTACCCAACAAATAAAGTTCTATAACGCTCTTGAAGGCAACAAAGCAGAGACAATGTCTTTTGAAAAGAACACTGCGGAAGGGCTTTTAAATACTATGGATAAAATGGCGGGGATGTATATGAGGCCGTCGCTGGAATAAACCTCGTATTATTCATGCGATTTATGGTGCTTGCCCTTCAAACAATTAATAATTTCACTTATAGCTTCAATTTAGTGTTCCTTGTTGATGTTTTACTTAATTTCTTTCGCAAGTATAAAACTCATAAAAAATTTTCCAGCTAAAGTTCTCACCAGGGTTCACTTTTACTTTAATATATGGTTCAGGGCATAAGGTAGTCTGCGCAGACCAAAATACAATTTTAGAAAGCGGCTGGTCACTCGTAATTCTAACGGCGGCACCCGTTTTATGATTTTCAATTTTTATATCGTAATCTTTAGCGCTGTCACTAAATCCTGTTAGTGACTGATAAAAAAGGTGCTCATTTTTAGATAATTCTTTAAGAAATACAATCTGGTTATCCTGTATCTTTCCAAATTGTCCTGTTTCCGGCGCGTCACTTGTAAGATTGAAAGGAAATTTAACAACAAAGTCTGGTCCTGTCGGTTGTTTATCCATAACAAAAAAATTATGGTCATAAACATTGGTTTCAATTGTTCGTTTTCCCGTATTTTTTAGCGTATGCGTCAAAACCATTTCCGGTTTACCTTTTATTAATTGTACTGTTTTTTTATAATCATAAGCATATTCTTTATCACTAAGCTTTTGAACAAATTCTACCTTATCAGACTTTTTCTTCACTTTCCAGGTTCCGCCATTTACAATTTGGTAAGGAGTTACAAAAGAGTATTTAGGTTCTTCCGGCTTTGTGACAATGCCTATCCCAACTACAAGAAAATTCTCACCCACCTTCGCTTCATCATAACCTACCGGAGAAAAAGCTTCTACCGGCCCCATAATGGCATCATGAATAGTTGGACTGTATTTCTCAAACCACTGTCCAAAATAGGTATGTCCCTGGCACTCCAGCTCCGGCATCACGCCTGACCAGTCAAACCTGGCTCCACGATAATATCCATCTTTAGCATCAGGAAGGTAAAAGCGGGCATGAATTATTCCATTAGTAATTTCAGCCTGCGGAAATTGATTGATGGGTTTAGCACTTATTGAAAAGACAGACAACAAAAAACCAATAAAACACACTTTCTTCATAACAAATATTTGCAGTTTTTAACTAAAAAACGAATATATAAAACAATCAATTTGTAATGTGCTTTCTGACGTCTTTCTTTTAGCAGCTAACAGTAAAAACAATACAACAAGTTGACACTTTTTCAACTTTTTATTTTAGTTACAGAGAGATCGGAGCGGGCATCGTTAATGGTATATCCTTGAACCGCTTATTGTTTATCATTTCCCTGGGTTGGAATGACTGAAGCCTTTGGAGTATATCATTTAGGTCAATTCGCTTTCCATCAAAGTCACGTTTCGTTTTTTCGTTAGTGTTATACCTGCCAACCTTGTCTTGCCATTTAGACTGGCTTACCAATATCAACAGCACGAATACCTGCAAACCAGGCAGGCAGCGAAACATTTTCAGATAGTTAGCAGCAACTAAACATTTTCACTATCAGCAGGGGTTAAAGCTGACAATAGACACTATATTTGTTTCCATATTAAATATTATGCCTGCAACAATTCCTTTCGAATTAGACGGTAATGAGTATATATCTGAAGCTGTGTCTTCAAAAAACGCTGTTACCAATCATGTTGAGTACTTTATCAAAATTAATGGTGATCCGGCTTGTTTTGTTAATTTCGAGTCTATGAACGATTTGTATCTTCGTGAAGAGTCATCTTCTCCTGACCTGACACTTGAGTTTAAAGAAGCCGTAAAAAAGGCGCTTAGAGACTACTTAGTCACAACTATTATAAATTAAAGTCACGATCTTCCGCTCTGCATGTTTCTCCCTTCTGAAAGTCATATGCTAAACAAAGGTCAGCTTCCTGCTCCTCCTTCTATACATAAGCAGAGGGAGAACGACTACGGAAAAGATGGTTTTTTAAGAACATTCCTTTAATCTTGCATAAAAATACAAACAATGAAAAAAAGACTACAGGCAGCTATGGCTTCCATCGCTTTGTTAGCAGCCTTACAAACGTTTTCTCAGCCGACACCAAATATCAGCGACACGGCAAAAAGAGCAGCTCTCGCAAGCCCACGTGACAGTATTGTAACTACAACAGCCGGTGGCGTTACCATTACCATTACGTATGGCAGCCCTGCCATAAAAGGACGTACCATTGGTAAAGAGTTGGAACCAAGAGAAGATTCCATCTGGAGAGCTGGCGCTAACGAAGCTACAACGTTTGAAGTAAGCAGAGATGTAATGATAGAAGGGAAAAAACTTCCTGCCGGCAGATATGCTTTGTTTACAAAGAAACATGGCAATACATGGACTTTTATTTTCAATAAAACATGGCAAACCTGGGGAGCTTACAGCTATAAGCAAAATATGGCTCAGGATGCTCTGCAGGTTACGGCGATGCAAATGAAAGGATCATATAATGAGCGATTGAAGTATCACATTGACCCATTAGGTATAGTTCACTTATATTGGGGAAACATAGTAGTAGGGTTCACGGTTAAGTAAGCACTTAGTTGTATCCAGACTAATTGTAGTATGCTGCTGCCGGGTTTTATAATTATGTAAGATCGTGTCTGAAATCATTGAACATTAGGAAAAAAATGTTTTAATAAATCCTAACACTGCATTAAAGTCAATATTTCCTGCTACAGGATTTCAGCCTGTAGCAGGGAATGCCGGTAATTTCTTAAAAAAGCCTGGCAACATTTATCACAAAGATTATTGAAACTCCTGAAAATACAGTTGTGGATTCGTACTTAGTTTTACGTCTGCGTTTTTTCTTTAGGAAGCAGTAAGCGAATTCACATTCTTATTTCCTGATTTTTTTGCTTAATTAAAAAGAGCTGTCACCAATCCGGCAAGGGCTTGAGCCTTCAGCGGAAAGGGAAAGCCTGATAAATTTAAAACTCTCATTTCTGTTTATTATTGAACAGGGGTTATAAAAAAAAGTATTTTGATCTGTTTTAAAGTTTACAGAAGATAGTTTGTAAAAACTTTTTCTGTTTTATAAGTTAAAGTAAATAATTACTACATTAGTGTTTTGTAAAATTGTATAAAAGAAATTGTATAAAACATAACAGGTCAAATAAGTAAAACCAGTGTTAAAAGAACTCTATTTTTGCCCATTGGTTGTTAACACTCTTGTACGATTAATTTCTTTTAAAGCAGTTCAGCTAAATTTGTGCTCTTTCTTTTAGTAAAAAAATAAACATAGATGATTGCAAAACTTTTACACATAAGGTATTTTTTAATAATTATTTTTCTTGCATCAGTATCATTTATCTCTTATTCTAAACTCAGATCCTCGCCGCGTAAGACGGCAATTTTAAAAAGCATGACAAATTTAAAAACTGATACCGCTACATTTGGCGCAGGCTGCTTTTGGTGTGTCGAGGCGGTCTTTCAGCAACTGGATGGTGTACTGAAAGTAACCAGCGGCTACAGCGGCGGACACGTTACCAATCCTACCTACGAACAGGTTTGCACTAAAAAAACGGGGCACGTAGAGGTTTGCAGGATTGTATATGACCCGGCGAAAATTTCTTTTGACAAATTGCTTGAAGTATTTTGGAAAACGCATGACCCTACTACATCTGACCAGCAAGGCAATGACCGCGGGCCGCAGTACCGGAGTGTTATTTTTTATCATAATGAAAATCAAAAAGAATTATCTGAAAAATATAAGTCAGATCTTAATAAATCCGGGGCATGGAGCAACCCTGTCATAACTGCCATTGAGCCTTTAAAAAATTACTACGAGGCAGAAAATTATCATCAAAACTACTTCAACTCAAATCCTGACCAGTTGTATTGCAGGTATGTGATACAGCCTAAGCTGGAGAAGTTTGAAAAAGTTTTTAAAGACAATTTGAAAAGCGCAAAGCATTTGCAATAAGACATCCTGAAATTATTTTAAAAGCCTCTTAGTGAGGCTTTTTTTTATTTTACAATTTAATCGCTGCTTTAAGTAAAAAAATCATTCAATAAGCAAGTATATATTTCCTGTAAAAAATATTTCTCCCTAATTCCTTTTGTTATAAACCTTTATAACTGTCTTTTTCTGCCTTTTCTTATTTGCTTAAAAAGTAAGTCTTTACTTAATAAAATGTATAATTTATATAAACTAATAACGTTGATGATAGAAGTCTGAAAATTTAATTTGAATATAATATAAATAATGGAACACTGTTATTTTGATCCTGCCTTTAGTATGAACTTTACCAATGTTCATGCTTTTTTTGAGCATGCTGTCAAACGTTATCCCGACAATATTGCGATAGTTTTTAAAGAACAAACCATTACTTATAGTGAACTTAATGGTAAGGCCGAAAGTTTAGGTAACATAATTTTATCTCATCCGTCCGGGTCAAACATAATTGGCGTCAGCACCACCCGTTCCATAGATACTATCATAGCGGTAATTGCTATATTAAAAGCAGGCAAAGCCTATCTGCCTCTTGACCCAACTCATCCAAAAGAGCGCCTTCTTTATCTCATACATGATGCAGGTCTGCAATTGTGCATCTGCAGTGAAAATGAAAGAACAACATTTGCATCTGCCAAAATTGAACTTATCATATTTAATGAAAACTATGATGAACGGATTAATAATGGTTATGATTCAATTATTAATCCGCCCGTTATTTCCGACTCACTTGCTTATGTATTATATACGTCCGGTTCTTCCGGCATGCCAAAAGGAGTTTGCATGGGGCATAAAGCTTTAGTGAATCTTTTGCAATGGCAGGCAAAAAATTCTGCTGCCGGGGCAGCAACTAAAACGCTTCAGTTTGCACCCCTGACTTTTGATGTATCCTTTCAGGAAATATTTTCAACACTGACAACAGGCGGAACGCTCGTGCTTATTGAAGAAGAAATACGAATTGATCCCGACCTTTTGCTCGCATATCTTGAGCAGCACAAAATAAACCGGGTTTTTGTGCCGTTTGTAGCTTTACAGTATCTGACCGAAGCAGCATCTGCTTCCAATTATTTTCCCCGCAGCTTGCAAGAGGTAATAACTGCTGGCGAGCAGCTTCAGATCACGCCGGCTGTTATCAGGTTTTTTAACCAGCTTCCGGGTTGCATCTTAATTAATCAATACGGACCTACAGAATGCCATGTGGTAACAGCAAATAAATTAAGCGGAAATGCAGCATCGTGGCCAAAGCTCCCGGGTATTGGCAAAGCTATAGACCATACAGAAATATTAATATTAGACGAAAATCTCAATGAATTGCCTTTTGGTGAAACCGGTGAGCTTTGCGTAAGCGGGGTAAGCCTCGCAGATGGCTATCTTAATAACAAGAAGCTGACAGATCAGAAATTCATTTACCTGAACAACCTGGAAGGAAGCGTTACAAGAATCTATCTTACCGGTGATCTTGCACGGTTTGCAGAAGATGAAAATATCGAATACCTGGGTCGCAAAGATGACCAGGTCAAAATAAATGGCGTAAGAATAGAATTAGGTGAAATTGAAGTACAGCTTAACCAATGTCCGGGTGTTAAACAGGCAGTTGTTGCAGCAAGTGAAAACGGCACTTCGCAGAAGCGGTTAACAGCCTACTTAGTATCTGTAAATGATAAAAAAAATACGCCTGCAATAAAAGAAATTCTGGCAAAAATACTTCCGGAATATTTGTTGCCCTCAATGTATGTTTGGTTAAAAGATTTACCCAAAACCGCAAGCGGAAAAATTGACCGGAAAGCTTTACCGCAACCAGCCACGGACAGACCGGAAATGTCTGTTTTATATAAAGCGCCTGAAACAATTGCGGAAAAACGCATAATCAGTGTATGGGAAAAATTAATTGGAATAAATAAAATTGGCATTGATGATAACTTCTTTGAGCTTGGCGGAAACTCGTTACTGGCCGTTAAAACAGCAGCAACTTTAAGAGAAGAGTTTAATTATATTGTACCTGTCACTAAGTTATACCAGTTTCCAACCATTAGTGAAATTGCCGTTTACCTCGATGGTAATTCTACTAAAAAAACAGCAGCATCTGTCAGCAAACCTGCACTCACCAACAGTAATGATGATATAGTTGTAATAGGCATGTCAGTGCGTTTCCCAGGGGCAAATACTATTGACGAATTATGGAATATATTAACCGAAGAAAAAGAAACAACCACTTTTTTTAAAAAAGAAGACTTATCACCTTTTATAAGTGAAACTATAAAGAATGATACTGACTATGTAAAGGCAAGAGGTATCATTGATAATGTGAAAGAGTTCGATTATGCCTTTTTCGGCATCAATCCCAAAACAGCAGCTTTAATGGATCCCCAGCACCGCATTTTTCTTGAAATTGCCTGGGAAGTGCTTGAGCAAACAGGGCATTTACCGCAGCAATACGATGGAATAATTGGTGTTTACGCAGGTTGTGGCAACAATACTTACTATTTAAATAATGTTCTTCCCAATCCTGAAATTGTGGAGCAGGCCGGGCATTTTAATGTAATGACGCTCAATGAGAAAGATTATATAGCTTCAAGAACAGCTTATGAATTAAATGTAAAAGGCCCGGCAATAAGTATATTTTCCGCATGTTCTACGTCGTTGTTAGCTGTCGCCCAGGCAGCAGACTCAATCAGGCAAGGCTACTGTGCTGTTGCAATAGCAGGCGGCGCATCAATTACTTCACCTGTAGAAAGCGGACATCTCTACCACGAAGGAGGAATACTGAGTAAAGACGGGCACTGCAGACCTTTTGATTCTGAAGCATCCGGCACCGTATTTAGTGACGGAGCAGGTGTTGTGCTCTTAAAAAGCCTGCAGGCTGCAGAACGGGATGGAGACACTATTTACGGCGTAATAAAAGGCATAGGATTAAATAACGACGGCTCAGGAAAAGGCAGTTTCACTGCACCCAATGCTGTAGGCCAGGCAGCCGCCATTTCTATGGCTGTTAACAACGCAGGTATTGAAGCTTCAGATATTTCATACATAGAAACACATGGAACGGCAACACCAATCGGTGACCCGATAGAAATAGCAGGCCTAAATCTTGCTTTTGGCAGGCAGGAAAAAAAACAGTTTTGCGCTATTGGCTCTATAAAAAGTAATATGGGGCATTTAACGGCAGCCTCAGGTATTGCAGGTTTTATTAAAACGATATTATCATTACATAACAAACAAATACCCGCCACTTTGTTCTATAATAAAGCAAACCCTAATATTAATTTTGAACACAGTCCTTTTTATGTAAATAATACCCTTGCAAAATGGCCGACGAATAAAAAGAGAATAGCAGGAATAAGTTCTTTTGGAGTAGGCGGTACGAACGTGCATATTATTGCAGAAGAATATGAAAATAAAGTACGTCTTTCCGACGTTTCGCGACCGTTACAACTAATTAGCTGGTCTGCTAAATCCGTGGAAAGCGGCAGTGCGTACTCTCTGAAACTATCAAACTATTTAAAACAAAACAACGGGCTGAATTTGTCTGATGTTTGCCATTCACTTCACACATCCCGTATTGATTTTAATCACAGGTGTTTTGCACTTGCTGCAACAAATAGTGAAGCAATAACCACTCTTTCGTCAGATAACTTATCTGCTGCAGAAATTAATGTTGTTAGGGAAAAAACGTCAGAAATAGTTTTTCTCTTTCCCGGGCAGGGCTCGCAGTACGTGGATATGGGAAGGCAATTATATGACAATGAACCTGTGTATAAGAACGCCATTGATGAGTGTGCTGCTCTGTTAGAGCCTTATCTTGAAGCAGACATTAGAAAAATCTTATTTCCTGAAAACCTGAGTCCTGAAGAAGCAGAACAGAAAATAAATAATACCCTTTATACCCAGCCAGCCATTTTTATAACAGAATATGCTTTAACCCGGCTGTGGATAAGCTGGGGCATTAAACCCACTATACTTTGCGGCCATAGTATAGGCGAATTGGTTGCCGCTCATTTTGCCGGTATTTTCAGTTTGCCTGATGTCTTACAATTTATAGCCTTTCGCAGCAAAATAATAAGTGCGCTTCCCAAAGGAAAAATGCTTTCAGTAAGAATGGAGGCTGAAAAATTAATATCCATCTTACCGGCTAAACTTTCTATTGCAGCAATAAACAATCAAAAATCATGTGTGGTATCGGGCCATTCGAATGAAATAACTACCTTTTCCCGTTTCTTAGATAATGAAAAAATAGCGAACAGGGAGCTTAATACAAGCCACGCTTTTCACTCTTCCATGATGGATTCTGTTGCCGGAGATTTAGGAAAAAAAATCGGAGAGTTAACCTTACATCATCCTCAAAAACCGGTTATGTCTGCAATCACCGGTTCCTGGCTTACTGATGCAGAAGCAACTGATCCCGCATATTGGTCTCATCACGTAAGAAAGACAGTGCGTTTTGGCGATGCAATTAAAAGCATCTCAGAAAATGAAAACATTGTTTTTCTTGATGCAGGTCCCGGCAATGTTGCCAGTTCTTTGGTTCGCCAGCAATTGTCAGGCAAAAAAATAAGTGTAATAACCAGCCTTGAAAAGAGTTCGGAGTCAGAATATCATTCTATATTAAAGGCTTTAGGAAGACTTTGGTTACAAGGTGTAACACCCGACTGGAAGGCATTCTATTCTAATCAGCAAAGAATACATCTGCCCTTGCCAACTTATGCCTTTAATAAAACATATTGCTGGATAGATCCGCCACAAGCGAACTCCTTGAAAGCTACAGCGCAAATAGTTGAAAATAAAACCATTTGTAAAACAGTAAAATCAAATGCTGATATGAGAAAAGAAGTAATAACTGAGAAAATAAGACAGGTTATTGAAGATGCGTCAGGTATTGAAATAAACGCAGAAATGGCTAATATAAGTTTTTTAGAAACAGGCCTGGATTCATTGTTATTAACACAAGTTGCAATAACGCTTAAAAAAGAATTTAATCTGCCCGTTACCTTCAGGCAATTGCAGGAGGAAAGCAACACCATTGATTCCTTGGCTGATTATTTTATCAGTAAGCTTCCTGCCGATGCTTATCATTCGAATACAACGGCTAAAATTATAAACATACCGGTTACAGCCTTTTTCGACACCGACAATAAAGACAGCGAGGCAAATGAAGATAATTCTTTAGAAGCAATTAAACACCAGTTACATGCGTTGTCAAAACAAGTAGCTGCAATGCAAAGCACCCGTGATTTACCGGCGACTGCTTCATCACCCGTTATAGAAAACAATATAACGAAAGATAATCTTCATCTTAATACTAATGAACTTACTCCTGGTGAATTAACAGAAATAAAAAAACCATTTGGAGCATCTCCAAAAATTGAGCGAAAAACAGCCGCATTTAATAGCAAACAACATGCTTTTCTCCAGCAATTAACCCTACGGTATAATCAAAAAACAAATGGAAGTAAAAAATACTCGCAGGAAAACCGGTTGCACATGGCCGACCCGAGGGTAGTAACAGGGTTTTCGCCGCTTACAAAAGAACTGGTATATTCTATTGTTGTTGATCGATCTAAAGGCAGCAGGATATGGGACGTGGATGGTAATGAATATATTGACGTATTAAACGGTTTTGGGTCTAACTTGTTTGGTTACCAGCCGGATTTTCTTAAGAAGGCAATTTACGACCAGGTGGAGAAAGGTTACGAACTCGGTCCACAGCACGAATTGGCAGGGGAAGTAAGTAAAATGATCTGCGATTTTACCGGTTTGGACAGAGCTGCATTTTGCAATACTGGTTCAGAAGCGGTGTTGGGTGCAGTGCGGATAGCACGCACAGTAACCGGACGTTCTCTTATCGTTGCCTTCAGCGGTTCGTATCATGGCATATTCGATGAAGTGATAGTGAGAGGAACCAGAAAATTAAAAGCATTTCCGGCTGCGCCGGGAATTATGCCAGAGGCTGTGCAAAATATGCTTATTCTTGATTACGGCACAGATGAAACACTTCAGATAATAAAGGAAAGAGCGCATGAACTGGCAGCAGTTTTAGTTGAACCCGTCCAAAGCAGGAGGCCGGAATTTGCACCAGTAGATTTTTTAAAAAAGGTAAGAGAAATTACAGCACAATCAGGTGCTGTTTTAATTTTTGATGAAGTAATTACCGGCTTCCGGATGCATCCCGGCGGAGCACAGGCTTTATTTAATATATCAGCAGATCTTGCAACTTACGGTAAAGTCATTGGCGGAGGATTACCCATTGGTGTCATCGCCGGCAAAAAACAATTTATGGATGCACTTGACGGCGGGTTCTGGCAGTATGGCGACAACTCATTTCCCGAAACAGGTGTTACTTATTTTGCAGGCACTTTTGTACGGCATCCCCTGGCGCTGGCAACGGCAAAGGCATCGCTGCAGTATATGAAAGAAAAAGGGCCGGAATTGCAAAAAAACATCAATAGCAAGGCAACCTATCTTGCGGGCAAATTGAATGCAGAAATGGAACGACGCAAGCTTCCTATGTACGTTGCTTATTTTGGTTCA